>CEWF01054089.1_pt1 | contig 20274 bp, 25 predicted proteins | sample 531331 | NCBI WGS metagenome assembly CEWF01 (sample SAMEA2622676, study PRJEB7988) | marine metagenome | biome: marine biome (ENVO:00000447); feature: mesopelagic zone (ENVO:00000213); material: "saline water (ENVO:00002010), including plankton (ENVO:xxxxxxxx)" | depth 600 m | reverse complement strand
CTCTGGTGGGTAGCCGCGGATTCTGCGCTATTGCCCAGAGCCCCTCTGGCGATCGACGCCGCAACGTCCTGGTAGGTCGCCGCCCCGCTCTGCAGCGCCTGCGCCCAGAACGCCGCGCCGGCCTCGTCCCCCTCGGTACTGCGCCCGAGCACGGCCTGATAGATCGAGTCGACCAGGCTGCGGTTGTTGGCAGGGGTGTTCGCCTGGGCGGCGCCCTTGGGCATGCCCTGCAGGGCGGCCACCACGGCGGCGTTCATCGCCGCGATGGCGGTTGCGACCGCCTGCACGGAGTCGTCAATGCCATTGAGCGCGTCGAGCTGCGCCTGCGCGGCTTCCAGCTGCGCATCGAGCCCGGCCATTTGCGCGTCATACTGCGCCTGCGCCTGGTCGATCTGCGCCTGCACGCGCTCTAGTAGCCGCTCCTCCGCTGTGAGCTGTTTGCCGTTGAGGTGTTGCAGTTCGGCCACCAGATTGGCGGTGCGCCCCTGTTCGCGCTGGAAATCCTCCAGGCTCTGGTAGACCTCCGGGTCGACCACTGCCGCCACGTCGAGCGCGTCCTGCAGGCCTCCCACGTCTGCCAGCGAGCCGCCCGCACGCACCGCGGCCAATGCCCCCTGCAGGGTGGCCAGGGCCTGCTCGCGCAGGGCGCGCACGGCATCGGTCGAGCTACCCCGCAGGCGTTTCAGCGCGGCATCCAGCCCATTGGCGACAGCCGTCAGGCCGGACAGATTGTCGCGCACTGTGCCCGCCATGTCGTTGAGCGAGGCCAGGCGGGCGTTGTAGGCCTCCTGTATCCGCTTCTGCTCTGCCGCAATCGAGCGCTGCAGCGCCGCCATGGACCAGGACACGGCGCCCATCAGCCGGGCCTCAATGGTGTCGTAGTAACTGTCCGCCTGCCCGGCGAGGCGCATCAGCGTGGCGAACATCTCACGGCCCGCTTCTGTTGTCCGGTCGATGTTGTCGACCATGGCGCGGTATTCAGCACGACTGCCGGCCAAGGTCGCGTCGGCGGCCTCGAACGCCTGGGTAATCGCTGCCAGCGCGTTCGCAGTCCTCTCTTCGGCGCTGTAGAAGCCGTCGTAGTAAGTGCCAACGTTGGCGGCAAGCACGTCGAAGCCGCCTGCTACCGCGCTCAACTGCTCGGCCATTCGGCCACCGGCAACGGTCGATTCGTACAGTTCGAAGTTGAGTTGCTCGAACAGCGCATTCACACCCTGCAGGTTGCCAACAAAGGCCTGCATGCCGGCCAGGTCGTAATCGAGGCCCGTAGCAAACACCCGGTTCATCTCGGTGTTCATGGCCTCGCCGACAGTGCCGAACCATTCGGCAATGGCCTGGCTGATTTCCTCCTCGGTTTTGCCTTTGGTGCTGATCTGTTCACGCGCCAGTTGCAGACCGGCCAGCGAGCCCTCTTCGACTGACAGGCTCAGGGATTCGAAGACCGCGGAGACGCCGGCCTCGGTGGCGTCGAATGTTTCCTGCAGGGCGGCGGCGGTCTGCGCGTCAAGGGCCGAATACCGCGTCCGCTTTTTGTCGCTCGAAAAGAGCCCGCCCTTCTTTTTCTGATATTCGAACTGCTGGCCGAGGAAATCGCCATCGGCCACGGAAAAGGCCAGGCCGACGTCCTTAGTTTCCCAGTCGCCGCCGAAGATCTTCGAGCCGCCAATCGAGCCCAGAATCCCGCCCAGCACCGCGCCAACGGCCGTTCCGATAGGCCCGAAGTAGCTACCCAGCGATGCACCGGCCTTCGCTCCACCCCAGCCACCGAGACCACCCGCAACAGCACCCTTGGCTCCTGCGTTCTGGTAACCCATGTAAGCACCGGCAGCGGCACTGGCCCAGGGGGCGTAAGCGCCTGCGGTTGCCCCGGCATTCTGCTGAGCAACCCAGCTGGAATACTGAGCGCCGGTATAGCCGGCCTGAGACGCGCCGAGCGCTTGCGAGCCACCAGCCGCCCAGTTGGCGTAAGCCTGCCCGGTGTAGCCGGCGATGTTTGATCCGCTGCCGTATCCCAGCGCGCCGGATATTGAGCTGTAGGCGCCGGAGAACATATCCCCGTTGTACCCGGTCACGCCGTTATAGGCGCCTGCCAGCCCCCCGTTTTGCCAGCCTGTGTAAGCAGTCTGCCCCCACCCAGTAAGGGCGCTGTAGGCGGATTGGCCGTAGCTCGCCAGCTGCCCAACATTGAAGCCCCCCGAGCCACCGCCAAGCATCGCAGTCGCCTGCCCAGCGCCACCGCCAATCCCCATCGCCGCGCCGATCTGCATCACGATAGGCCGGGTAATGGCCATGTGAGCCAATTCGGCCAGCATTTGCTTGAACGCATTGGTCAGCGAGTCGCGGAACGAACTGAACCCGTCACCGATGTTGCGCCAAGCGTCGGCGAAGGCGGAGTCCACCCGGTCTAGGGCGCCGTCGGTCCATTTGGCCCACTCGGATGTAGCCTGAGTGTTTTTCTTGTATTCAATATCGAGCTGCTGCATGCGCAGCTGGTATTCCTCCAGCGTGATATTGCCGGCGTCTAACTGATCCTTGAACAGCTTTTTCTCGGCGGTCAGCCGCCTGGTTGCCGCGCGCACGGGGTCGAGGCGGTCGCGCACAGCTTCAAGCTGATCATCGATCTTCTTGATCGCCGCGGCAGCCTCTTCGGCTTCTTTGTTGTGCTTGTCCCAGATGGGCTTGTTCAAGTCGGCATACAGGCCCTGGACAACCTTCTGGTATTCCTCAGTGGTGTACTTGTTCTTCCGCAGCGCCTCATCCGCAAGGGCGATGCCCTTTTCGTACTCGGCCTGGGCCTCGGCTGCTGGGTCGTATTTGGCGATCAGGGCGTCGATGGCATCGGTTTGCGCCTTGATCGCGGCCAGGGACTTCTGCGTAGATTCTGTTGCACGGGCCCGGGCATCAGAAGCTGCCTTGTTTGCGCGCGCCTCGGCCAGGATCGCCTCGGCCTCCTCCTGGGTGTACTTGCCATGCTCCTGAATGTGGCGGGTGGCCTGCTTGATCGGATCATTGCCATCTTCAATGGCATCGGTGCGCTTCCTCAGGGCGGCAATGTAGTCTTCCGCTTCCTTGCTGAACTTACTTTGCGCTGCGGCGTTGCCTTCGGCCGCCGCGGTGTTGGCAGCCAGCGCGCCCGTCAGCTCGTTTACAAGCCCGGTCGCAGATTCGACCCTGTCGTTAGCTTCGTCTATGACGCCAGCTTGCTTGATCCATGAATCGATCTTGTCCTGATCGATGCCCATGCTCTCGCCCAACGCGCGAATGATCGGTGTGAGGGACTCGCCCGACGCAATCGCCGCTTCCAGCTGAGCGCGATAGCTCTGCAGAGCCTGCAGCTGTTTGGCATAACCAGCGCCACGCGCATCGGACGGCGAGACCAGCGCATCACGCAGCGACTCGGACAGCTCCGCATAGGAGGCCTTGGCTTCGTTGACTGCTTCGATCTGCGCTTCTTTCCATTTGAGCAGTGCGGCTTCCTGCTGGTCGCGACTCAGCGCGTTGAACTCGGCGCGAATGTCCTGCAGGGGGCGCTTCAGATCCTCAAGGGCCGCACCGGTATCGTTGGTGCTGTCGCGAAACAGCAGGAAGCTGGCCGCCGCGGTGCCGGCCAGCATGGCCAGCCCCACGGGGCCACCGAGCATGGCCAGCACACCAGCCGAAGCAGTTTTAAGCCCGGCTTGCGCCGCGGTCACCGCTGCCGTGGCTGCCGCTTCACGCTGGCGAGCCTGCGCCAACTGGATGGACATTTGCGTTTGCACAGCCGTGCCGCGCGCGGCCGCCGCTTCACGCGCGGCCAGGATAGTCGCCGTCTGCGCCTTGCGCTGATCAGCAATCGCGGCCTGCAGGGTGGCATCGGCTTGGCCGATACGCGCAGCGCGGTCGGCGACAGCTACCTTGATGCCGCGCAGAGTTTCTGCCGTGGCAATCACCGCCTTGGCGGTGTAGGCCGCCATGGCACCGGCGGCCACGCCACCCACTACTGCCGCAACCACCTCGATGTTGTCGGCAACCACGCCTAGGGCGTCAGCCAGGCCGGCAGCTGCCCCGGTGCTTTCTTCGAGGTTGCCTAGATACACGCCTATGGCGGTATTGATGTTGGTCAGGGCGTCGGAGACGGAGGCGCGCATGCGTGCCGCAGCCTCACGGTTTGACTCAACAGTCTGCAGAAAGCCCCGGTTCAGCTCGTCGACAGACAATTTGCCTTCGATGCCCAGGCGCTTGATTTCCTCAACCGATTTGCCGGTGGCCTCTGCCAGCGCATCCACGACCGTTGGCATTGCGCGGATGATTGAGCGCCACTGGTCGGCGCCAACTTTGTTGGTCATCAGCGCTGTGGAATAGGCATCCAGCGCGCTGGCGGCCTTGTCCGCACTGGCCGAGTTGGTGACCAGCAGGTAGCTGAAGCTATCAGTGATATCGAGCGTTTGCTGGGTGTTGTAGCCCATGCTCTTGATGCTGTCTGCGGTCAGCAGATACAGCTCTTGCGCCTCGGCCAGCGGGCGATAAGTGTCCTTGGCAGTAGCGAGCAGCGCTTGCTGAACTTTGTTGTACTCAAACGACGAGCCAGTCAGCTCGCGCATGCGGTCATCCATCTGACCTACGGCATCGATCTGCTTGATCATCCCGCCGACCAGACCAGCACCGGCAATGGCCGCGAAAGCGCCACGAATCAACGTGCCAGCCCGCTGCGCCTTTTGTGCGGTGCGGTCGAACGCACTGTCCGCAACGCCCAGGCTGCTGTCGATCTGGCGGGTGGTTCGGCTGACCACCTGATCCGCCTGGGCCATTTCGCGGCGCAGCTGCGCCGTGGTGGCCTCGATCTGGATCAGCATCCCTTGGACGTCTTGGCTCATTGCTTTTCTCCGGGCGAAAAAAAGCCCCGCATTTAGCGAGGCCTTGAAGGTTAAACTGCTGGACCTGATCAGTAGCGACTACTTTGCACCGTCACATGCCGCCATGGCCTGCAGCCGCAATTGAGCGTCGCTGATGCGAAGCACGCGCACCATGCAATCGTCATAGTTTGAGCTTGCATTAACTTGGCTTGAGAGCGGCGATTGGATCTTCTGTTTGAGCGCCAGTGGGCCTTGGCCTGCCAGCGCGTCTGTAACCTGCTCGTCTGCAAGAACTGCCCGCAAGGCATCGCTGCCAGACGTGAAGAAATTATTGGTAGGGCCACTCCATTTCGCCTGGCTGGAAGCCAGCAGCGCGCCCCGCTCGTTATATACCGATGCAGACAAGTCGTAATCGAAGCGATTGCGCATGTAGGTATCACTTTTCCACTCAGCCAGCTTGACCACCAAAAGGCGCTGGCCACTATGCTCCGCCTGCTGCTGCCCCGCTAGGTGATGCTTTGCATCAACCCCGCTACGCTGGAGCCCCGAAACGATCGCAGCCTGCAAGTCGATGGCCAGTGGAGCTCCGCTGAGCGTAGTCACATTAAACGGGTTGTAATACAGAGCCCGGAGAGTGCCGACGTAGCGTGGATCCTTGCGTTTAGCCGTCACATATGGCCGCTGGTCTACGACAGAAACCGCCACTTCCGTGTCCGTCCTCAGGTTAAGCGCAGGCACTGCCTGACGATAGTCAATACGCTGGCCAAATGCGCAACCGCCCAACTGCAGCGCTATCGCAAGAGCAAAAAATACTTTCACGACTCGCATCAGTTTGCTCCCCCGCGGCTGGCCGCGCCGTCACATACAGACATGGCCTGAACTCTTAGTGCGGGGTCGGAGATCCGCAATACGCGAGCCATGCAATCGTCATAGCTGGCAGGCTGCACTGCAGGCGCGGCCACGGGGGCAACAGCTCGTGGGCCACCTTGAATTGGCACACCACGGTTTGCGGGGTACAGGCGGCCACCTTGCACAAGGCAGTTGAAGGTATCCGGGCTATCAAGCCTGGCACCAACACCCTCGCCAACGGGACGCAGGATGAATATACCTCGGAAAGCTACGTCCTGGCGCATGCGCATGCTGTGAATAACGTCAATCCCGGCTTGCCGGGCCTCGTCGGCCATGACCTGGCGTACCGGCAGGAAGCCGCCGAAGAACCCTCGGTTGCCGCGAACAACAGCAACGTCTTTGTAATCCACACCCACCGGCATAGCAGAGTCCAGCTGGCATACAGAGCGGGAGTGCGCCTCACGGTCTTGGTAATACCCCCTGCCATCCATGTTGAATGTGTTGGCCTTGAGGCCGCAGCCGGCAAGCATCAACGCCAGCGTACAAATCACGATTACTCGCATCCCTGCCCCTCCTTATTAAGACAGGGCTGACTATATCAAAACGCCACCACCGCAACCCGGTCGAACCCGGGTCGTTCGGTAATGCTCAACCTTTGCCGGAGCCGGCAGCGTATTCAGCACATAGGCATAAGGCCTTCACACTGCCTTTTTTCTCCCAGTGAACGCAGCGCGCAGCTTGTCTGCCACGCTGTTGGCGCTGGGCTTTTCCTTGGCCTCGGTTTTCTTGCCACCGAACGGGTTGGTGAGGTTGAGGAACTCCACGCGCGCATCCAAGGCCAGCAGCAGCTCGGGGATGGGCGTGCACCAGGCCACCTTCGGCGACCACCCCAACCAGCCGGTGGCATAGCCGAAAAGGGTGTCGACGTAGCTGCCGTTCTTTACGGCGCTGCGTCGCTCGGCTCGTTTCCCTCGTCACCCTCGTCCTTCTGCGACGGGTTCATGAGGAACAGAATGTAGGGCACCAGCTGCGGCGAAACATCACTGACGCCGGCCTGAAATACCTGCTCGGGCAGCGCTTTTGCGGCATCCGGCTTGAGGCCTGCGCCGGCAGCCATGATATGGCTGGTGACCTCAATGCTCAGCTCGCCAGCCGCCTGCAGGGCGCCGCGCAGGCCACCGAAGCGCGCTTCGATCTTGCGCACGGCATCGAGAGTCGGCTTGAGGGTCAGCTCTTTGTCGCCCAGGGCGATGGTTACAGTACCGCGAGTGGTTGTAGTCATGGTGGTCTCTCAGGTTGCAGATCAGGGAGGTACAGCGAAAGGCGCAGAGCCTGAGCCCCGCGCCAGGTCATCAAGCCGGAAGCAGTTCGAGAATGTCGGAGTTGATGCCAATGGTGATGTTGCGACGCACCACGTTGTCGGCGCTGCCGGGAGCCACGGTGTTGTTCATGACCTTGCCGCGCATGTAGAAGGTGGTCGGCGCAATCGGAGTCGGGGTTGCATCCGGGTCGCCATCGTTCAGGGTGATCTTGATGTTGTAATCGCCCTTGCTGCGGTCCTTGTGCGCAACCTTCACGGCCTGCTGACCGGCGTCGCCGTTGTCCAGGCCCACGGCCAGGGTCAGGTCGCCGGCATCGGCGGTGCCCTTGTACTTGCGCACGCGGCCATCGGCCAGGGCGGTGAAGCTGACGTTGCTGAAGGTGTCACCGAACTCGCCGAGGTCTTCGATCTCGCCGACCTCCACGTAGGTGTCGCCTTCGTACTCGGCCTGGGTGTCCGCGCCGGTCTTGCTGCCAATGGAGAAGCGGCAGCCGGCGGCTGTATTGAGGTTGTCTTCGGCCATGGGGTGTCCTCCAGATGGCTGGTGATGGTGTGCCGCATGGCGGCAGGTTGGGGTTGCGGGTGTATCAGTGGGTGGTGATGACGCGCACGGTCATCGACCCCATGTAGGTGCGGCCGTCTGGCTCGCGATTGCTCCGCGCGGTTTGCACGCGCACAGACACTGCGCGGCCGATCGCCAGCGGCAGGGGCCGCTCGTTGAGCGCCGCATGCAGCTCGCCGAGGATGCGTTTCACCTCGGCCTGGCCCTGGTAGTCGCTCCATACGGAGAGGTACAGCAGGCGGGTCTCGCGCTGCCGGCCGCTGATCGGCGTGGCGTTGACGCTGTGCTCGCTGTCGAGGGTGACGTAGGGGTACGGGGTATCCATCGGCACGGCGTCGAACACCGGTACCGACAGTTCGGCAGTCAGGCGCTGGTAGATGGCCTGCTGCAGGGCAAAGCCTGGGTCACTCACTGCGCCCCCTTCGCGGCTCTGGCCAGCGTTCTGGCGATGGCCTCGCGGATGATCACGCGGATGTCGTCGCGGTTGGTATCGATGCTCGGGCGCAGCCAGGGGTGCGCAGGCCGGGCGGGGATGTCAGGAAAGTAGCCGAAGAAGTTGGCGCCGTTCGATTTGTTCGTCTTGCGCCGCTTGCGGCCGCCGGCACGCTGGCTGCCGCTGTAGCCCTTGGTGCCGTACTCGAGGAATTTCACGTAGTAGAAATCCCGGTTGTTCTGCTTGCCGATGATGCCCACCCGGGCATCCAGCCCGTTCTTGCTGATGCGCACCTCCAGCGCCTGGGCGGCAGCGCCGGTGTCGCGCGGCATCAGCGCCTGCTGGGTGGCCAGCACCAGGTCAGCCGCCTGCGCCATCGACACCGGCAGGTCGCTCTGGTCGAGCTGCGCAATGCGCCGCAGCACACCCCGCAGCTTGAAATCGCCCTTGATGCGCGAGCGCCGGGCCATGGTCAGCCGTCCTTGGCGGCAGCCTTGACCGGCGCCGCCGCCTCGGCGCCATCATCCTTGGCCAGGCCGCGGGCAATCAGGTCTTTCTTGGTGGCAGCGGCCAGCTTGCTCAGGTCATCGCCCTTCTGGGCATTCACTGCGCCGCTCAGGTTGCCGGTTGCACGGAGAGTCATGGGATGTTCCTCAGTCGATTACGGGGAGTGGCTGGACGCTGACCTGACGCAGTTGCTCGGCCAGCAGGTTATCCAGGTGAGCGGCCAGCCGCGCATAGACAGACGCCCGGGGGCAGTCCTGCAGCAGCGCGGCGGTTCGTTCAATGGCCTCGCACAGCTCGTAGCTGGTGCTGGTGCTGATGTGCAGCCCTTCAACTGCACCCTGCAGCGGCTGCACCGCCTCGCTGAGGCCGACAATCACGCGGCTGCCATTAGCAGCGCCAAGTCCTTGATCAGGCATAACTACCTCGGGGTTGGGGTTACGTTGGAGCACAGCAGCCGCAGCATGCTGTGTTCGTTGTCGGGCAGCGCCGCTTCGATCAGGTAGGTGGTGGTCATGCCCTGCCGGGTCAGCACCAGGCGCCGGCCGGCAATCAGGTCCGCAGCCGGCCGGGTGCGAATCTCAGCCGAGACAATCGCCTGCAGCTGGCTGGCCACCGTGGCCACCCGCCCGGTGGGCGTAGTTATCTCAGCCCAGACCGTGCGCAGGTTGACCCACTGCTCGGCGTAGCCGCCCGCACCGTCCGGCACGCGCTGCTGCGCCTGGAGCATGGGGCGGTGGCGGAGTGGACCGGCTCTCATAGGTTCACCCAGCGATGCGGCCGCCAAAGTGAGGCGGTAGCCAGCGGCACCTCGGTGGCAATGGTTCCGGTCGCCACCGACTCGCGGTTCGCGTACCAGTGCCCCACCAGCAGAAACATGCCCTGCGAGATCCCCGGCTTAAGGGCAATGGCATTGCCTACAGGGTCAGGCAGGCCACCTTCGGCATACAGCGTGCGGTTGGTCCAGGACTCAAACGCGCTGACCGCGCCGGCGATGTAAGCCTCGATCAGCGGATCATCATCATCGTGATCAACCCGCAGGTGCTGTTTCACCAGCTGCAGGTCAAGCATCTTTCGGCACCAGGGCCTGCAGGGTTTCCTTGTTCGCGCCGGCCTCGAACGCAATCCCCTTAGCCGTCAGCCACTCCTTGAGCTTGGGCACGGTCATCTTGAGCGGGTCATCCTGGCTGCCATCGTCATCGAGCAGCGTGGCAACTTTCAGCTGCTCGACCGCCACCACCGCGCAGCGATCGTTCACCCACTGCTCACCGGGCTCGACCTGCACAACATGATTGCCACCCACCGCAAACTGGAAAGCCTTTTCAACAAGAATCTTGGGCATGGTGTTCTCCAGAGAATGGGCGCCATCTGGCGCCCACCGGATCAGGCAGCGGCCAGGGTCAGAACCTTGATCGCCTGGGAGTCGACGAGCATGCCGCCGACGCGCTTGGTGGTGTAGAAGCCCACATACGGTTTGTTGGTGTAGGGATCGCGCAGCACGCGGGTACCGATGCGGTCCACCACGGTGTAGCCGCGACGGAAATCACCGAAGGCGATGGCATTGGCATCGGCGGCAACGTCCGGCATGTCCTCGTTCTCGGTGATGCCGTAGCTCAGCAGGGTCGACGGCTGGCCGAGCTCCAGGCCAGGGCGCCACAGGTAGTTGCCCTCGCTGTCCTTGAGTTTGCGCGCCGCCGCCAGCGTCAGGTTGGTCATCATGAAGCGGCCATTGGCGCGGTAGCCGGCTTTCAGCGCGTGGACCAGATCGATCAGGTTGTCGCCAGTGAACACACCGGCAGAACCACTGTTGAGCTTCTGCAGGGTGCCGAAGGCGCGGGTAGCGTCAGCAGTAGCGGCCAGCGGATAGGCCAGGAAACCCTTCGGCTTCTTGTCGCCGTCGCCCAAGGTGAAGGCATTGCCCTCCATTTCGGAGAAGACGCTGGCAACCTCGCCGTTCAGCCAGCCCTCGGCATCGAAGAACATGTCATCGAGGCTGGTCTGGGTAGCCTGCGGGTTGGCATACAGCTCGCCCATGAAGGCCGAGACCTGGCCGAGCTTCGGGGTGTTCGTGGCAGGACGGGCGTCGGTCTCACCGACCCAGCCACCACCTGCCCCGCCCAGGCTGACCAGGCGTTTGTAGTCTGCCGAACCGACGGTGATCTGGTTGCACACCTGGCGCATCGGCGAAACATCACGCAGCAGCTCGATGATGCTGCGGTCCAGCTCCTCGGGCACGGCATAACCGCCATCGGCGTCGGAGCCGATCTGCAGCGCCTTGGCCTGCAGATCACCCAGGCCGGCGTCTACGCCCTTGCGCACAAACTGCATGAAGGCCGCTTTGTGCTCACTGGCGGCCTTGGTACCGGTACCGTCCGGGCGCTTGAGGTCGGCCAGCTCTTTTTCCAGGGCCGACTTCAGCTCATCGAGCTCACCCAGCTTCTCGTTCAAGCTGTCGACCTGACCGGACAGCTTGCCCTTCTCGGCCTCCAGGCCATCGATGCGCTTGTCGTTCTTTTCCTTGAACTCGTCGAACTTCTTGCCCAGGGCTTCGGCGACTTCTTTGATGTCTTTTTCTTCAACGGCCATGAGAGGCTCCTTCAATACGGTCAATAAGGGATTTCAGGTGGTTAAGTGATGCGTCGGCACCCGCCTCTCGCGGTGAAACTGCGCCGTAGCCCTTGGCCATGAAGGCCTTGGCCTGGGAGCCAGAGAACCCAACCTCGCGCAGGGCTCGCTCCACTTTGCTGGGCGGCGGTGTTTCGCCGCGGGCCAGCAGAGATTTCACGTCGGTGATCCGGGCCTCATCGTTGGCCGGGAAGGTGACCAGGGAGACCTCCCAGAGATCGATGGCCTTCAGCAGCCAGATGCCCTTTTCCTTGTCGTACTCGTAGTCATCGAGCATGTAGCCGATGGACATACCGCCCAGGCTGCCGGCCTTCATGTGGGCATGGGCGCGCTTGGCCAGCGGGTCATCGCTGATCAGCAAGCGGCCTTTGACGTACAGCCCGTGTTCGTCCTCGCGCATCTCGGTGTACACACCGATCGGCTCGCTCATGTTGTGCTGCCAGAGCATGGCCGGCAGGCGACCTTTGCTCTGCCACTTGGCCAGGCTGGCCTCGAAGGCGCCGCGCACCACTACGTCGCCGTAGCTGTCCTCGACACCGAACACCGAGCCGTAGCCCTCGAACTCGCCGCTATCGCTGACCGCCTTGATGGTCAGCGGCAGATCAAGGCGCTGTTTTGTCTGCATCGTCGGCAGCCTCTGGGTTGGTGGTCATGTTCATGGGGGTGAGGTACACATCGCCGCCTTCGCGCGGGTTCTGGTCCTCCAGCTCACGGCAGTCGTTGGGGCTGAGAATCCCCCACTGAATGCCCTTGCCGTAGGATTCGTAGCGCCCCTTGAGGTCGCCGCGCATCAGCCCACCGGCATTGAATTTGGCGTAGTGGTTGAGCCGGTCCTTCTCGTTGAGCAGGCCGACCTGAATGCGGTGCTCGATGCGCGTCAGATACGGCACCAGTGAGTAGTTGACGAAGCTCATGCCGAGCTGCTCGACGTTGTTCAGCGTCATCTTTTCCATGTTCGCCACCAGGTGCGGCGGTACACGGAACAGCCCGCAGATCTGCGCCTCGTTGAGTCGCTTGGACTCGACGAACTGGGTGTCCTCGGCATTGAGGCTGATGGGTTTCCAGTCCAATCCCATCTCCAGAATCATCGGCTTGTAGGCGTTGGCGACGCCCATGTGTTCGCCCTGGAACTGCCCCTTGAGCCGGTCGAAGGCCTCGTCGGTCAGCTGCTCATTGGTGGAGAGAACGCCGCTGGCCACTGCGCCGTTGGTGAACAGCTTGGCGGCATGGGCTTCCATCGCCTGCCCCAGGCCAATGGCCTGCCGCGCATAGGCGATGGGGTTGAGGCCGTGCAGACCGTCAAGGGTGAACAGCCGTACGTGCCAGATTTCGTCTTGCGTCAGCGTCCGCTGCACGCTGGTGAAGTTGACCTTGTACTCAACCGACCAGTCGTCGTTCAGCTTCGGCTCGACCTTGTCCGGGCTGATCGGCAGCAGCTCAACCACGTTGCCGAGCGCCTTGACCTTGTAGGCGTAGAAGTTGCCGCGCAGACACAGGCAGGCCACCAGCAGCTCCCAGAACTCCTGGGCCGTCATGTAGCCATTCGGGGCCATGCTCAGCAGCGGATACAGCCGGTGCGCGGTGGCGGGTTCTCGTACCCGGCCAAACAGCTTGAACAGACGGCACGGCAGCATGCCAATCGACTCGGACAGCACCCGCACGCAGTTGAACACCACCAGCTGCTGCAGCGCGCTGGTGGTGGTGACCCGCTGACCTGATGCGGTCTCATAACCGGCGCCAAGTACCTCGGCCAGTTTCTGCGGCGTATCGATCACCAGCGGGTCGCTTTTTCTTCCCAGGAGAGCGCGCAGCATCAGCGACCTCCCCGCACGATGGCTGTGACCGACAACGCCATCAGCAGGCCGCCGCAGACTGACAGCGCCACGGCTTCGCCGAAGCCCAGCCAGAGCCCGCGGGCAAACAGGCCGAAGCCGACCAGGCCGACCACATCCGGCAGGGACTCCCGCACGCGCGCGAGCACCACGCCGGCCGCCGGCGCGTTAGGTTCAGGAGTCATAAGGTTCGTATCCCGTGTTTCATGATGTGGCCCGCGAGCGACTTCGCGGGCTTGGGGTTGGCGGCCATCAACGACACAGCGTTGAACAGGGCCATCAGCGGGTCGATCTTTGCCGTGCCGCTGGCTTGCTTGGTGATCAGAATGGAGTTGGCCCGCGGCTCGACTTTGGCGTTGCTACAGCACCAGGCCATCATGGGCTGGTCTGCATGGAGCAAGGCGCCCTCGGCCAACTTGCGTTCGGTGGTCTTGATCGCGCCGCCCATGCGCCAACCCTGGCTGACGCCGACCACCTTCTCTTCGCTGACGCCGCTGTCGACGATGGCTTCGAGAATGGCGCCGATGCCGGCCGGGTCCAGACCGCACTCGTGCAGCAGCCCGGAGCGGTCGAGCTCAAGGATGATGGCGGCCACCTCCTCAACGTCATCGCCGATCCGCTCTACCAGCACCAGGTTGCCGAACTGGGCGAAGTCACGCAGGCGCGGTGCAATCTCCTTGCGCCGTTCCAGCACCGAGGGATGGGCCCAGGCCCGGCACCAGGAAAGCCACTGACGAGTTGCCTTGTCGCGACCTACCACGGCGAGCCCTAGAAGGTCGTCCAGGCCGCCACCGTCAATCCCGGCGGTGATCACCTCGCTGCGGGCAATCAGCGCCTGCAGCGTGAGGCCAGGCTCTGAACTGGCTTCCCAGTATTCGGCGCCGGCCCAGTTGTCCGAGCGCAGCGCCAGGCCGATCTCGACATTGAGGTGCTTGGCCAGGAACTGCTGCAGCGTGCCATCGGTGTTCTGCTGGTTGCGCCGCAGCTGGTCTTCCAGCCATTCGCGGCTAACCGAGCGCCCCAGGTTGGGGTTGGTGATGTGGAAGTTTTCCGGCAGCAGGTAGGCCTTGCTGACCAACATCGACTCCGGGAACTCATACAGGATGCCCAGCGAGCGAGGATCATCGATCTTCCCGTCGCGCACGCCGCGGTGGTAGATCAGCTTCTCGCGGAAGACGCCGGCAGGCGGCTCGTCGCTCTGCGTGGTCAGGAAGATTACCCAGCCCTCTGGCCGGGACACCTGACCGCCAAGGGCCTCCATCAGCATGGTGGCGGCGTTGGCCTTCTTGCCCAGCAGCCAGAGCTCGTCGACCAGGACGCGGCCGGACTTCTTGCCGGACACCGTGTCGGTATCCGCCGCGACCACCCTCAAGCTGGCTTTCGTCACCCGATGGGTGATCGTCCGCACGTGATCCTGAACATGGAACAACGCAGCCAGCTCCGGATCGGCGCGGATCATGCCTGCCGCCGGCTTGAACGAGTTGTCAGCAACCTCCTTGGTCGGCGCCAGGATCAGGTGCTCTTCATCCTCCCGCCAGCACAGGATCACCGCCGTGATCATGATCCCAGCAGCCACCGTCGACTTGGTGTTCTTCTTGCTGATCAGCATCATGTATTCGCGGATCAGCTGCCGGCCGGTGTCGCCCTCGTAGGCGCCGAAGACGGCTGCAACGAAATCGAACACCCACTGGTCGCTGCACTCGCCGAAGGTGGGTTTGCCGGGCAAGTCCACAACGCGCAAGGCCTTGAAGATGTTCAGTGCCTGCTCGGCCTGGGCCGGATAGATCGGCGCCGGGATGATGCTTTCGCCGGCCACCAGCCGCTCTGCCCAGTCAGGGCATGCCGTGGTCCACTGCATGTCAGTTCACCAGTTTGAGCTGAGGCGACGTCGGCGGCGCGGCCGGGGCAAAGCGCCCGGTCACAGCCGACTCTGCAGCGGTCACCTGCTGTTCCTTCTTACCGGACTCGCCACGCTTCTGGTGCTCAAAGGGCATCAGCGCGACTGCTGCCTGGATGCGGGTCTTCGGATCAAGGCGGCGGTCATTCATGGCGTGGCGCAGCAGCTCTTTCGGGTCTTCGAAAAACTCGCCACCCAGCTCTACGTCAACATCTGGCGGCACTGCATCGCGCCCAGCCGCAGGCGTTGCCTCGGACTCCAAATGCTTGAGCCGGGCCAGGTGGGCAATGACATTCGGGTGCTTCTCCAGCTTCGCGGCCGCCTGGGTCGCCGTCTTCGCTGGGCACCCGGCAGCCAGCGCCGCGTCACGCTTGCCGGCACCGGCGAAGCGGGCCTCCGCGTACGCAGCCTGCTGTTTTGTCAGGGCCATAACCAGAACCTCAGTAACCGTAACCACAGGACGTAACCGATTCGGTTACAGGGGAGATTTTCTGCACGTGGGAGTTGGGGAGGTTTCCGCAGGGCGGGGGCTGGAACTTTTGACCCTCCCCCTCCCTCAGCGTATGCCGGCGAGGTCGGCGGCAGTCTTCCGGCCGTGGCAGCCCGGGTGCAGCCCGTCGGCGCTGTCGACGCAGAGGATCTGGCAGTTGGCCTCGACGTCCTCACCACCAGCGCCCAGCGGCACCACGTGGTCGAGCTCGAAGCCACCAGGGAATTCGACCAGCCGCCCGCATCTGGCGCAGTGCGGGTCGCGCTTCCAGATCGACAGCCGCCGATCCTGCAGCCGGCGCCCGCTGATCCGTCGATCCGCCACCACCTTCACCGCCGGGCCACCCGGCTTCGCCATGCGCAGGTTCGAGCCGCGCATCTTCAAGCGCGGCTTACTCATCCCGCACCACCGCAGCTGCAGGCGGCAGCGGATCAACCCCGGCCTTCTTCGCCAGCCACCGCGCGTACAGCCCGCTGGCCACGTCAGCACCCAGGCACGCAACCACACTGCCCAGCGCCGCCGAGGTCAGCAGGCTCGAACCCCAAGCCGTGGCTAGCAGCACAGTCGCCAAGCCGAACACCGCCGAGGCTCCGAAGCGCAGCAGCACCCGCTTGACCAACTCCCCCACCGCCATGCCGGCCGCATCGGCTCGCCACATCTCGCCGGTCAGTCCAGCCAGCGCCACCAGGATCAGCAGCCACGTCGGCAGATCGGCCAGCGACTGCTGCACCTGTTGTTCGGTAGACATGCTGGCCTCCTCGGCACAAACGAAAAGGCCCCGCCGAATCGGCGAGGCCTGAGAACGAAAAACCCGGCGCGGTGGCCGGGTTTGTGGTGAAGCCGCCTGAGCGCACTTCTTCGAAGATGGCTGATTTATACCCCTCCAATCCGGTGGCAGCAAGACGCCAGCACTGCCACCCCTGCAATCAACGGTGACGTACCGGCAACGCACCGGCAATCAACGGCAATATCACATTACTGGCTACAGCGCCGCAGGCAGCAGACCTACCAGCCCCACCAGACTTCAGACAGGCGAGACGCTTGAACACCGCACAGAACAAGGCGCCGCCCCACTGTCCTACCTTTATTGATCCTTCTCCCGTATAGAGAGGAAAAGATAACGCTGCGCGCGATGCGCGCGCGTGCATGTGCGCCCTACGTGCGGGCACGGTGAAAAGGTGGGGAGGTGGGACGACTCCAGAAACTACGCGGTGCGCGTGCGTCTCGCCCGCAAAAATGCGGGTGGTCCATGCCGGGACGGTGCGCCAAATCACGCTGCGCGCTCCAGCAGCATACCTGCAATCGCCACATGCGCGTTATGCAGCCGCTGGTAAAACTGCGTCCGACCGCACCCGCAGTGCCGCCACTTCTGGTGATCCAGGCTCTGATGGTTCAGGTAATGCTCCCGCACGACCACCGCCAGCTGCGCGTCCAGATGCTTGTTCACGATCAGCTCGATGTCCGCACTGAACGGCAGCAGCATCCGAGAGCCACCGCCCTTCGCACGAATCAACATGCCCTTCGAGTCCATCAGCTCGGCGATCATGCTGCCGCCCGAGCCACCGCCGCCCAGCCCGCCGTGCATATCCAGCGCCCACAGCTTCAGCATCTCATCCATCTCAGCGATCAAAACGGGGTCTCCTTCTGTCGCGGCTGCAGGGACGGCTGCGTCGGCTTCACGCCGGCCCGCCACGCTTCCGGCTTCATGTACACGTAGCCTCGCGTCCCGCTAGGCGTCATGCCTCGCCGGCGACGCGGCCACTTCAACCGGTGCATGATCTTGCCCACGCGCATCTGCGCCGGCTTGTCCCAATGGCTCGGATCGATGTTCAGCGCCTTCTCCAGGATGTGAGCCCCCGTCACGCTGTCGCCGATGTGCCGCTGGGTCAGGTACGTGATGATCGGCTCCTCCCACATGTCGGCCTGGTAGCGCTGGTCCTGCTCAGCCGCAAACAGCTCGGCCTCGTCACGCTCCACCCACCACACATGGCCGGCCTTGTAGCAGGCAACTGCCTCGGCCCATAGCTGGTCGCGGTCGGCCCGCAGCCCCTCTATGTCGACCTTCGTACACATCACCGGCCAGTAGCGCCGGTTGCCCGTGTCATCCTTCAGGTATTCATCCTGGTTCGTCGTACCTACGAACACACACTGGCGCGGCACATCCAGCACCCGCCGCCCGTAGCTCTCGCGATAGGTATCCACCGAGGCCGAAAAGAACTGCTTGGCCCGCGTCGACTCGGCCTTGTTGAACGCATCCAGCTCGCCCAGCTCCACGATCCACTTACCCCGGATCGCTTGGTAGCCATCCTTGTCGCCCAGGTTGAACGGCGTATCCATGAACCACGCGCCACCCAGCACCGACATCGACGTCGACTTACCCGCCCCCTGAATGCCCTCGAGGATCAGCACCGAGTCGGCCTTGCATCCGGGCTGGAACACCCGTGCTACGGCAGACAGCATCCAGCGCTTGCCCACCTTGCGCGGGTACTCGCCATCCGGCACACCCAGCCGCTCATGCAGCCACTGCTCAAGGCGCGGCGTGCCATCCCATTCCAGCCCATCTAGGTATTCGCGCACCGGGTGATAGGCATTGTCATGCGCCACCGAGTTGACCGCCTCCAACACCATCGCAGACTTCACCCGCAGGCCGTACACATCGGCAAGCCACAGCGTAACCTTGATGTCGTCGAGATCGCTCCAATCGCCGGGCGCGCCACCGTAGGGCGGCGTCCGCATCTTGCGGATCTTCGAAGCGAACTGGTCATAGGCAATCACACCTTCCCAGCGCCGATCGTTACCCAAGATCAGCGCCACGTTGAACGGGTGGCCTATCATTCCGCCCTTTTCGGAATACTGCAGCTTCTCCTGCCAGCTCTCGACCGTCGATGGTCGCACCACCGCCAGCACCTGGCGGCGCACCGCCTCCAACCCTTCGGCTGCATGCAGATCGTTGAAGTCCGTCCACTTGTCCTCTCGGTCGGCATCGAAGATCGGCAGCACGATTTCCCCGCCCGTGATCAGCGCCGCGTTCTCGGCTTTGATCTTGCCCACATTCACCGGCTTACCCTGAATCACCGTCTTCCAGTCATCGTCGGCGCAGAACACCAGCCGCCGGCCCGGGTAACGAACCCGCAGCCCCTCGGCCACCGGCAGCAGGTTGCCGGCATCAAAGCAACACGCCACCGTCAGCGAGGTCGCCATATGCAGGCTGGCCCCCGTTGCATACCCCTCGCACACCAGAATCACGTCACCCGGTTCGGGATCGGGTCCGAACAGATGCACTGCGCCCTGTTTCTCCAACCCATAAGGCCAATAGGCCTTGTTCCCGCCGAACTTCGGCTGCACCTCAGGGAACAGCACCTGCAGGCCGACGATGTCCCAGCTTTTCACGTTGCGCATCGGCACCAGGGCCGTGCCACTCTTGCGCTTGTAGCGCAGGCCAAACCCACCCACGCCCTTGTTCACCAGGTACTGGCTGCCGCCCTTCTCTTCCAGGTGCTTCCACATGCCGGCTGCGCGGCGCGCGGCGGTGCGATGCCTGCGCGCCTCGGCCTCGGCCGCCTTGCGCTGCCCTTCCTCGGCGCGGGCCTTCATAACGGCCCGATCTTCCGCAGAGAGCTTGCCGCCCTTCGGCTTGATCTTGTGCCAACTGCCCCTCTCGCCCGAGCGCCAATCTCCAAAGGCGCCGCAGTAGAACGTCTCGCCCTTGACGTTCAGGTGCTCATAGATCACATACCAGCCGGTTTTCTCCGGCGCCTTGTCCCCCTCCACCTCGCACCGGGTGCGCTGGCCGATCACCAGCGGCGTAACGGGCTTGAGGTCGCCGTCCTGCAGCTGTGCCAGCACATCATCGAGCAGTTCGTCACGATCAACCATTGACCACCTCCACACGCCTCGGGGTAAAACGGGAAGGTGACCAGTCGCACGATTCGTCGGCCGGAATATGGCCGAACATTGCGGTGCAGCGGCCGCAGTGGGCGCAGTCGGCGCAGGTCATACCTTTCGGCAGATCCATATCATCGCCAGTCCTCGGTAGAGGATCACGCTCAGCCATTACACAACCCTCCGCTCGTGAAACCCCTGGCACTCCACGCACAGCGTGCAGCCCCGCCCCGCCAACGCCACCCGGCGCCCCTCGGGGATCGGCGCGCCGCAGTCCTCGCACTCCTCGGCTACCGCCCCCCCCCCATGGCAGGCGTGCGCGCCGCCAAGTGTTGCTCCATGCGCTCCAGCATCAGGTCGTTGGCGCGATCGGCAATATCAGCCATGGCACACCCCCTGCTCCCGGTTGGCCCGGCGCACCGCGGCGCCCAAACGGAACACCGCGTGCACCAGGCGCTCGGCCATCAGCTCGAACTCATCCAGCTCGTCATCATCGATGTCGCCATCATCCAGGCTCTTGCTCAGGTGAAGGGTCAGCGTGCTTTCCCGGCCCAGCATCTCGCTGATGCCGTTCAGCAGCGCCCGGGGCGTATCCGTCTCGCGCAGATCGGAAACATCCACCCCCACCCAGCCGATTGGGTGCAGGATCGCCTCGACGATCCGCCGATCGCGCGTCAGATCGAGAATCAGCTCCAGGTCGCGAATGTTCGGCGTGTGGGTGGTGTTGGTCAGGCTCAGCTTGTGGTTGAGCGTGGTGGGATTGGTATCGCCGTCGACGGCGGCAATGGCGGTGGCGCCGCCGGGATAGTCACGCACCGCATGGTGCAGTGCCTGCGGCAGTGTCAGTAGTGTGCGTCGCGCACGTTCGGTGGAGCAGAACTTGAATCGGCCCATGGCAGTTTCCCCAAAAGTCTGCCAGTGACCACACCGCGCCCGCTTGGTACAGTTGCGCCGTGGTCACTCATCAGTGGTCACATGCAGGCGGCACGTCTGTGGTGGATAAACCGCCTGCAACCCCAGTGGCGAGGCCCATGCTCCGCATGAGCC
>CEWF01055180.1_pt1 | contig 20444 bp, 14 predicted proteins | sample 531331 | NCBI WGS metagenome assembly CEWF01 (sample SAMEA2622676, study PRJEB7988) | marine metagenome | biome: marine biome (ENVO:00000447); feature: mesopelagic zone (ENVO:00000213); material: "saline water (ENVO:00002010), including plankton (ENVO:xxxxxxxx)" | depth 600 m | reverse complement strand
GGCGGCCGCCGCCGATGATAACGTCCTGGTGGCTGCGCGGGTCGAGGATCGTGGCCGCTACGGCAGCCTCGAAATAAACGCCCTAGGCCGGCTGCTGGCCCTGCGCGAGAAGGGGCAGGAGGGCCCTGGTTTGGTCAATGCCGGAGTCTATGCCTTCAATCCCGGGACCTTCGCCAACGCCCAGGTGCGCGCCTGTTCCATGGAGCGGGACCTGCTGCCTGGTCTACTGGCGGGGGAGGGTATTGGCGTCCTGGAATATGCCGGCCGCTTCATCGACATCGGCACCCCGGAGTCCCTCGGCCGTTACGTCAACGATTTTCAAGGGGACGCCATGTCATGAGCCTACTCGTGCAGACCCTCAGCATAGGCGCCAGCCAGAGCATCCTCGATGCGGTCAAGTGCATCGAAGCAGGCGCCCTGCAGATAGCCTTCGTCGTCGCCGAGGATATGCGCCTGCTGGGCGTAGTGACCAACGGTGATGTCCGCCGTCACCTGCTGCAGGGCGGCATGACCGACCAGCCGGTGACCGCCTGCATGAACCAGGAATTTCGCTCGGTGCGTTTCGGCGCGCCCCGCGAGGACCTGCTGAAGGCATTCGACCTGGGTCACAACGCCCTGCCAGGCCTGGACGTTGAGGGCCGCCTGGTGGAAGTTTACACCCGGCAGATGGCTGCCAGCGCCGAAGTTCCCGTGCTGGCGCGTGCCCGTGCGCCGGTGCGCATGAGTTTCTGCGGTGGCGGCGCGGATCTCACCTACTTCTTCATCGACCATCCGGCCGCGGTGCTCAGTTGCACCGTGGGCCTGTATGCCCATGCCACCCTGATTCCGCGTGACGATGGCCGGATGAACATCTTCGCCGAGGATCTCGATCGCGAGGAGCACTACAGCTCCCTGGCCGAGTTGCTGGCGGCGGGGGAGAAGAGCCTGCTGGCCACCATCGTCGCGGTGATCAAGCCCAAGTACGGTTTCGACCTCTATCTGCGTTCGGACTTCCCCGTCGGTTCCGGGCTCGGCGGTTCGTCGGCAGCCACCACGGCGACCATCGCGGTGTTCAACGAGCTGCGTCAGGATCGCTGGAACACCTACGAGATCGCCGAGCTGGCGTTCCAGGCCGAGCGCCTGTGCTTCGGCATCGCCGGTGGCTGGCAGGACCAGTACGCATCAGCCTTCGGCGGTTTCAACCTGATCGAGTTCGAGAACCAGCGCAACCTGGTGCACCCGATCCGTCTGGAGGACGCCATCCGCAATGAACTGGAGTCCTGCTTGCTACTTTGCGACACCGGCATTTCCCACGACTCCGGCCGCCTACACGAACTGCAGCGCCAGGAGATGGAGGCCGAGTCGTCGCAGACCGAACTGCTTCATTCCAGCGTCGCGCTCTGTCGACGAATGCACCACTACCTGATTCGTGGCGAGCTGCAGGACTTCGGCCGTTGCCTGGATGAAGCCTGGTGCCTGAAGAAACGCTTCTCCTCGGCCATCAGTCATGGCCGGCTCGACGACATCTACTCCGCCGCGCTGGCGGCCGGAGCCTTGGGCGGCAAGCTGCTCGGCGCCGGTGGCGGCGGCTTCTTCCTGTTCTACGTCCAACCCCAGCACCGCCAGCGCGTGGTCAGCGCCGTGGGCGCGCTGGGCTGTCAGACCCAGAACTTCCGCTTCGAATCGAGCGGCGTGACCTCATGGCGAACGAAAATCCAATGACCTCATTTCTCATCGACGGCTTCCCGCTGGGCGGCGGGCGCGTCTACGTCATCGCCGAAGTTGGCAACAATCACAACGGCTCCCTGGAGCTGGCCCGCCAGTTGGTGGACGCAGCCATCGCGGCCGGCGCCGACTGCGTCAAGTTCCAGTTGCGCAACCGCGAGGCGCTGTACCGGCGCAAGGCCGATGGCTCGCGCGCCGAAGACCTCGGCGTGGAATATATCCAGGACCTGCTGGACAAGGTGGAGCTCAGCCTCGATGAGCACCGCCAGGTCCGCGTGTATTGCGCGCAAAGGGGCATCACCTACCTCTGCACCCCCTGGGACGAGCCCAGCGTGGACGCCCTGGCTGAGTTCGACGTGGCGGCGTTGAAGATCGCCTCGGCGGACCTTTGCAATCCCTACCTGATCGCCAAGGCAGCCAGTCTTGGCAAGCCGCTGATCCTCTCCACCGGCATGTCCTTCGAGCACGAGATTATCCGTACCATCGAGCAACTCAACGCTCTCGGCACACCTTTCGCCCTGCTGCATTGCAACAGCGCCTACCCGGCGCCCGAGGCCGATATCCAGCTCGGCTACCTGCGCCGCCTGCAGGAGCTGCACGGCCTGATCGGCTATTCCGGCCACGAGCGCGGCATCGCCATCACCTTGGGTGCGGTCGCCCTCGGCGCCAAGCTGGTCGAGCGCCACATCACCCTGGATCGCGGCATGGAAGGTCCCGACCACCTGGCCAGCCTGGAGCCGGAAGAGTTCCGGCAACTGGTCGACGGCATCCGTCAGTTGGAACAGGCGCTGCCGTGGACAGGCCCCGGGCGCCACGCCAGCCAGGGCGAGCTGCTGAACCGCGAGAACCTCGGAAAAAGCGTGATCGCCACGCGTGACATTCCCCGTGGGGTGGTTCTGGAGCAGGACATGCTGCGCATCGCCAGCCCCGGCCAGGGGCTGCCGCCATATCGCCTGCCGGAGCTGCTGGGCAAGCCGGCCCAGCGCGATATCGTCCAGGGCGACTTCCTCTTCGAAAGCGATCTGGAGGAACAGCAGGCCGAGCAGAAGCTGGCTTTCGACCTGCCGATCCGCTGGGGCGTGCCGGTGCGCTACCACGATTTTCTCGACTACCGCCGGCGGATCGAGCCTGACCTGTTCGAGTTCCACCTGTCCTACCGCGACCTTGGTCTCAAGCCGCAGCCATTTCTGGCCGAGGTGGCCTGTTCACGCCTGGTGGTGCACGCACCGGAGCTGTTCGAGAACAGCGAGCTGCTCGATCTGGCTTCGGACGACCTGGCCTACCGCCAGCGTTCCATCGACAACCTGCAGCGGGTGGTTGACGCCACTCTGGAAATCGGCGAGTTCTTTCCCAACGCTGACGCTCGGCTGATCGTCGCCAATATCGGTGGCTTCTCCGCCGACCAGCCGCGCTCGCTGGCGATGCGCCCGCAACTGTACGAGCGTTTTTACGAAGCCTGCGCCTGCATAGACTTCGCCGGCACCGAGCTGATCCCGCAGAACATGGCACCGTTTCCCTGGCACTTCGGCGGCCAGCGCCACCAGAACATCTTCATGATGCCCGAGGAGCTGGCGGCTCAGGCTCAGGCAAGTGGTTTGCGTCTGTGTCTGGACCTGTCGCACCTGCAGATGACCTGCTTCCACTTCGGCCTGGATTTCCAGGCAGCACTGGAGCAGTTGCTCCCGTACTCGGCTCACCTGCACGTGGCCGATGCCAAGGGCATCAATGGTGAAGGCGTGCTGATGGGTACCGGTGATATCGATTGGCCGGCCACCTGGGCGCAGATTTGTCAGCACCCGCAGGTCAGCTTCATCCCCGAAGTTTGGCAAGGGCACAAGGACCATGGGGCGGGCTTCTGGGCTGCGCTGAGGTTTCTCTCCACGCTGGGAGGGCCGCAGTGATGAGCTCCCCAAGCCGCTTCGATGGCCGTTGTCCTGTCTGCAATGGCCAGGCTCGGAATCTGCTGAGTCTGGATTTTTCCGAGCGCCAGTGGTTGCCAGACAGGGTTTCGCTTGCCCTGTGCGATGCTTGTGATTTCGCCTTCACCAGTCCGGCCGATGCCAAGGAGTACGCGAACTACTATTCGGCCACGACCAATGATCTGCTCTTCCAGGATGGATCCTCTGCGCAAAAGCAGGAGCGCTATCAGGCCCAGACCGGCTTCCTCGCTCCGCTCCTCTCCGAGCGGGAGCCCAGGCGGGTTCTGGATATAGGCTGCGGCAACGGTGGTTTGCTGCGCAGCCTACAGGCGAGATTCGTCCAGCATCACTACCACGGCGTCGATCCGAATGTGGAGGTCCACACGACTCCCGAAGGGATCAGCTTCAGCAGGTCCTGGCGGGAACTTGAGGGCACGTACGACTTGGTCATCGTCTCCCATGTGCTGGAACACATCCTCGATCTGGTGGAGTTTTCTCGTATTCGCCGGCTTTTGGCCGCGGGCGGAGCGCTGTATGCAGAGGTCCCTGATGCTTCCCGCTATGCAGATTTCCCCAGGCGCGAGTACCTCTACTATGTCGACCGGCTGCATATAAATCATTTCACCCCGGCTTCCTTGCGGCGCTTGATGGAGCGTTGGGGATTATCGGTTATCTGGTCCGGGCTTCATGACTTCCAGTACAAGGACTGCAAGCCTTATCCGGCCTGCTGCGTGCTGGCGACCGATGTCAGCCGTATTCCTGCCGTCCAGGGCCAAGCTGATTCGCTGACCTTCGCCATGCAGCGATACTTGCAGGGCGAATCCGAGAGAGCTGAGGAGTGGCGACAGCGCCTCGGATGCGATCACGAGGTTCTTGTCTACGGTTTCGGCGACAACTTCTTCCGGGCTCGAAACGCCGATGGCCCGCTGGCCGGTTGTCGCGTCCGGTCTGTCATCGACAGGCGCTGGAAGGAGCTGGGCAGGTCGCGCTATGCCGACTCCTACACCTTCATCGACCTTGAACAAGCGCTGGAGAACTTCGCGCACCTACCCGTTGTGGTGACCGTCTCCTGGCAGGGAGAGGCAATCGCCCAAGAACTTCTGAATGCCGGTTGCAAGAAGGTGTTCATCCTTTAGCAGCGGTCGGATTGGATTATTTATCGGGATTTATTACGAGGAATTCGAATGCGCGTTGCCGATTACATCATTTCCCGCCTGGCTGATCTTGGTATCCGTCATGTGTACTTTCTACCTGGGGGCGGGGCCATGCACCTGAACGATGCCTTGGGTCGGCATCCTGACTTGGAGCCCGTGCTCTGCCTCCATGAGCAGGCCGCAGGCATTGCCGCCGAAGCCGCCGGCAAGCTCTCTGGCGGGCCGAGTGCCTGCATGACCACTTGTGGACCGGGCGCCACCAATGCGGTGACCGCCGTGCTGGGCGCCTGGCTCGACTCCACGCCGGTGTTCTTTATTTCTGGACAAGTGAAGAGTGCCGATCTCAAGGCCAGTACCGGCCTGCGCATGCTGGGTGTGCAGGAGGCGGACATCGTTTCCATCGTCGCGCCCATCACCAAGCGCGCCGTGACCCTGACCGACCCGCAGGCGGTCGCTGAGGTCTTCGACGAGCTGGAACAAGCGGCCCTGAGCGGCCGGCGTGGTCCCGTCTGGTTGGACGTGCCGTTGGATGTCCAGGCGGCCCAGGTGGAGCCCGAGAAGTTGCGGCGCGCCAAGCCGGCCGCCGTGTCCGCCGGAGTCGAGCTGGCCGAGCCGGTAGCCCGTACCCTCGAACTACTCCGCTCGGCCAAGCGGCCGGGCATCATCGCTGGCAGCGGTATCCGCATGGCCGGTGCGGTGGAGACCTTCCATCGCCTGGTCGAGCGCGCCGGCGTGCCGATCATGCCGACCTGGCTGGCGATGGACCTGATCGAGGACGACCATCCGCTCTTCGGTGGCCGTCCCGGCTCCATCGCACCACGCTGGGCCAACTTCGCGTTGCAGAACTGCGACCTGCTGATCGTCCTCGGCTCGCGCCTGGACATGGCGCTGACCGCCTACAACCATGCACACTTCGCGCCTTACGCGAAGAAGGTGGTGGTGGATATCGACGCGGCGGAGATCGCCAAGTTGCAGATGCCGATTGAAGTTTCGGTGGTGGCCGATGTGAAGCCGTTCATCGAGGCGCTGTATGCGACCGTCGCCGCCACCCCATTGCCCGACTTCGCCGATTGGCGGGCGCGCATCGCCGCTTGGCGCGAGCGCTATCCGCTGCTGCAATCCGAGCATGCCGACGACAGCCAGGGCGTAAGCATGTATCACTTTACCGACCGGCTTTCCCACCTGCTGAAAGAGGGTGATGTGATCGCGCCGGGTAGCTCGGGTTTTGCCTCCGAGCTGTTCCTGCTCAACCTTCGCCTGAAGAAGGGCCAGCGCTGTTTCCACAACCGAGGCACCGGCTCCATGGGCTTCGGCATTCCCTCAGCCATCGGTGCCTGCCTTGCCTCCGGTCGCAAGCGGACCATCTGCGTGGAGGGCGATGGTGGCGTGCAGCTGAACATCCAGGAACTGGCGACCCTCGCGTCGCAGAACCTGCCGGTCAAATGCTTCGTCATTAACAACCAGGGTTATGCGTCCATCCGTGCATCGCAGAGCACCCACTTCAAGCTGCTGGTCGGCGCCGATGCCAGTAGCGGCCTGAAGCTGCCCGAGCTCGGCCAACTGGCCAGCGCTTATGGTGTCGGATACGCTCGCATCGAGGCGCACCAAGGCCTGGACGAGCGTCTTCTGGAAGTGCTCGATCGGGATGGTCCAATCATCTGCGAGGTGCTGGTGCAAGCCGAGGAGCCTCGTGTACCGCGCGTAATGACGCGTATTGATGAGAACGGCAAACCGGTGACCAGCGTATTAGAGGATCTCTATCCCTTCCTGTCGCGTGAGGAATTGGCCGAACAGATGGAGACGTCGTGGAACATACAATGAATGCAGTCGGTAACGAGCGATGGGGGACTGTTCCACTGTTGATCTATGGCGCACGTGCCGCGGGGCGTTCCGTCCTGCAGTATTTGCGCTCCGTTGGTGTGGAAGTAACGGCGTTTCTTGATCGTGATGCTACTGATCTGGTGTCTGTAGATGGGGTCGAGGTGTATACCGCAGAACAATGGGCCGAGCGCAATAATGCTCGGGATGCCAAAGTACTGGTCGGCCTTTTCAATGCTTACGTGGATCAGGCCCGACTAGTTGAGCAACTGCGCTCCCTTGGTTATGGCGAGATATTAAGTCTAGTGGATTTTGTCCGCGAATTCCCGGAAAGGCAACCGTTTCGTTATTGGCTGGTGGACCCTCGAGTCTATGAGTCCAATGAACTGCGTCTCAAGCGCTTACGCAACGCCTTGGCTGACGAGGTCAGTCGCGAACTCTTGGACAATATCATTGCCTTTCGTACTGGTAATGGGCATTGGTATCTGCCATCGCCGTCCCCTTGTCAGTATTTTCCTTCGGACCTTCCGTCCTGGTCCGGAAAGCTACGCTTAATCGATTGCGGCGCATACACTGGCGATACGGTGCAAGCGCTGATATCCGCAGGCTTTGAGATAGAGGCCCTGGCGACGTTCGAACCCAGTCTGGACAACTATCAGGTGCTGGTTGAAAACTTGAAGGGTCTGAATGCGGTGAACTTTCCCTGCGGTGTTTCGGGAAGTAATAGCAGAAGTAGCTTCGATCCCTCCTCAGGTACTGGAGGGCATTTAGTTGAGTTTGGTGATGAGCTGGTTTTTTGTGTTCGCCTAGATGATGCACTGCCGGGTTTTGCACCCAACTTGATAAAGATGGATATCGAAGGCGAGGAGTTGATGGCCCTGCAGGGTGCTGAAACCATTCTGCGTCAATCTCGGCCGGGATTGGCTATTGCCGTCTATCACCGGGCTGAACACTTGTGGGGGGTTTTTGAGTACATCGAAGAATTGGGTCTTGGTTATCAGTTCTACTTAAGAACCCATGCCTGTAGTACTTTTGAAACGGTACTATATGCTTTTCCTGAGGTTTGATTCAGTGTTTTGGATGTGAGTGGCGCAGTCTATGGGTGACGGGGATGCGGTATTTGGTGAGCTTGTTATAGGTTGTTGCGCATGAGATTCGTAGTGAGTCAAGCTGGGAATAAAAGCTATATTTTTAGCGTGCAAAAAGTTCAGGGTTGAATAGGTGTTGGAGAAGCAGCCTGTGCGATATGGGAAAATAACGCAGCATTATCCTGAGTATCATGTTCAGCCGTTGATGAATGTCGGTGATATTGTACAGACCATCGCTGTTGAGTTTTTGTATGAGTTGATGGGGATTTCTGATGATCAGATCGTCGGGGTTAGCAAATATGGGCTGAGCAGCTATCAGGAAGAAGAGGTGGTTGTGCCTGTGACGGGGTTTTTCAATGAGCGTCCCGATATGGGGGAGGTGCCTTTTTCAGGAAAAATTATACCGGTCTTTCTTGGGTATCACTTAGGTTGGGGGTTATATGATAAAAATAATTTAGAATTTTTTAAGAAATACCAGCCAATTGGCTGTAGAGATAGATACACCCAGCAGGTCTTTGTACAGCATGGGATTGAGGCTTACGTTTGTGGTTGCCCAACGATTATCTTTCCTCGTCGTGCTGAAGCTGTAGGGAGGAATAAGGTTTTTCTGGTTGATACCCCCGCGGAATTAGATGCGTTCATTCCTGGGGATATGCAGAGTAGTGTCGAGAAGATTAGTCATATTGTGCCTCTAAAGCAAACTCCGCTCCGGGAGTCTGAGTATCTTGAGTTGGTCGAGTATACAAGATATCTGTTGGCGCGTTACCGGGATGAGGCGCGATTGGTAGTGACTGGTCGGATCCATTGCGCACTGCCATGCCTCGCTATGGGGATTCCAGTGATTTTTACCACCTACAATATGCAGGAAGCGTATGATTTTTTGTTAAATATGGTAAATGTGTATACGCCTGATCTGTTTCATGAGATAGATTGGTGTCCGCCGGTGGTGGACTTAGAGGCTGTGAAGGTAGATTTTATTAATTTGGCTAAGAGTTCATTGTGTGCGACTTATGAGCTGAGGGTGCGTGCTGGACGATTGGATAGTTTCTACCGCGCTAATTCCGAGCGGGAATACTATCAAGAGGAGCGGTCAAAGCTGGAGGCGCTCTTTGATAATGGCGATGAGGACTACATAATCTGGGGGGTGGGTGCGCTAGGCTCAAAAGTGCTCCAGCTAGTAAAAACGTATTATCCTAGAGCACGGCTGCGTGTATGCTGTGACACATTTGCAATATATGATTTTTTTGGTTTAGAAGTCATTCGCCCCGAACAGTTGCCGCCTCCAAGTGAAGGTGTAAGAGTCTTGGCTGCAACTAGTTATGGGATCGTTGAGTCGGAGAGTTTTCTGGTGCAGGCCGGGTACATTAAGGGGGAGAACTATGACAATTTTTTCGTTCACCCTGGTGTCCGGAAGTGATAGCTATTGTTGTGAGTGACTTTTTTCTAAAAATATGAGTGCGTCTTAGTATTTGGGTGGGAGTGCATATGGCGGTGCCTGGCTCATCTATGGGTGAATTTCCTATTTCATCGGGGTTCCGGCGGATTGTCGTATCTCTAGGTTTGCACGATGCACTTTCCGGCCGCCATTTGCTGTTGACTGGGGGGACCGGGTTCTTTGGGCGATGGTTGCTGGCATTACTGTCACTGCTCAACCGCCAAGGAGTAGGTGTTACGGTGACAGTGCTATCTCGTAACCCCGAACGCTTTCTGGCTGCTCAGCCGGTTTTTTGTAAATATGCATGGCTCCAATGGTTGCGTGGTGATGTTCGCGAATTACAAAACATCTCTATAAAACCTGTTGATCTGATAATTCATGGCGCAGCTGATACTTCTGTCATGGGTAATGCCCAACCTCTGGAGTTATTTGATACCATTGTAAACGGAAGTCGAAGGGTTCTTGATTTGGCAGTACATAGTGGCTGCACGCGTGTCTTGTTGACGGGGTCAGGAGCTCAATACGGTAGCCTTCCGAATTCTAGTGGTGTGCTGGAGGGTTACACCGGCGCCTGCATGAGTAATGCCATTTCTAGTGTTTATGGAGAAGCTAAGCGCGCCCAAGAAACTCTGGGGATTATTTATGCTAAAAACCAAGGGGTCGATGTGGTCATGACGCGTTGTTTCTCCTTCTCGGGAGCGGGGTTGCCGTTGGGCGGCCATTTCGCTATTGGTAATTTCGTCCGTGACGCTTTGTTATCTAGTGAGGTCGTACTGAACTCTAATGGCAAGGCAGTACGTAGTTATCTGCATGGTGCCGATCTGGCTGTTTGGCTGCTGACATTGCTGGTCCGCGGCGAGAGTGGTACAGCCTACAATGTGGGCTCCGATCAGGCAATTAGTATTGCTGATCTGGCACGTCGGGTGATTGCTCGGCTGGCACCGGAGAAACCTTTGCGTATTTTGGGGCGGGCTGAAGAAGCGTCTCGCTCTTTTTATATTCCAGATATTTCCAAGGCCAAAGCACTTGGATTGGATGTATGGACCTCCTTGGACGAGTCCATTGATAGTATGGCCGGCTGGGTGAGGTAGAATTGGAGAAAATTATTCATACAAGGCGTTACTAATGGGAGCTGGAGTCTGAAGAGTCCGGTTTTAATAAACAAGGTAATCCCACTTAGTCGGGGGGCTCCTTGAGGTTTGACCGTGTGATGCGGTAATCGGAAACCTTCTTTCTCGGCCAAGAGATAGGATACCCAGTGAGAGATTACCAGAGCCTTGCTCACACGAATTGGGACTGTAAGTACCACATTGTCTTCATTCCAAAGAGGCGCAAGAAGACGATCTTCGGGATGCTCCGAAAGCATCTAGGTGAGTGTTGCATGAGTTGGCGAGGCAGCGGGAAAGCCGGGTTGTGGACGGCCATTGGGTGCCAGACCATGTCCACATGTGCATCAGTATTTCGCCTAAGCACTCGGTGTCGTATTTGGTTGGCTACATCAAGGGCAAGAGTGCGATCTCGATAGCTCGACACTTCATGGGCAAGACGAAGAGTTTCACTGGTGAGAATTTCTGCCAGAGGATGCTTCGTCTCAACGGTGGGGCTGGATGAGGAAGTGGTGCGTGCCTACATCCGGAATCAGGAAAAGGAAGATGAGTCCTATGATCAGCTCAATCTTGGCATGTGACGACAGCCGCCTTCAGGCGGTTCCACTATTTGCGCCTTTGAGGGGCTAACAGATTAAAGCCTTCGGCTTTCCGGGGGATACTTACTTTCGCCATATCGAGCATGAGGTAGAGGCAATGCGTGAGCTTTTCTCCAAGCGCCCACAACCGTATTACATCCATGCTCCGGACTATCGGCGTAGCTCCGCGGGCATTCGCGTCATGCACATGCTCTGCGATGCTCTTAATCGATCCGGGCAGGAGGCTTATGTCACAGCCAGGGTATTAAATCCCGAGTTGATAACTCCGCGTTTGACCAGCGAGATAATTGAGTTGCATCAGGCTCAGGGGCTCGGGCCGATCGCGATCTATCCAGAGATTACCGATGGCAATCCTCTGAAGGGCGATACAGTTGTACGCTATTTGCTCAATCAGCCGGGTTTTATTGAGGGTCAAGGGGTTTACGGTAACGACGATCTGTTATTTGCCTATACGCAAGCGTTGCTGCAGCGGGGGATGGAGATGGATCGGGTTCTATATCTTCCAGCTCCTGATTTGCGGATATTTACGCCGTCGAAGGACCCATTGAAACGTGTCCTTGGAAAGGTCTGCTACTATCAGGGGCGTCGTGGTCAGGCGAAGATTGATCCCGCTCTGTTGCCACTGGACGCAGTGGAAATTACGGCTCAGTGGCCTGGCTCATGGGAAGAGTTGGTCACCATTTTCCAAACGTCTGAGTACTTCTACTGTGCAGAGGCCACGGCTTTGGCTGCGGAGGCCGTTCTCTGTGGTTGTCTGGGGGTTGTCGTTCCCGGTGAGTGGGCACCCCTAAGGCTGAGCCAGCACGAAAACAAGAGCTATGGTGTCGCCTGGGGCACTGACCAAGAAGAAATCGAACGGGCCAGAAAAACGATCCCGTTGCTGCGTGAAAGTCTACTCCAGCGACAAATGGACTTCTGGCCAGCCCTAGATCACTTCATCGACGTCACACAGAACGCCGCCACCGAGCGTGCGGCCAGCAAGAAAGTCAGCCAGGTCCGGAATTGGCTGGCCAGCCGCGTGCCCAGTAAGGTGCAGACCGAACTGGTTGAGGCGCACCTCCATGCCCAGCCCAGGCCCGGGGTTGGGCTATTAGTGCTGGATTTGGACGGTGATCGTGGGCTGCTCGAGCGAACGTTGCAAAGTCTCGATACATCGATCGGCTGGCATATCCATGTTCTCAGTGCTTCGGCCATGTCGCTGCCAGCCGATGAGCGCATAAGTTTCACTCGGCTTGATGGTGAGGCATACGCTGATGTATTGAACAGGGTCGTTGCCAAGAGTAACGCCGACTGGTTCATGTTGGTCGAGGCAGGTGAAGAAGTCACCTCGAGTGGCCAACTTATCGCGCAACTGGAACTCGTGCAGACACCAGATTGCCGAGCCATCAGCTTCGATGAAATCTATCGCCAGGATGGCGCCCTTGGCGCTGCTTGCCGTCCTTCTTTCAATCTGGATTATCTACTCAGCTTCCCCGCTGGCATGGCGCGGCACTGGTTGTTTCGGCGCGAGGCCGTGCTTGAAGTTGGCGGTTTCGATCCTTCCTTGAAAGAAGCTCTGGAACTGGACCTTATCCTGCGCTTGGTCAATCAGGGCGGCCTGGCTGGGTTGGGGCATATTTCCGAGCCTTTGCTGATCACGGACATGCCAGCCCTGGCCAATGTCGAGGACGAGCGTCAGGCAATCGTTCGTCATTTGCAGGCGCGTGGTTACTCCAATGCTCAAGTGACGGCAGCCAAGCCTGGGCGCTATCGCTTGGAATACAGGCACGCCGGCAGTCCGGTGGTATCGATCCTGATCCCGGCAGGCGCGCATTTGAGCAAGCTGCAGCGCTGTGTCGAGGGGCTGTTGGGAAGCACGGCCTACCAGACGTTCGAGATTCTATTGATCGAGAACCACCCGCAGGATCAGGCGGTACACGAGTGGTTGCTGGCCCTGGCGGAGCTGCAGGAGGCCAAGCTGCGGGTCGTTCAACCTGTGGGCCGGAATATGGCGGCGATGTTGAACCAGGCGGCTCATCGAGCTTCGGGTGATTACCTGTTGTTCTTGGCACCCGACACGGCAATTGTCGAAGAAGACTGGTTGGACAACCTGCTCAACCATGCTCAACGAGCCGAAGTAGGCGGGGTAGGGGGCAGGCTGTTGACGCCGGACGGCAAGATCGCCCAGGCGATGCAGATTCTCGGATTGCAGGGACCGCTGGGTAATCCGTACGTCGGTGAAAAACTCGACGAGCCGGGATATATGCAGCGTTTGCAGGTGGATCAGAACGTCAGCGCATTGAGCCAGGATTGCCTGATGCTTCCGCGCGACTTGTATCTCCAACTGGACGGTCTGGATGAGGAGGGGATTCCGTCACCTTATGCAATGACGGATCTATGTCTGCGAATTCGGGAGGCGGGATACTTGCTGGTGTGGTCTCCAAGCGTGCAATTGATGCTCGACCGCCAAGAATCTGCCGGGGTAACCGCACAGCAACAGGACGCCATGTATGCCAAGTGGCTGCCGCAGTTGGCGCGAGACCCCTCCTACAACCCCAATTTCTCCCTGGCGCAGCCGGGCGGCTTCAAGCTGGCCGATACGCAGATTTCCTGGCGTCCGCTGGATATCTGGCGTCCGCTGCCTGTGGTGCTTGCCCATCCGGCCGATACCATGGGCTGCGGACATTACCGTGTCATGCAGCCATTCAATGCCCTGCGCGAGGCAGGAATAGTGGATGGTGCGCTGTCCGTTGGTTTGATGCATGTCGTGGATCTGGAACGCTACAACCCCGACGCCGTGGTTCTGCAACGGCAGATCGGCGAGGAGCGTCTGGAGGCCATGCGGAGGATCAAGGCGTTTTCCCGGGCATTCAAGGTTTACGAGCTGGATGATTATCTGCCGAACCTGCCGATGAAGAGCGCCCACCGTCAACATATGCCCAAGGATATCGTCAAGTCCTTGCGCCGCGGTTTGTCTTATGTGGACCGCTTCGTCGTTTCCACGGATGTGATGGCGGAGGCGTTCGCAGAGTTCCATCCGGATATTCGTATTGTGAAGAACCGGCTCGATCCGCGCTGGTGGGGCAGCCTGCCAACGAGTGCGCGTCGAACTTCGAGTAAGCCTCGTGTCGGCTGGGCGGGTGGCGCCAGTCATACGGGTGACTTGGAGATGATTGCCGATGTGGTCAAGGAACTGGCGGATGAGGTGGAGTGGGTATTCTTCGGCATGTGCCCGGACAAGCTGAAGCCTTACATCCACGAGTTCCATGAAGGCGTGGCGATAGAGCGTTACGCTAAAAAGCTGGCCAGCCTGAATCTCGACCTGGCACTGGCGCCGGTCGAGCAGAACCTGTTCAACGAGTGCAAGAGCAACCTGCGTCTGCTGGAGTATGGTGTTTGTGGTTTTCCGGTGATCTGTAGCGACGTGCGTTGCTATCAGGATGGCCTGCTGCCGGTAACACGGGTGAAGAACCGCTTCCGTGATTGGGTGGATGCGATCAGATCCCATATCGATGATCTTGATGCCGCGGCCAGGGCGGGGAACGAACTGCGCGCTGCCGTGCTGGGCGGGTGGATGCTTGAAGGGGAAAATCTCGAAGCCTGGCGCAAAGCGTGGTTGCCGAGCTAAGCGGTCAGCAGAGAGTTATGCACTCCTGATGATTTGGAAATGTAGGGACAAGCGTACTCATGAACTGCACCGAAGCTTTTGATAATGCCCATGCTCTTGCAGTGGCACGATCAAAAGCCTCGCGCCGAAGTCGGTCCTCCCACGAAGCGACAGCCTGCACTACGTAGCTTTTATGAAGGCACGTTCTAGCCGGGGCTGAAGGTTCGCTCACGTTTTCTGTCGGCCTGCCGAAATGATCTGTGGGGCGATTGTGTAGGCCGTTCGGGAAGTCAAGGGCAACGGAAAAATTTTCCTCAACTCCCCTAAAGCTTTCGATACCAGCGCCGACATAAATCTCGAATGCGAACTTTATGGGTGCCTGGGTAATGTCCCTCCCTAAGGTCGCACACTCAGGCAAACAAGCTAGGTCCGATGGAGGACAAACATCATGGCTTTGACCGTCAACACTAACGTTGCTTCCCTGAATACTCAGCGCAACCTCAGCAACTCCGCCAATGCGCTCAGCACCACCATGCAGCGCCTTTCCACCGGTAGTCGCATCAACAGCGCCAAGGACGATGCTGCTGGCCTGCAGATTTCCAACCGTCTGGGCAGCCAGATCAGCGGTCTGAACGTTGCGGTCAAGAATGCCAATGATGGTATCTCCATGGCGCAGGCTGCTGAAGGTGCTTTGCAGCAGTCCACCAATATCCTGCAGCGTATGCGTGACCTGTCCCTGCAGGCGGCCAATGGTTCCAACAGCGACTCCGAGCGCACCGCACTGAATGATGAAGTTACTCAGTTGAAGAAGGAACTGGATCGTATCAGCAATACCACCACCTTCGGTGGTCGTCAGTTGCTGGATGGCTCGTTTGGTGTGGCAAGTTTCCAGGTGGGTGCTGCCGCCAACGAGATCATCAGTGTCGGTATCGACGAGATGAGTTCGAAATCTCTCACCGGTACTTACTACAAGGGTGATACTTTTGCCGACGCCGCGGTGGGCTCTGGCTCTAGCGTGACTGCCGGTGAAGAAACTCTTGAAATTACTCTATCTACAGCCGATGGCGGCACCGAGACGAAGTCAGTAAAAGTTTCGTTTAAAGAAGGCGATACCGCTGAAGATGCAACGAATAGAATCGCTGCAGCTATCAACGATGCGAACGTTGGTGTCGGTATTCTGAAGAACAGTGATGGTGATCTGACTATCATTACCAAAGGCAATGGTGCGACAGGCAGCGGCGCAGGCTCTGTACTGACTTCCGTAACGATGGCTTCCGGTGGGGATACTGGCGTAAGCTGGGGCGGTATTAGCAGTGGCGCTGCTACGAAGGTAGAGAATACTGACGACGCAAATACCATCAAGGAAATCGATATCAGCAGTGCTGCGGGGGCTCAGTCCGCAGTCTATGTCATCGACGATGCCATCAAGCAGATCGATGCCCAGCGTGCCGAACTCGGTGCGGTGCAGAACCGCTTCGATAACACCATCGCCAACCTGCAGAATATCGGCGAAAACGTCTCGGCCGCGAAAGGTCGTATCCAGGATACCGACTATGCCGCCGAAACCGCGGCGCTGAGCAAGAACCAGATCCTGCAGCAGGCCGGTACTGCGATCCTGGCCCAGGCTAACCAGCTGCCGCAGGCGGTTCTCAGCCTCCTGCAGTAAGCCGAACGGGCAAGTCTGCAATAACTGCGGGAGGAAGTGCTTGGGCGCTTCCTCCCGTTTTGCCGTTGCGAGGTGATTGAAATGGATAGTGCGCTTTCGCCCCAGCTGCCTGTCGTTGCTACGGTGGCTCAGGCACAGGGGCAGCAGCAGGTCGGGCCGCGAGGAGTTGCTGACAGGCAAGGCGACTCCCATGTTGTGGGTAAGGTCGTTCCAACCGAGCCGCAGGCTGTCACGGCTGAATCGCTAGGGAAGGCCGTGTCGAGCATCAAGGATTTCGTACAGAGCATTCATCGCGATCTGGATTTCGATCTGGATGATGCCAGTGGCAGGATGGTCGTCAGGGTGACGGATCGTGCCTCGGGCGAGGTGGTGCGGCAGATTCCGACTGAAGAAGCGCTGCGTCTGGCCGAAAACTTGAAAGAGGCGCGCAGCCTGTTGTTCGAGGCTCAGGCTTAGCGGCGCGTTTCTTGCTGTTGTCGAGTTTGGGCTTTAAAGCGTCAACCCTATGACGAGGTGGTGAAATGGCAGGTATCACAGGCATTGGTTCAGGCATGGACATTGATGCGATGGTCGGTGCATTGGTCGCGGCGGAAAAGGCTCCGAAAGAAGCGCAACTGACCCGCCTGGAGACTGCGACCACTACCAAGATTTCCGCTCTGGGTACGCTGCGAACGGCCTTGAGCAGTTTCCAGACGGCGCTCAAGGACTTGAATGACGCCAAGTTGTTCGAGAATCGTTCCGCCAAATCCTCCAGCACCGATCTGCTGACCGCCACCGCCAGCAAGACTGCCCAGTCGGGTAGCTACAGCGTCAAGATCGAGCAATTGGCCACGGGAAGCAAGACGGCTACCGCTGCGCTGGAGAGTGATTTCACGACAGGCGCTGCCGGCACCTTGACGGTCAGGGTGGGGGATGGAGAGGGCGTCGATGTCGAGATCGGCGAAGGCGCTTCGCTGGCGCAAGTGAAAGACGCGCTGAATGCGGCGCTCAAGGATTCCGGTGTTACCGCCAACCTGCTCACCGATCCCAGCACGGGCCAGACTCGGCTGGTGATGTCTTCCACCAATACGGGGGCGGGCAAGGATGTTTCGATCGCTGCCAGCGCAGGGCTGGAGGGTCTTGCCATCGATACCGGCAATACTATCGTCGATGGCGAGGGTAACGTTTCAGCTGCCAGCGGCGTGCTTGAACGGGCGCAGAATGCCAAGTTCAGTATCGATGGGCTGGCCTTGGAGAGTGCGACCAATAAGGTCGAGGGCGCCATTCCCGATGTGACCCTGGATCTCGTCGCGGCGAACAAGGACAAGGCCGTCACGGTTACGGTTGCCCAGGACCGGGATGGCGTGACCGCCAATATCAAGAAGTTCGTCGATGCCTACAACAACCTGATCAAGACGACCAATTCGCTGACCAAGGTGACCAAGGTTGGCGAAGACGGTAAGCCGCTGAGTGGTGGGCTGGTGGGTGATTCCAGCGTCCGTAGCATTCTTTCCGGCATCCAGAACGAGCTGATTTCGGTAGGTGGCAGCGATGGCGTGCGGATGTTGTCCGATCTGGGCATCACCACCCAGAAGGATGGCACGCTGGGCATCGATGACGCGAAGTTGAAGACAGCGCTCGAGAGCAATTTCGATGCGGTCGGCAGCTTCTTCACGGGTGAAGCCGGCTTGATGAATCGGCTCAATGAGCGTGTCGATGGCTTCAACCAGACCGGTGGCATCCTGGCGCAGCGCGTTTCCGGCCTCGAGGCGACCAGTGCCGATATCAAGGCCCAGCGGGAAAAGCTGGGCCTGCGCATCGAGTCGATGACGGCTCGCCTTTATTCCCAGTTCAACGCGATGGATACCATGGTCTCGCAGTTGACCAGTACCAGCAGTTGGCTGGACTCCACTCTTTCCAGCCTGCCGGGTGTAGTCAAGAAGAGCGCTAAATAAGCGCCTCGATCGTGCGGTGCGGTAGGCCATGCGTTTGCTCGCGGTAATGGCTCGGTGTCCGCATGCGCTATCGTGTGGAGCAGGCTGTCGGCTCCATTCGGCGGGTTGCAACCCGCCCTACGCGTCTGCAGGGATTTTTCGCGGACATGACCCGCTCCTGCAGAAAATTCGCTCCTAATCTTTATTGGCTGCCCCATTAAAGCTGCAGTGGCGCATGCCGATATAAAGGTTAGTCCCGCCAGATATGGAGCAGAATTCCCATGTATGCCATGGCAGCCATGAAACAGTACCAGTCCGTCAACACCAACGCGCAGATCGTGGATGCAAGCCCGCACCGCCTGATCCAGATGCTGATGGAGGGTGGGCTTACCCGCCTTGCCCAGGCACGTGGTGCCATGGAACGGGGCGATGTGGCCCTGAAGGGGACCCTGATCGGTAAAGCCGTCGATATCGTTGGGGGGCTGCGCGAAGCCCTGAATCAGGAAGCGGGTGGTGAGGTTGCGGCCAATCTGGATAGCCTTTATGCCTATATGGTCTCGCGTCTAATCGAGGCGAACCTGAAGAACGATTCGGCGATTATCGATGAGGTGGCTGGGTTGTTGCGGGAAGTGAAGTCTGGTTGGGATGGTATTGCCCAACACGGCTGACATCATTGTGCGGGGCTTGTGAAGCCTCCGCCTCTCACCATCGTCTCTTCGGAAGGGCTTATGCAATCCACTCCCCAATCGCTCGAGGAACTCCGGGATACTCTGCGTGAAGCGCTGAGCCGGCAGGATTGGGAGGCCATCGGTGCGTTGGATTCGCAATGCCGCGCGTTGGTCGGTGGGGCGGCAGGCACCAACGACCCGGCCTTGCGCGAACGGATCGAGGAACTGTCGCAGCTCTATGCCGAACTGCAGCAGGCGGCGCGGACCGAGCGCGAGCGGATCGCCGGCGAGCTGACCCGGCTCAACCAGTCGAAGCGGGTCGACCAAGCATACAAGACGTTTGGTTGACCGGTTCTGGCCTCAGTGCTCGGTTGTCATCCTGAGCTGTGGCCGCTGGTGGAAAACGCTTCGCGGTTTTCCACGGGGCGGCCTTCCGTTCTATGTGTCGTTAGCGGTATTCGCACAGGTAGGCGGTATCCGTAGCTACCTTCAGCTGAAACTTGCTGTTTGCCGGTACGGTGAACTGGCTGCCGCTGGCGAAGGTTTCCCAGGCATCGCTCCCCGGCAGTTTTACGTCCAGGCTACCGGCAACTACATGCATGATCTCCAGTTGGGCGGTGCCGAATTCATATTCGCCAGGCGCCATCACGCCGATGGTGGACGGGCCGGCAGCCATGTCGAAGGCGATGGATTTAACGGTGCCATCGAAGTACTCATTGACCTTGAACATTTGGATTCCTTTGCAGGGTCGGAAAAGGGTCGCCAGTATGCCCAAGCGCCAGGCTTGGCGTCACCTGGCAGAAGAGCTAACCGCGAAAAATGAAGTAGACCGCTCCGATCATGCAAAGCCCTGCCCAATAAGTTCAGCTTCAATGGCTGCTGCATGTACAGCGCGCTGAAGAGCACGAACACCATCAGGGTGATCACCTCCTGCATGATCTTCAGTTGACCGATCAACAGCTCGGTACAGCTGATGCGGTTAGCCGGCACCATCAGCATATATTCGAAGAATGCACTGCCCGGATGATCAGTGCGGCGATGAGTCAGGGCTTGCCGTTCAGGCTCTTCAGGTGGCCGTACCAGGCGAAGGTCATGAACAGGTTGGCAGGGGGTAGGGCGGCGGTTTGTAGTCAGGCAGGCATGATGGGTGGGCTTGAAATGGCGACACGCTAGCGTATTTCCGGATGCAGTCGCCTGCAATGGCGCATCTAGTGTCTTTGCTTAAGCCGGATTATTATCGCGCCCGTTTTTTTCACTGAGTGGCAGTTTATGGATTGTCGCCCTGGTTGCGGTGCCTGCTGTATCGCGCCCTCCATTAGCTCACCAATACCTGGCATGCCTCATGGCAAGCGCGCAGGAGAGCGCTGTGTGCAGTTGAGCGCTGACTTTCTTTGTTTGTTATTCGGTGATCCGCAACGGCCAGCTGTCTGCTCGGCTTTTTCGGCTGACCCTATTTGTTGCGGTGAAAGCGGGGAGGATGCGATTCGTTTGTTAGGTTGGCTGGAGCAAGAGACCGCGTAGGCAGGTTGCGCTGTTAAGTCCAGGATTACGCGCTCTAGCTGGCGTTCATAGGCTTATGGAGTTACTGACTGCGCGGGTGTTTCGGCTGAGGGCTGCTCGCTGACGGCAGCCCGGAAGAGCGCCGATTGGTCTCAAGTGCTGTCGATTTCCTGTGGCGTGCCGGCCTCTAATTTATCGAGTGGAAAGTGAGCCTCGTTCCGCTGGTCCGGGGTGAATAAAAAAGGTTCATCGCACCTTGCCGGGAAACGCCGCTTTGATCTTGAGGAA
>CEWF01018576.1_pt1 | contig 20511 bp, 18 predicted proteins | sample 531331 | NCBI WGS metagenome assembly CEWF01 (sample SAMEA2622676, study PRJEB7988) | marine metagenome | biome: marine biome (ENVO:00000447); feature: mesopelagic zone (ENVO:00000213); material: "saline water (ENVO:00002010), including plankton (ENVO:xxxxxxxx)" | depth 600 m | reverse complement strand
AACCTAACTCCGAGGCAAGATCACCATGGGATTCAACTGCGGCATCGTCGGTCTGCCCAACGTCGGCAAGTCCACCCTGTTCAACGCCCTGACCAAATCCGGCATCGCGGCGGAGAACTTCCCGTTCTGCACCATCGAGCCGAACAGCGGCATCGTACCGATGCCCGATCCGCGTCTCGACGCGCTGGCGGCGATCGTCAAGCCGGAGCGGGTGATTCCGACCACCATGGAGTTCGTCGATATCGCCGGCCTGGTCGCCGGCGCCTCGAAAGGTGAAGGCCTGGGCAACAAGTTTCTCGCCAACATTCGCGAAACCGACGCCATCGCCCACGTGGTGCGCTGCTTCGAAGACGAGAACGTCATTCACGTCGCCAACAGCGTCGATCCCAAGCGCGACATCGAGATCATCGACCTCGAGCTGATCATGGCCGACCTCGACAGCTGCGAGAAGCAGCTGCAGCGTGTCGCCCGTACCGCCAAGGGCGGCGACAAGGAAGCGGTGGCGCAGAAGGCGCTGCTGGAGAAGCTGATCCCGCATCTCACCGAAGGCAAGCCGGCGCGCAGCCTGCTGAAGAACTTCAGCGACGAGGAAAAGCGCCTGGCCAAGACGTTCCATCTGCTGACCACCAAGCCGGTGATGTACATCGCCAACGTCGCCGAGGATGGCTTCGAGAACAACCCGCACCTGGACGTGGTCAACGCCATCGCCGAAGAAGAAGGCGCCATCGTCGTGCCGGTGTGCAACAAGATCGAGGCCGAAATCGCCGAGCTGGACGATCTGGAAGAGATGCAGATGTTCCTCGAGACCATGGGCATGGACGAGCCTGGCCTGAACCGAGTGATCCGCGCCGGCTACCAGCTGCTCAACCTGCAGACCTACTTCACCGCCGGGGTCAAGGAAGTTCGCGCCTGGACCGTCAAGATCGGCGCTACGGCTCCGCAGGCCGCCGCGGTGATCCACACCGACTTCGAGAAAGGCTTCATCCGCGCCGAAGTCATCGCCTACGACGACTTCATCCAGTACCGCGGCGAAGCCGGCGCCAAGGAAGCCGGCAAGTGGCGCCTGGAAGGCAAGGACTATATCGTCAAGGATGGCGACGTGATGCACTTCCGCTTCAACGTCTGAGTCAGACAAAACCCCGCCCCGGCGGGGTTTTGTTCATTTACGCCCCCTTGAGAATCCTCTTCACAGAAAGACAGTATCCAAGGCACCACGGAAATGGGGTAATCCACCCCTAAATGGGGTAATTCAGCTCACCGATACCCGTTTCTGTAAAACGGTGCTGTAGGGGCAGAGCTGAGTTCGACCGAAAAAGATCGTGGGCAAAATAATCCGTGCCACCAAAGGCTCCGCAAAAACAGAGAATCGGCATCCAACCAAGCCGATCAATAATGGATATTGAAGTGACAAGTATCGAGCAGAAGATTGAGCGTTTCATCAGCACGCTCGAAACCATGGGCGGCTCCGCCGGGAACCAGCGGCTGCGCGAGGCATTGGGGTGGCCAGAAACTACCTATGACGGCGTCAAGCAGCAGTTGCTTGCTGAGAACCGGATCGTCACTGGCCGTGGGCGCGGCGGCTCTGTCGCCATACTCGAATCTATCGAGGCAATGAAGGTAAGGATCATCAACTCTTTGGCAGTTCGTGAAGTACCCGCACCGTATGAGAAGAAAGCAGTGAGAGAAGCTTCACCCAAAAACGCAGCTCTCGGGCAACGCACCGGCGTCGTCAAGAAATCCGACCTCTACAGCTCCATCTGGGCCTCGTGCGACGAACTGCGCGGCGGCATGGACGCCAGTCAGTACAAGGACTACGTACTGTTCATGCTGTTCATCAAGTACATCAGCGACAAGTACGGCAACAGTGACGACTTCGCCCCGGCCGTGGTCATTCCGCCCGGCGCGTCGTTCCAGGATATGGTGGCACTCAAGGGCAACCCGGATATCGGCAATCTGATCAATACCCGGGTCATCCAGAAGCTGATCGAGGCCAACACCAAGCTGGCTCGCAGTGACTTTCCCGACTTCAACGACCCCAACAAACTCGGCGAAGGCCCGGCGATGGTCGAGCGCCTGGGCAACCTCATTGCCATCTTTGAAAAGCCCGAGCTGAACTTCGCCAACAACCGCGCCGACAACGACGACCTGCTCGGCGATGCCTATGAGTACCTGATGCGTCACTTCGCCCAGGATTCCGGCAAGAGCAAGGGCCAGTTCTATACGCCCTCCGAGGTCAGCAGCGTCCTCGCCCAGGTGATCGGCATTTCCCAGGCCAATACGCGCGGCTCTACCACCGCCTACGACCCGACATGCGGTTCGGGATCGCTGCTGCTGAAGGTCGCCGCCGAGGCTGGGCGGCATATCACCCTGGAGGGTCAGGAAAAGGACGTGACCACCGCCGGCCTGGCGCGGATGAACATGATCCTGCACGGCTTTCCCGACGCCACCATCCTTAGCGGCGACACCCTGGTGAACCCCAAATTCAAGGAAGGCGAACAACTGCGCGCCTACGATTACGTGGTCGCCAACCCGCCGTTCTCCGACAAGCGATGGGCCACCGGCCTTAACCCGGCCAATGACCCTTATCAACGCTTCTCCTGGGGCGAGCCGCCTGCCAAGCAGGGCGACTACGCCTACCTGCTACACGTGATCCGCAGCATGAAGTCTACCACCGGCAAGGGCGCGGTCATCCTGCCGCACGGCGTGCTGTTCCGTGGCAACGCCGAAGCCCATATCCGCAGGCAACTGGTACGTTCCGGCATGCTCAAGGGCATCATCGGCCTGCCGGCCAACCTGTTCTACGGCACCGGCATCCCCGCCTGTATCCTGGTGCTGGACAAGGAAAACGCCAGCGCTCGCAAAGGCATCTTCATGCTCGACGCCAACAAGGGCTTCATCAAGGACGGCCCCAAGAATCGCCTGCGCGAACAGGATATCCACCGCATCGTCGATACCTTCCGTCGGGGTGTGGATGTGCCGCGCTATGCGCGCATGGTGCCGTTGGATGAAATCGCCAGCGAGAGGAACGACTACAACCTCAATCTGCCGCGCTATATCGACAGCAGCGAGCCGGAAGACCTGCAGGATATCGACGCCCATCTCAACGGCGGCATCCCCGAGCGCGATCTCGACGCCTTTGCCGCCGATTGGCAGGAAATGCCCGCCCTGCGCCAGGCCCTGTTCGAGCCGCTACGCCCCGGTTATGCACGGCTGCGCCAGCCGATCAGCGAGGTACGCGCGATCATCCTGGCCCACCCGCAGTTCCTGCATTTTCAAAGCAAGGTCGCAGCCCTGTTCGGCAAATGGCAACAGGCCGTCATGCCTCTGCTCAGCGGTATTCAGCCTGGCGACAAGCCCAAGGCATTGATCGCCCAGGTGTCCGAAACCCTGCTCGCCACCTTCCATGCCGCGCCGCTGCTCGATCCCTACGACGTCTACCAGCACCTGATGGACTACTGGGCCGAGACCATGCAGGACGACGCCTACCTGATCGCCGCCGACGGCTGGCAGGCCCAGCCCCGGCGCATCGTCGAAACCGACAAGAAGGGCAAAACCAAGGACAAGGGCTGGGTCTGCGACCTGCTGCCCAAGCCCTTTATCGTCGCCCGCTACTTCGCCGCCGAACAGACCGCGCTGGAGACGACACAGGCCGAACTGGAAAGCCTCGTCAGCCAGCTCGCAGAGCTGGAGGAAGAGCACGGCGGTGAGGACGGGCTGTTGTTCGAAGCCCAGGATGAAAAAGGCGCCTTGACCAAGGCGAGCGTCAGCCAACGCCTGAATGCCGCCGAAGAAGGCGGCGCCGACGTTGCCGAGCCCGATGAAATCCCGCTGCTGCGCAGATGGCTGGAGCTAAAGGACAGCGAAGCCGCACTGAAAAGATCGCTCAAGGCGCTGGACGCCAAACTCGACCAGCAAGCCTACGACCACTACGCCCAACTGAGCGAAGCCGAAGTCAAAAAACTGGTGGTCGAAGACAAATGGCTGGCCCATCTGCAAGCCGAGGTGCAGCAGGAACTGCAGCGCATCTCGCAAACCCTGGCCCAGCGTATCCGCGAACTGGCCGAACGCTACGACACCCCGCTGCCCAAGCTGGAAGATAATGTGGCCGCCCTTAGCGCCAAGGTGGAAGCGCATCTGAAAAAGATGGGGGCGGTATGGAAGTAAGGCCGGGGTACAAGCAGACGGAAGTCGGAGTGATTCCAGAAGATTGGAAAATTAAAATCATAGGTACGTTTTGCACAATCGTTGGCCGTATCGGGTTTCGAGGTTATACAAAAAAGGACATCGTTCATGAGCAGGAAGGAGCGATCGCGCTTAATCCGTCAAATGTCCAACATGGACGTCTCGTTTTAGATAAGTGCACTTATCTAAGCTGGGAAAAGTATCACGAGTCACCTGAAATTAAGATTGAGAATGGCGATGTCATTCTTGTCAAAACTGGATCCACCACCGGAAAGACTTGCTATGTGGATAGTCTGCCTATGGAGGCAACACTAAACCCCCAAATGGTAGTCTTTAAAAAAATAGCAGTTAACCCAAAGCTACTCTCTTATATTTTTCTTTCCCCGATATTTCAGAATCAAATTAGCGAAACAATAGTCGGCGGCGCCCTTCCTACGCTGTCACAAAAACAAATTTCAAACTACAAAATAGCTGTACCAAATTCCCCATCGGAGCAGGTTGCTATAGCTACCGCCCTAAGCGACATGGATACGTTGCTGCACGGACTGGATCGCCTGATAACCAAAAAGCGCGCCATCAAACAGGCCACCATGCAGCAACTCCTCATCGGCCAAACCCGCCTGCCGGGATTTAGTGGCGATTGGGAGGTAAAGCGATTGGGGAACGTACTCGCTATCAAACACGGAAAGAGTCAGAAATACGTAGAAGCAAGTGACGGCTCCTATCCAGTCCTCGCAACGGGCGGCCAGATAGGCCTTGCTTCTCAGCCTATCTATGAGAAACCCTCAGTACTGATAGGAAGAAAGGGAACAATCAATCAACCGCAATATATGGATCAGCCGTTTTGGTCAGTCGATACACTCTTCTACTCTGAGATGAAAAACAGCAATGTAGCCAAGTTCTTTTACTATAGATTCTGTTTGATCGACTGGATGCAGTACAACGAGGCATCTGGTGTTCCAAGCCTCAACGCTAGAACAATAGAATCCATTGAACTCTCGCTTCCGGCTCCAGAAGAACAAACCGCCATCGCCACTATCCTCAGCGATATGGACACAGAAATCACCGCCCTCGAAACCCGCCGCACCAAGAACCGCGCCCTTAAACAGGCCATGATGCAGGAACTGCTGACGGGCAGGACACGGCTGGTCTGAATAGGTCGCGCACGCCTATGCTGCCCACGGATAACGCAGAAGATGGAACGCCAATGACCGACAAACCCAGCTCCCTGACTCCCACTCCGCAGGGCTACGCCGACTGGCTGGCCGAACTCAAGGGGCGCATCCACGGGGCACAGCAACGGGCGGCGCTGGCGGTCAATCGGGAACTGGTGGGGCTGTACTGGCAGATCGGTCGCGATGTCCTGGCGCGGCAGGCCGAACAAGGGTGGGGGGCGAAGGTAATCGAGCGGCTGGCCCATGACCTGCGCACCGCCTTCCCGGAGATGAAGGGCTTTTCACCTCGCAACCTCAAGTATATGCGGGCGTTTGCCGAGGCCTGGCCGGATGAATCATTTGTGCAAGCGGTGCTTGCACAATTGCCTTGGTACCACCATCTGGCCCTGCTGGACAAACTGCCCGGCCCCGAGCCCCGCAAGTGGTACGTTGCCAAGGCCATTGAACACAACTGGTCGCGCAACGTGCTGGTGATGCAGATCGAGTCTCGGCTGCTGGAGCGCAGCGGCCAGGCCGTCACCAACTTCTCCGCTACGTTGCCTGCAGCGCAATCCGACCTGGCGCGCGAGTCGATCAAGGATCCGTACCGTTTCGACTTCCTCGGTTTGACCGACGAGGCACAGGAAAGGGAAATCGAGGGTGCGTTGGTCAAACATGTCACCGAGTTCTTGCTGGAGCTGGGCGCGGGTTTCGCCTTCGTGGGCCGGCAGGTGCTGCTGAACGTGGGCGGTGACGAATTTTTCATCGACCTGCTGTTCTACCACCTCAAACTGCGCTGCTACGTGGTGATCGAACTCAAGGGAGGCAAGTTCAAGCCTGAGCACCTGGGGCAACTGGGCTTCTACCTGACGGCGGTGGACACACAAGTGAAGCACCCAGACGACGGCCCTACCATCGGCCTGCTGCTGTGCAAAGGCAAGAACAAGGTGGTGGCTGAATACGCACTGCGCAACAACGCCCAACCGCTGGGCGTAGCCGAGTATCAACTGGTCGAATCCCTGCCCACCGAATTGCAGACCAGCTTACCCAGCATCGAGCAGATCGAGCGGGAACTGGCCAGCACCCCGAATGAAAGCACCAAGGAATGATGCAATGAGCCAATCCCTGCCGCGCTCCGAGCGCAACTCACAGAACCGCGTGGCAAATCTGTTCACCCGCTCGGAGAACGCCGGCGGCCTGGGCTACGAACACCTGGGCAACTGGAGCAAGCGCGACAACAACCGCGCCATCGAAAGCGACCTGCTGCGCGCCAATCTGAGCGCACGCGGTTACTCGCCCGCCCATATCAACGCCGCCTTGCAGAAGCTGGAAGTCGCAGTGGATGTCACCGGCATCACGCCCTATCAGGCCAACCTGCGCACCTACCAGTTGCTGCGTTATGGCGTGCCGGTGCAGATCGCCGCAGGCCAGTCCCACGAAACGGTGCAGTTGATCGACTGGGCGCAACCCGAACGCAATCAATTTGCCCTGGCCGAGGAAGTGACGCTCAAGGGGGCGAACACGCGCCGGCCGGATATCGTGCTCTATATCAACGGCCTGGCGGTGGCGGTGCTCGAGCTCAAGCGCAGCTCGGTGGATGTGGGCGACGGTATTCGCCAACTGCTCAGCAACCAGGAGGAAGTGTTCAACCAGGGTTTCTTCAGCACCGTGCAGTTGCTGCTGGCGGGTAGCGATGCGCAGGGCCTGCGCTATGGCACCACCGGCACGCCGGAGCAGTTTTTCGTGCAGTGGAAAGATGAACAGCCGCAAGCTGCGGTAACCGCAGGCGCCTTGCTGGATCGCCCGCTGGCACAAATGTGCGGCAAGGAGCGGTTGCTGGATCTGCTCCGCCACTTCGTCATCTTCGACGCGGGCTTCAAGAAAGTGCCCAGGCAGCACCAGTACCAGGGCATCAAGGCCGCTCAGGAGCGCCTTGCCAAGCGAGAAGGCGGGGTGATCTGGCACACCCAGGGCAGCGGCAAGAGCATTCTGATGGTGCTGCTGGCCAAATGGCTGCTGGAACATGACCCGCAAGCACGGGTGTTGGTGGTGACCGACCGTGACGAGCTGGACAAGCAGATCGAAGGCGTGATGCGTAACGCCGGGGTGATCGGTGCGGAATCGGCCTCGCCACGCATCACCTCGCGGGCGGACTTCGTGCAAAAACTCAGCGCCACCACACCGCGCCTGCTGTGCGCGCTGATCCACAAGTTCGATGCGGCCGATCTCAAGGGCGAGCCGCCGCCGATCCACGGACGTTTCTACGTGTTTGTCGACGAGTGCCACCGCACCCAGGGCGGCAACATGAACAAGCAGATGAAGCGCTGGCTGGCCGATGCCCTTTTCCTCGGCTTTACCGGCACGCCGCTGCTGCGCAAGGACAGGCAAACCACCCGCGATGTGTTCGGCACCTACATCCACACCTACAAATTCCACGAAGCGGTGGCCGACAAGGTGGTGCTGGACCTGAAGTACGAGGCACGCGATGTACCGCAGCGGCTGACCTCACGCGAAGCTATCGATGCCTGGTTCGAGAAGAAGACCCGCGGGCTGAACAACTTCCAGAAATCCATCCTGCGCAAGCGCTGGGCAACGATGGAAGAGTTGATGAGTGCCAAGGAGCGCAAGGAACGCATCGTTGCCAACATCATCGAGGACTTCAGCCTCAAGCCCCGCCTGGACAATGATCGCGGCACGGCGATCCTGGTGGCGGCCTCGATCTACGATGCCTGCCATTACTTCCGCCTGTTCCAGAACACCCACTTTGGCGCCCATGTAGGCATCATCACCTCGTTCGAACCCAACCCGGCGGCCATCTCGAAGGCGTCATCCGGCAGTGACGAACGTTACAAGTACGACACCTACAAGAAGCATGTCCTGCGCGAAGGCCAGAGCACCAAACAATACGAAGACGAGACCAAGCGCCGCTTCATCGAGGAGCCGGCCAGCATGAAGCTGCTGATCGTGGTCAGCAAACTGCTCACCGGCTTCGATGCGCCCAGTTGCACCTATATCTATCTCGACAACGAACTTCACGACCACAACCTGTTCCAGGCCATCTGCCGCACCAACCGGCTCGATGGTGACGACAAGGACTATGGCCATATCGTCGACTACAAGGAGCTATTCGGTGACGTGCAGCAGGCCATCGCGGTGTACAGCTCCGACGAGCTGGACATCGACGCGGGTAACGGCGGGGATAACAACATCCACTTGAAGAACTGGCTCGACGAAGGCCGTAAACAACTGGACGACGCGCGTGAAGCGCTGCATTACCTGTGTGAACCCGTGGAACAGCCCCGCGAACTGGAGCAGTTCATTCACTATTTCTGCGGCCATGCCGGCAATCCGGAGGCGCTGCTGGAAAGCGAAGCCCTACGTATCGCCTTCTACAAGGCGGTGGCGACCTACCTGCGCGCCTTTGCCGCCATCGCTCAGAACCTGGAAGAGGCTGGTTATTCCGATAGCGAGATCGATACCTTGCGGCGGGAAACCGAGTTCTATGCCGAGGTGCGTTCGGCCATCAAGCACTACAGCGGCGAAGAGCTGGATATCAAGCCCTACGAATCCGACATGCGCCACCTTATCAACACCTACATTCAGGCGGAGCCGGCGAAGGCCCTGGGTGAGTTGGCCGAACTGTCATTGACCGAGCTGATCATCGAGACCGGTATCCACGACGCCATAGCCAGGAAGCTCAATGAAAAGGGCAAGCTATCGAAGAATGCCATTGCCGAAACCATCATCAACAACGTCCGCAAGACCATCATTCGTGACCGCCTGACCGATCCACGCTTTTATGAGCAGATGTCCAAACTGCTCGATGACCTGATCCAGCAAAGCCGCGAAAGCACAGAGGCTTACGAGGCATTCCTGCGCAATGCAGAAGCGTTGGTGAAAAAGTGGCACGAGAAACAGCATGACAGCGACGAGCCCGCCATCCTGCACGGCAACGCCCGTGCGCTGGTGTTATATCGCAATCTGCCGGACATCGTTTCCGATGCGCTGCCTGAAGAAGGCGTAACCCAGGAAGGAAGCGCGAATTACGGAGACCCATTAGCTCTACTGGCTCTGCGGATCGACCGCGTGATGCGCGATGAAGCTCCTGCAGGCTGGCGCGGCGACGAAGCCAAGGAGCGTATCGTGCAGAACCTCCTGTATCCCCTCACCGACCGCAATCGTGAGGCCACGATCAAGCTCTTTGAGCTGCTGAAAAATCAGCCGGGAAACTGATGGGGCAGACACATATACGTTTGGGGGAGCTGGACATCACTGTCACGTTCAAGACGGTGAAGAATGTCCACCTTTCCGTGCACCCCCCCGAGGGCAAGGTGACTCTGGTGGCGCCGACCGGCACACGGTTGGAAGTCGCACGCGCCTACGCCGTTTCAAAATTACGCTGGATTCGCCAGCAACAGGCGCAACTGCAAGCCCAGGCACGTGAAACGCCTCGTCAGTTCGTCACCCGGGAAAGCCATTACATATGGGGACGCCGCTATCTACTCACGGTGGTGGAGCGGGAGGCGCCCCCTGAGGTGAAGATGGATCATCGGCGCATCACCCTGAGCGTTCGCCCGGGGACAGATCTGAACAAGCGCGAAGCCATCTATCAGGCTTGGCAACGCGCCTTGTTGCATGCCGCGATACCTCCCCTGATAGAGCATTGGGAAAGACGTATCGGCGTACGTGTGGAAGGTTATTTTCTGCAGCGTATGAAGACTAAGTGGGGCAGTTGCAACCACCATCGCGCTCATATCCGACTCAATACAGAGTTGATCAAGAAACCTCGCGATCTACTCGAGTACGTGATCGTGCACGAGATGATCCATCTGATTGAGCCGACGCACGGTGAGCGCTTTGTCGCCTTGCTGGATCAGCACTACCCTGCTTGGCGAGAAGCGCGTGCTGAATTGAACGCGCTCCCCCTGGGACAAAACGGTCTGAATGACATCTACCCGCCCAGATAACATGCCCTGACACGCCCCGAAAGCTACGAAACCCCTTGCAGCCCGGCGCTTCAAGGGGTTTCTTTTCTATCGCAGCGACGCACCGGACGCAGGTGAGCGCCGAACGGGTGAGCACCCGGCGCAGCGCACCATTGAGCACCATTGACGCCCATGCAGCGCAACAAACTTTCGGCAGGGTGCAGGGATGCTCTACCCCCTGCACCCTTGCCCTTCGGCGAGAACGGAGTTCCAAGAGGCAGCGCCTCTTGGTCAAGGCCGCAGGCCGCGAAGACAGAGCGCGCCACGCTGGCATCACTATCAGTGACTGATCTATGATCCCGACACCCCATTGGGGTACAACTGGGGGTACTTCCAGCGATTCCCGCGAGGGCCATGACGCGCTTTCCCCGCGAAACTCAGTGCTCATGGACCTTTGCCGACCGATCAACGTTTAAACGTGTGATCAACGTCTAGGGCACATTCATTGGCCTTCACCCTTTGTCTGCCAGCCTATGGACATCAAGCAGTGAAGGCCTCGAGCTACAAGTCTCTGGGCCTTGGACAAAGTCACCAATCCAAGATGTGACATTGAGGCCGCAAAGGTTTGATGAAGCATCTTGATGCCTACGCGTGCTTCCTAGCGGAGCACGCGTACGACTGGCAGCGATTCCGCGGCGACCTGATCCCAATGCGATCGGACAGTTCTATCGCTACGCCGCAGCCCAATACCTTATAAGCACTCCCCTCCCCCATGTGGCGAAAGCGGCAGGTTGAATCTCCGCCGCTGTCGCTCGACCTGGGCGGCGACATCATCATGGGCATCGACGACGTCGATCGAGTTTGCCCGCTGAGCGGTGCGGCGGTCGTGGCCAATCAGCTGGAGGCCATCAGCCACAGCCCGGGCAGCCGCGTGGCACTGGCCGCGGCTACTGCCAGCGCCAAGGTCGATCTCTTGATGCCTCAGGATGGCGAGGTGCTGACGCTCTGCCCCCGGCTTGCCGTGCGCTGCGCCATCCAACGCCGATATTGCCGGGTGCGGAATATATCGGCCACTTGCTGTACCAGCAGTGCCCACAGCGGTGAAACGCCGGGTTGGCTGTCTCGTCCCCGGCTGAGTTTGCGCAGCTGATACTTGACCACGGCCATATTGGCGAGCGACGCCAGCACCTTGTTCTTCCAGGTGATCGGCGGCAGTTGTGGTGCGCTGCCGAGACCGAGCTGCCAGTCGCGTGGCAGGTTCGGGTCGATGGCCAAGGCGGTACCGATGCCGACCATCTCGATGCCGCTCGCCAGGACGTCCTGCGCCACCGGTGCGCGACGGATACCGCCGGTGACCATGATCGGCATGCTCGCCACCGCGCGAATCTCGCGGGCGAACTCCAGGAAGTAGGCCTCACGTGCCAGGGTGCGACCGTCGCGTGCCTGGCCCTGCATGGCCGGCGCCTCGTAGCTGCCGCCGGACAGTTCGACGAGGTCCACATCCTGCTCATTGAGCAGGCACACCACCTGCTGTGCATCGTCCGCGCTGAAGCCGCCGCGCTGGAAGTCCGCCGAGTTGAGCTTGACCGCTACGGCGAAGCGCGGTGAGACCACGGCGCGTACCGCCTTGACGATCTCCAGCAGCAGACGCGCGCGGTTGTCCAGCGAGCCGCCCCATCGGTCGTTGCGCTGGTTGGTCAGCGGGGAGAGGAACTGGCTGAGCAGATAGCCATGGGCGGCATGAATTTCCACCCCGGTGAAACCGGCCCGTTCACCCAGGCGAGCGCTACGGGCGAAGCGTTCGATCACGTCCTCGATCACGGCCTCGGTCATCGCCTGCGGCGTGGCGAAGCGCTTGGACAGGTTGCCCAGCTCCAGCTCAACGGCCGAGGGCGCCCAGGTCGGCTGGCCCAGGTTGGCTTGCATCTGCCGTCCGGGATGGTTGATCTGCAGCCAGAACTGCGCCCCCTTGGCCCAGCCGATGCGTGCCCAACGCTCGAACCTTGCCAGTTGCGCCTCATCTTCCAGCACCACGCCACCCGGCCCGGTCATGGCGCGGCTGTCGACCATCACGTTGCCGCTGATCAGCAGGCCGCTGCCACCCTCGGCCCAGGCCTGATAGAGGCGCAGCAGATGCTCTGACGGGGCGTGGTCGGCGTCCGCCATGTTCTCTTCCATCGCCGCCTTGGCGATGCGGTTGGGCAGAGTCGAACCATTGGGCAGGACAAGGGGATCGAACAGGGTCATGGACGCTTCCTCGGTTGAGCCAGCGGCGACCTTAATCTTAAAGTTCACTTTAATGTCAATGGCGTTTGTACTTGCTTCGACGCGTTATCGCTTTGAAACAATCTCATCGATCTAGCTGCTTGACCTTAAAGTTCTGTTAAATCTTAGGGTTGCCGCATCTGTCCTTCGAAGAACGCTCTGATGGGCAGAGGACCTTCAACTCCTCAATGCGGATAACAACGATGAAGCAGCTTGCCGAGCTTACGAAACGCCTGAAACGCCAGCGCACTGCGCTGCTGAGCGGTGTGATTCTCAACGCGGTCGCCCTGCCCTTGTGGGCACAGGAGGCCGATGCACCCACCGCCACGGTCGATATTGCCGGCCATTCGGTGCCGGTGGAGGCTGGCGGGCTTTATCACCGTTTCCACTCCAATCCACCGCTGTCGGTGATCGCGGCCGAGGCGCCGGACATTGATCTCAGCTGGTTCCGCAGCTTGCAGAAAACCAAGGTGGACATGGGCTTCGAGTCCTACTCGCCGAACTTCTATTACCGCAACACGCGCGTCACTGCAGTATTCACCGCCGATCTCCAGCGCTTGCGCGAGCTGATGCCGGCCGAGGTGCTGGAGCAGGTGCAGCCGTTGCAGATCTGGCCGGGCAGAGGGTTGGTGGCGTTCACCGCTTACGCCTATCACTACTGCGATAACGACAGCTACAACGAGATCGCCCTGTCCATCGTCACCAACAAGCCTGGCAATGCCAACCTGGGTCCCATCAGCCTGGTTGGGCAGTCACTGTCCAAGGATCTATGGGGTTATGTGCTCAAGCTGCCGGTCAATACCGAGCTGGCGCGGGTGCGCGGGGTGGTCGGCTACAACCTGCCAAAGTGGCTGACGCCCATCGACTATCGCGAGACCGAGCAGAGCCTCGTCTTCGAGATCGCCGACAGTGAAACCGGCAAGCTCGATGTCACCTTCGAGGTGGAGAAACTCGCTGACGTATCCAACGAACCTGAGCTGGTGACCAACAGCTTCACCAATATCGGTCACAACGGTGAGCTGGCCTATGGCTACGCCGTTTCCCGGCAGATGAGCCACGCCTCCAACTCGAACGCGGACTCGGTGAACCTCAAACTCGGCGATGGCAGTCTCTCGGCCTACATCGAGTCGCTGAAGCTGGGCAAGATGATGAAGTACGAATATGTGCCGGACTTCCAGAGCGCGCTCTACGCACCCGAACCTCTGGCGCAGATGCTCGATCAGGAGTGACGAGGCCTGGCTGTATCGCCAAGGCTTTTCGCGGGAGCCGGCTCGTCACTGCACGAGTATCGCCAGCAAGTCGGCTCCTGCAGGTGTGGTGAACCCGCTTATTTGGTCACGCGTTTGCCCGGCTCGTTCATCTCGCCCAGATTCATCTTCGACAACACCCGTTTGGCGTTGGCTGCGCAATCCAGGTCACCGGGCTTGTTCTCGATTTCATGGATCAGGGCGAGCAGGTGCGTCTTGCTCTGGGCCAGCCTCTGCTCCAGCGCCTCGATGTCGCGTACCTTGGCCTGCAGGGTGTCAAGCAGTTTGCCGTGTTCCCATTGCGACAAATCCTGCGGCAGCAGGGTACGCAGTTCATCGAGACTGAAACCGGCTTGCTGCGCAGTGCTGATCAGGTTGAGCACCAGCACGGCTTCCTCCGGGTAACTGCGGTAGCCGTTCGCCTGACGATCGACCAGTTGCAGCAGGCCGATGCTCTCGTAAAAGCGAATGCGAGAGGCCGCGAGGCCCGTACGCCGAGCCAGTTCACCAATTTTCATCTGGTTAGTCTCATCTATGCCCAAATAGCTTAAGGATAACTTCAACCTTCACCCTTGTCGCGAGCCAGGCTGCTCGTCGAGTCGATCTCGGCAGGTCAGTGCTCGAGTTCAGACTGCCTCAGGCCGGGCCAAGCCGTAGTTGATCCACTACCACGCGGAAGGCCGCCGTCTGTTGCCGGCGGCTGGGGTAATACAGGTGATAGCCGGGAAAGCTGTCGGACCATTCACCTAGCACCTCTATCAGCTCACCGCTGTCGAGATAGGGTTGCACCTGAGTGTCGGGTAGTTGCGCCAAGCCAACACCCGACAGACAGGCGTCGAGGATCTGCAGCACGCTGTTCATGATCAGGGGGCCGGTGACGCGCACCCGGAACTCGTTCTCGCCGCTGCCGAACTCCCATGGATAAAGGCCTCCGTGGGTAGGTAAACGCAGGTTGATACAGCGATGTTCGGTTAACTCTTCTGGACGTTGCGGCGAGCCGTGGCGGGCCAGATAGGCCGGGGCGGCGACCGTGACCATGCGCATGTCCGGGCCGATGGGCATGGCGATCATGTCGGCGTCGATGATGCCGCCCAGGCGTACGCCGGCATCGAAGCGTTCAGCGACGATATCGGTGAGCCCGTAGTCGGTGATCAGCTCCACCGTCACCTCCGGGTAGGTCTCCAGTACGGGCAGCAATTTTGGCCACAGCACATGACGCGCAGCGAACTCATCGGCGGTGATGCGTACCGTGCCGGACGGGCGCTGGCGCAGGTCGGAAACGGCGTTCAGGTGAATCTCGATCTGATCGAGCAGCGGAGCGATCTCGTTGAGCAGTCGCTCGCCAGCCTCGGTGCGGGTCACGCTACGCGTGGTGCGCGTCAGCAGACGCACGCCCAGGCGCTCCTCCAGCCCGCGCATGGTCTGGCTCACCGCAGAGGGGGAGACCCCCAGGCGAGCAGCGGCGCGAGTGAAGTTACCCTCGCGCGCGACTGTCACGAAGACCACCAGATCGTTCATTCCGTTCGCGAACATTATTAAGCTCTACTTCATATCGATTTCTATATTTTCCATATACACGAAGTAATTGGCAGGGACTACATTTACCTCACACACATCGAGTGAGGTCACGAAGCATGAGTGAGAACGATCTGGCCAAGGCCGACATGCAGGTTCTCCGCGCCGGCTCGCACAAAGCCATCAGCGGTCCGGCCGAGAGTTTCACCGGCCGTGTACGTATCGACCTGAGCTTCAACGCGCCGGCACCGTCCCGCATGGGAATGGCCGTCGTCAACTTCGAACCCGGTGCGCGCACCAACTGGCACACCCATCCGCTGGGCCAGACCCTGCTGGTCACCGATGGTGTGGGCTGGACTCAGTGCGAAGGCGGTCCGAAGACCGAAATCCGCACCGGCGATCTGATCTGGTGCAACTGCGGCCGTCGTCACTGGCATGGCGCGACCGACACCACGGCCATGCAGCACGTGGCGATTCAAGAGGCACTCGACGGCAAGCCGGTGGACTGGATGGAGCCAGTGACTGACGACATCTATCTCGCCGGCCCGGTGAAGAAGGACTGAGCCCCGCACCACGCCGCCAGCCCATGACGATCATCCGGCGGGCCAGCCTGGCTGCCGTCCGCCTGCAGAGGACAAACAACCGTGAACAGCTTCAGTTTCTTCAACAACACCCGCATCCTCTTCGGTGAGGGGCAGATCGCTGCCCTGCGCGAGCAGGTGCCAGCCGGCGCCCGCGTGCTGATCGTCTACGGCGGCGGCAGCATCAAGAAAAACGGCATCTTCGAGCAGGTTACCGCCGCGCTGGAAGGTTTCGACTGGCTGGAGTTCGGTGGTATCGAAGCGAATCCGCACTTCGAGACCTGCATCGAGGCGGTCGCGCTGGCCCGTCGCGAGAACATCGACTTCGTTCTCGCCGTCGGTGGTGGTTCGGTGATCGATGCCAGCAAGTTCATCGCGGCCGCTGCCGTGCATGAAGGCGACCCGTGGGAAATCATCGCCACCTTCGGCGCTGCGGTGAAAGGCGCGCTACCGGTTGGCTGCGTACTGACCCTGGCCGCCACCGGTTCGGAAATGAACCCGACGTCGGTGATCACCCGTCGCTCGACCCAGGACAAGCTGTTCTTCAACTCCGATCACGTGCGCCCGCTGTTCTCCATCCTCGATCCGCGCAGCACCTGCTCGCTGCCGGCGCGCCAAGTCGCCAACGGAGTGGTCGACTCGATGGTGCACGTGCTCGAGCAGTACGTGACCTACCCGGTCAATGCCAAGGTGCAGGACCGCTTCGCCGAAGGCCTGCTGTCGACCATCATCGAGGAAGGCCCGAAGGCCCTGGCCGAGCCGGACAACGTCGCCGTGCGCGCCAACCTGATGTGGAGCGCCACCATGGCCCTCAACGGCCTGCTGGCCACCGGCGTGCCGGGCGACTGGGCCTCGCACCTGATCGGCCAGGAGCTGACCGCCCTGTACGGCCTGGATCACGCCCAGACCCTGGCGATCATGCTGCCGGCGATCTGGACCTACAAGTTGGCGCAGAAGCAGGACAAGCTGGTGCAGTACGGTCAGCGCGTGTGGCACATCGAGGAAACCGAGCCGCAGCTGATCGCCGAACTGGCCATCGAGCGCACCCGCCACTTCTTCGAAAGTATGGGCGTGGCCACCCGCCTGTCGGCCTATGGCCTGGACGAGACGATCATTGCGCAGGTGATCGCCAAGCTCGAGGAGCACCAGTTCGTGCAACTCGGCGAGCACGGCGACATCACCCCACAAGATACGGCGAAGATTCTGCGACTGGCGCTCTGAGCGGCGCCCCGGAACCGACCTATCGCTTCGCCCGTCATTGAATCATTTACCGAGGACTTCGAGATGCCCCCCATCCAATACGACTTCAGCGGCCAGGTTGCCCTGGTCACCGGTGCGGCTTCCGGCATGGGCCTGGCGGCAGCGCGTGCCTTCGCCGAGGCCGGCGCCGCCGTGGTGCTGGCCGATATCCGCGAGGACGTGCTGCAGGCCGCGGCCGATGAGCTGAGCGCCGCCGGACACAAGGTACTGGCCGTGGCCGGCGACATCGCCGACGAGCGCTATGTGAAAGCGCTGGTGGAGAAGACCGTAGCCAGCTTCGGCCGTCTCGACGCCGCCTTCAACAACGCCGGCATCCAGAGCCCGGCGGTGGAAACTGCCGATGTACCGAGCGAAGTATTCGACCGCATCACCGACATCAACATGCGCGGCGTGTGGCTGTGCATGAAGTACCAGCTGATCCAGATGCGCGTCCAGGGCAGCGGCGCCATCGTCAACAACTCGTCGCTGGGCGGCCTGGTCGGTGTGCCGGGGCGTGTCGCCTACCACGCGGCCAAGCACGGCCTGGTCGGCATGACCAAGAGCGCGGCGCTGGAATACGCCGCCCAGGGCATCCGCATCAACTGCATCTGCCCGGGCATCATCGAGACGCCGATGGTCGCCGGCATGCTCGAAGGCGAAACCGAAGTCATGAACGAAATGATGAAGGACGTCCCCATCCGCCGTCTGGGCAAGGCTGAGGAAATCGCCGACGCCGTGCTCTGGCTGTGCAGTCCGGGTTCGACCTTCGTGGTGGGGGTCGCCCTGCCGATCGATGGTGGTTACACCGCACGTTAACGCGAGGAGAGGTGAGCAGCATGAACAAGCAGATCTTCACCGCGGCGCTGTGCGTCGCAGCCCTGCAGGCCGGTCTGGCCAGCGCCGATGAGGGCGCCAAGGGCGAGCAGCAGATCGTTCGCGCCGGCGAGCAGGCATCGATTGCCGGCCCCGAGCAGTTCTTCACCGGGCGTGCACGCATCGACCCGATCTGGCCGGCCGATGAGCACATCAACACCGCCGGTGCGCTGGTCACCTTCGAGCCGGGCGCGCGTTCGGCCTGGCACACCCATCCGGCCGGTCAGCGCCTGGTGGTCACCTCCGGCGTCGGTCTGACCCAGGAATGGGGCAAGCCGGCTCAGGTGATCCGCCCCGGTGATGTGGTCTGGTGCCCGCCGGGCGTCAAGCACTGGCACGGCGCTACGCCGACTACGGCGATGACCCATATGGCGGTCACCGCGACCCTGGATGGCAAGAACGTCAACTGGATGGAGAAGGTGAGCGATGAGCAATACAGCCAAGCGCATCAGCACTAAGTCGAGCCTGGCCATCGGTGCCCTAAGTGCCGTATTGGGGCTGGGGGAGATGAGCCAGATTGCCGTTGCCCAGGAGAGCCAAAACATGAGCGAAGCCGCTACTACCAGTGTCAGCGAAACCCTCGACGCCCGCCAGCAGGCCATCGTGCCGGTCGCCGCGCTCGCCGCCGCCGGTGATATCGCCGGGCTCAATGCGGCGCTCAATCAGGGCCTGGATGCCGGCATGACCATCAGCGATGCCCGCGAAGTGCTGGTGCAGCTGTATGCCTACGCCGGCTTTCCGCGCAGCCTCAATGCGCTGGGCGAGCTGCTGAAGGTGGTCGAGGCGCGCAAGGCCAAGGGCATCGAGGATGCACCGGGCAGCGAGCCCAGCCATCCGGCGCCGAAGGGCGATGCGCTGCTCGCCGCCGGCACAGAGAACCAGACCAAGCTGTCGGGTGCGGTGGTAGAAGGCCCGCTGTTCGATTTCGCCCCGGTGGCCAACGAATACCTGCGCACGCACCTGTTCGGCGACATCTTCGAACGCGACAATCTCGACTGGCAGAGCCGCGAGCTGGCCACCGTGAGCATGCTCGCGGCGTTGCCCGGTGCCGAGTCACAGCTGCAGGCACACATGCGCATGAGCATGAACACCGGCGTCACCGCCGCACAGCTGCGCCAGTTGACCGAAGTGCTTGGCGAGCGCGTCGACGCCGAGGCGGCCGGGCGTGCCAAACAGGCGCTGGAGCGTCACCTGGCCAGCCAGTAAGCACTTATCTGTCGGCCGGCACCTGCAAGATCCGCCAACCACACCGCCAGCGGGCAGAGCGCCTACTGGTGCGTATGGTTGCTGCGTTCGATATCCCCGAGTGCCCGCCGCGCCTTTCCGATGGCTGCCTGGGCGTTCGTCGGCACCTGAGCCTTCGGTGGCACCTATCAGCTCATCGGTCCGTGACCAGTTGCATTGGCCAGGGCGCAACGCTGAGCGGCAGCATCCAGACCGGTATTTTCATGGAGGAGCATGCTGGCGGCGATCGATGCCACCTCTTACAGAAGCGTGGCGATTCCAACGCTGATCGCCGGGTGCCTGGCCCGGCACTTCAGCCTGCTGCAAGCCGCCTGTGGCTATGGCGTGCTGGCTCTGCTCGGCTGCGTGGCGATCTTCTTGCTGGTGCGCCGCGCTGAGGCTGTGCGGACGCCAGTCAGCAATTTCTTTTCCCACGCTCATTTTTCTCATTGACCTCAAGTTAACTTGAGCATTTATAAAGGCGACGGCTCGCTGCCGTCAGCCGCATCCAAGGTGCCCGCCAGACCACGCGCAGCCAACTCTGTTTGCTGTCATCCGCCCCCGCCAGCAGTTCGTTACGAGGCTGGCGGGCGGATTCTTTCTGTCTGGGGGAGTTCGTTCAATGAGTCGCTGTGTTTACCCTTCGCGCGTGGCGCGATCCGGTTCGGAGCTGCTGGCTGTCACCTTGCTGACGGCCGCGCTGTTGAGTGGTTGCGGTCAGGGGGAGAACGAGACACCGGCCATGCCGCCGCCGCAGGTCGGGGTGGCGCCGGTGCAGGTGCACAGCGTCAGCCGCTGGGATCAGTTCAACGGGCGTATCGAAGCCACCGAGACGGTCGAGCTGCGCCCACGGGTGACCGGCTATATCGAGCGTGTGACCTTCCGTGAAGGCCAGGAAGTGAAGAAAGGCGATGTGCTGTTCAGCATCGACCCACGCAGCTACCGCGCCGAACTGCAGCGCGCCGAAGCCCAGCTCAAACGCGCGCAGGCGCTGGCGCGGCAGAGCCGCAACGAGGCGCAGCGGGCCAAGGTGCTGGTGCAGAGCCAGGCGGTGTCCACCGAGCAGTACGAGCAGCGCCGCGCCGCCGACGAGTCGGCCCAGGCCGATGTGCGTGCAGCGCAGGCGGCGTTGGCGACGGCGCAGCTCAACCTGCAGTGGACCGAGGTGCGCGCGCCCATCGACGGCCGCACCGACCGCGCCCGGGTCACCGCCGGCAACCTGGTGGTGGCCGGTGATGCGGCCAGTGTGCTGACCACCCTGGTGTCCCAGGAGCAGGCCTACGTCTATTTCGATGTCGACGAGAAC
>CEWF01050734.1_pt1 | contig 21190 bp, 15 predicted proteins | sample 531331 | NCBI WGS metagenome assembly CEWF01 (sample SAMEA2622676, study PRJEB7988) | marine metagenome | biome: marine biome (ENVO:00000447); feature: mesopelagic zone (ENVO:00000213); material: "saline water (ENVO:00002010), including plankton (ENVO:xxxxxxxx)" | depth 600 m | reverse complement strand
CCCCGGCAGGATCACCCCGAGCATGGCCATGCCGATGCTCAGGTAGGCCAGCAGCAGCCACAGCCAGCGCTGCCAGCCGGGCTGCAAGCTGGCATCAGGCAAAGCAGCGCTCCAGATGCTCAGTGAAGCGTTCGAAGGCCGCGATCGCCGCCACTTCGGCCTGGCGTTCCTGCTCGGCGTCCAGTTCGATGCTGTCGAGCACCGCCGTGAAAGCCTTCCAGCCCTGCGCCCGACCGCCTTCCGGCTCGGCCAGGTGACGGGCGCCGAAGGTCTCGCTCAAACCCAGCGCCGGCATGCGCTTGAGCAGAAAGGCCGCACCGAGCTTGGAGCCTTCGGAAACGAACAGCCAGGCCAGCGCCTCGCCGGTGCCCATGGCCTGGCCACGAATGCGCTCATCGCCCTGCGGCAGGTCACGTTGCAGGTCGGCGAGATCCAGCCTGGCCTGCTCGACACGGCAGCGCTGCGGCAGGTCGGCGATCAGCCGGGTCAGCTCGGGATCGCTGTAGAGCGCCTGCAGGTCGCGCTGGAACAGGTACTGCGCCGCCACGAAATGAGCGAAACGCTCCGGGCTGGCGAACGGATCATGGCTCTTGACCAGCTGATCGAGGCGGCTGTGCGGCTCGTGGGTGATGGCGTTGAGACGCTGCGAGCGCAGCGGGTGGGAAAGTTGCGAAGGTGCGGTCATGGCGGTAGCCCTGAATGGTTCGGTTAGGTAAAGACGAATCAGTCGGTTTCATTCAGTAATCGGCGTCGACGAAATAGCCGGCCAGGCGCTCCAGGTCGGCGGCGGCCAGCACGCCGCTCAACTGGCGCAGTTGCAACCAGGCGCGCAGGTAGCCATGACGCGCTTCGGCCAGGTCACGTCGGGCGCCATACAGTTGCTGTTCGGCGTCCAGCACATCGAGGTTGACCCGCTCGCCACCGGCCACGCTCTTGCGCGTGGCCTCGACCAGGGTCTGTGCCGACGCCACGGCCAGCCGGTAGGCGCGCAACCGTGCCTGCGCGCTGCTGCACAGGTTGAACTGCTGACGCAGGCGCGTCAGCACATCGGCACGCTGCGCATCCAGTTCGAAGCCGGCCTGCAGGTGGGCCGCCGTCGCCTGGCGGGTCGCCGCCGACACGCCGCCACCGGCGAACAGCGGCACGCTGAGCTGGATGCCGATGCTGTCGGTGTCGTACTTCTGGTTGTAGCTGCTCTCCGAGTCGGAGCTGGTCAGACGGTTGCTGGCCACCAGGCTCAGGGTCGGCAGGTGCCCGGCACGCTGCCTGTCGATCGTTCGGGCGGCCACCTCGACGGCCTGGCGCTGCGCCGCCAGTTCGGCATTGCCGGCGATGGCCAGATCGCGCCAAGCCTCGAAGCGCGCCGGTTGCAGCGGCTGCACGGTGAAGTCGTCGGCCAGTGGCAGCAGATCGGCACGATCCAGAGGCTCGCCGACGATGCTCTCCAGCGTGCGCAAGGCGACATCGAGGTCATCCCGCGCCTGGATCAGCTCGGCCTCGGCCAGGGCCAGGCGCGCCTCGGTTTCCAGTTCATCGGTCCGGGTGCCCTCGCCGGCCTGGAGCAGGTGTCGATTGAGGCGCAGGCGTTCGACCAGAGCACGGCGCTGGGCGCGCGCCAGCTGGATGCGCTCGTCGCTGAGCTGTGCCTGGCTGTAGGCTTCGAACAGGCGCACCGCCAGCTCCTGGCTGCGTGCACGGAAGCGCTCATCGGCCAGCAGGGCGCGCGCCACGCCCTGGCGATAGTCGGCCCAGGCGGCGTAGTCGAACAACGGCTGCTGCAGACTCAGCACCGAGGCGTAGCTGCGATAGTCGCGGTCGACGCGCTGCCCGCCCGCACTCACCTCCGATTCGTTGCGCTGGTTGCTGTAGCTCCACGACAACCTGGGCAGCAGCCCGGCACGACCGACCGCACGTTCCTCCAGGCCGGCGTCACGCTCGGCGATGGCCGCCTGGAAGCTCGGGTCGTTGCGCAGCGCCAGGGCGTAGGCATCGAGCAGCGCCAGGGCCTGCGCCGGCAGCGCCAGGCAGGACAGCAGCAGGAAACAGATCACGCGCATGCTCAGTCTTCCGCCAGGGCCAGGTGGGTACGGTCGAGCAGCGGCTTGAACAGGTAGTTGAGCAACGAGCGCTCGCCCGTGCGCACGAAGGCTTCCACCGGCATGCCGGGACGAATGCGCAGGCCGCCGAGTTTCTGCATGCCTGCGTCATCCACGCGGATGCGCACGGCGTAGTAGGCATCGCCGCTGCGCTCGTCCTCCAGGCGATCGGCCGAGACCAGTTGCACCGTGCCCGGCACCCGTGGCGTGGTGCTCTGCTCGAAGGCGCTGAACAGCAGCTCCACCGGCAGGCCGGCGTGGACCTTGTCCACCAGTGCCGGGCTCAGCCGGCCCTCGACCAGCAGGGGCTGATGCTCAGGGACGATCTCCATCAGCGCCTGCCCCGGCGCCACCACGCCACCCTCGGTGAACACGCTGAGGCCCACCACCTGGCCCGCCGCCGGCGCACGCAGCACCAGCTGCTGCAGTTCGACCTCCAGGCCCGCCAGGCGATGACGCAGTTCTTCGCTGCGAACCTGCGCCTCGGCCAGCTGACTGCGGACCTGCTCCTGGAAGGCTTCGCGGCGCTGGCCGGCGCGCAGGCGCAACTCGGCTATCTGCCGCTGCAACTGGCCGATACGGCCGCTGTCGTCCGCCACCAGCCCGAGCAGCTCGGCACGCTGGCGCTCGACATCGAGCAGGCGGTTGCGCGGGATGTACTGCTCGGCAGCCAGCTCGCGCAGGCCCAGCAGTTGTTCATCGAGTACCTGCAACTGCGCCTGCTTGCTGCTGCGCAGCGCGCGCAGGCCACCCAGCTGCGCTTCGCTGCCAGCGAGGTTCTGCGCCAGCCCCTCGAGTTCCAGGCGCAGCGCCTGCTGGCGGCTGGCGAACAGCTGTCGTTGTAATTCCAGGCTGGCACTGACCAGCGCATCATCACCGCGCGCCAGCAGCCAGGGATCGAAGTCGATGTGCTCGGCCGTGTCACGCTCGGCGGCCAGGCGATCGGCACTGGCGCGGCTGCCGATCAACTGCGCGCGCAATGCCTCGGCCTGGGCCCGCAATGCCTGGTCGTCCAGCTCCAGCAGCGCCTGGCCGGCCTGCACCGAGTCGCCGTCGCGGGCCAGGATGCGCCGCACCGTACCGCCGACGGGATGCTGCACCGCCTGGCGATTGCCGCTGACCATCACCGTGCCACTGACCGGCACGCCGCGATCCAGAGGCGCCAGCGCGGCCCAGGCGAGGAAGCCGCCGAAGCCGACCAGCAACAGCCACCAGCCCAGGCGAGTCGGTGCCCCGGCATCGACCGCATGCAACCCCTGCACAGGAGCCGGGGCACTCATTGCTGGCCTCCCGGCTGGGCGCCGTAGCTGATGCTCAGCGCCGGCGCGACCCGCCGCACCGGCGCGGTCTGCGCGGCGGAACGGGCGCTCTGCTGCAGATCCTGCAACACCCGTGCGGCCGGGCCGAAGGCCTGCATCTGCCCGGCGCGCAGCACCAGCAACTGATCGGCGCCCTTGAGCAACGCCGGGCGATGACTGACCAGCACCAGCGTGCGCCCCTGCTCGCGCAGGCGATCGAGCGCAGCCAGCAGCGACTGCTCGCCGGCCTCGTCGAGGTTGGCATCGGGTTCGTCGAGGACGATCAGCGCCGGCAGGCCGTAAACCGCCCGGGCCAGGCCGATGCGTTGCTTCTGCCCGCCAGACAGCCCGGCGCCACCTTCGCCCAGGCGCGTGTCGTAACCCTGCGGCAGGCGCAGGATCAGTTCGTGCACGCCGGCCATCTGCGCGGCAGCGATCACCTTGTCCGCCTCGACCTCGGTGAAGCGGGCAATGTTCTCGGCGATGCTGCCGGCGAACAGCTGCACGTCCTGCGGCAGGTAGCCGAGGTATGGGCCAAGCGCCTGCTTGTCCCATTGCTGCAGGTCGGCGCCGTCCAGGCGCACCTTGCCCGCCAGCGGCACCTGCGCCGCCACCAGCAGGCGCGCCAGGCTGGATTTGCCGCAGCCGGATGGCCCCAGCACGACCAGACGCTGGCCCGGCTCCAGGGCGAAGCTGACCCCCGCCAGCACCGGCGCACAGGCCGACAGCTGCTCCACGCGCAGCTCGCCACGCGGCGCCGGCAGGCTCATGCCGCTGGCACGCGGCGGCTGCGCCTGGAGCAGGTCACGCAGGCGCTGGTAGGCCTGCTGCGCACCGCTCCACTGCTTCCAGGCGCCGATCAGCTGATCCAGCGGACCGAGCACGCGGCCGCTGAGGATGGAGCCGGCGATCATCATCCCCGGCGTGATCTGCCCATCCACGGCGAGCAACGCACCCAGGCCGAGCATCAGCGATTGCAGGGCCAGACGCACGCCCTTCGAGGCCGCGGCAAAGACCGAACCCTGCTCGCTGGCGCGATTCTGCAACTGCAGAAAGCGCCCGTGCTCGGCCTGCCAGCGCTGGCGCAGGCGCGTCAGCATGCCCATGGCTTCGGTGGCTTCGGCGTTGCGCAGATGGGCACTGGCCGCCTGGGTCGAATGGATCGCCAGTTGCCCGGCCTCGGCCAGGGGCGCACGGGTCAGCCACTGGTTGGCCCAGCTCAGCACCAGCAACAGCGCGGCACCGCCCAGCGCCAGCCAGCCGAGCCAGGGATGGAAGAGAAACAGCACCACCAGATAGAGCGGGAACCAGGGCGCATCGAACAGGGCGAACAGCGCATTGCCGGTGGCGAACTGGCGCAGGCTGGTCAGATCGTTCAGCGGCTGCGCGCTGCTGCCGCGCGCGACCCGCAGGCTGGCATCGAAGGTGGCGTCGTAGACGCGACCGCCCAGCTGCTGGTCGACCTGCGCGCCGAGACGGATCACCACCAGGCTGCGCACCCATTCCAGCAGGCCCATGAAGGCATACAGGCCGAGCACCATCAGCGTCAGCATGGCCAGAGTCATGTGGTTGCCCGAGGCCAGCACGCGGTCGTAGACCTGCAGCATGTACAACGCCGGGGCCAGCATCAACAGGTTGATCACCGCGCTGAACGCGCCGATGCTGACGAAGCCACGCCGGCAGGACGCCAGCGCGGCGAGGATTTCATTGGAGGGTTGCATGCCTTCGAGCCCCAGGAACGCCGCCTGCCGTGATTGACGCAGCAGGCCGCGCTTGTCGAGAATTCGTGCGACCACCGTGGCGCGAGTTGTTCAGGCCAGCACCACGGCGGTCGTTGCCGGCGGCCGGGAGAGCGATCTCCCCGCCGCCTTTTTCATCACCGCCCGATCAGGCCGCCAGGGCCAGGTCGTCGGCCAGCTCCGGTACGCCAACCGTTTCGGCCGAGCCAGTGCTCAGCGGACCGGCTGCCAGGGCAGCGGCGACCACGTCGAAGGTGTCGTCGGTGGAGACACCGTAGTCGTCGAGGATGTCGTTCAGCTGTGCTTCGAGCTCACCGGTGTTGCCGGACATCAGGGCGTAAATGGTGTTGTGCACGTCGGTGCCGCTCAGGCCCAGACCATCGAAGGTCGCCTGCTCGTCGAACAGGTGGTAGCCACTGGCATCCTTGTACAGATAACCACCCAGGTTGACGTTATCCAGGTCACCGGACAGCACGTGCGTGGTGATGTTGTAGCTCAGGGTGCCTTCGGCGACGAAGGCGCCGGTGCTCTCGTACCCGGAGATGGCGTACTGCGTGCCGCTCAGGTAGCCCGGATAGAAACCGCCGGTGTTGCTGCCCTCGTTGACGTTGCCACTGGTGTGGTTGTTGTCGGCGAAGGTCAGCTCCCAGGCCGAGAGGTAACTGCTGATCGAGTTACTGGCATAGGTGGCGCTGTAGGAAATGGACAGACTCATGGGTTGATCTCCTATCGGTGTCATTCACGGCCCGCCAACGAGCCGCGATTCGCTCGGGATGAGCAAATTCTCAGAACTGGTACTCGACGCTGCCGGTCAGGGTTCTGCCGCGACTAAGAGTGAAGGCATACACATCCCCCAGCGGCACCAAGTAGGCACGATCAAAGGCGTTCTCCAGGGACAGGCTGAGCCGAGTCTGGGGTGTGGCCTGGTAGCCGGCGAAGAAGTCGTAGACGACATAAGAGGCCCAGTCGGCCGGGTAGATGGCTTCGAGGTTGCGCTCGGTGTAGGACTCGGTATAGCCCTCGCTGTAACGGATACGTGTGCCCACATCCAGCCTGCGATCCAGCCAGCGGGTCCCCAGCACCAGCGAGCCTCGATCCATCGGCATGTACTCGGAGCTGCCCATCAGGCCGCCACAACTGACCAGCGAATTGGCATAGTCATCCGGGATCGAACCAACACCGACGCCCGGTATGAAACCGAATCGCTCAGCGCCGCCCAACCAGGCATTCTTCGAGCAGTACTCGTTCTTGCCTATCATGTGGGTGTAGGTGAGGTCGGCGTAGAAGCGTCCGTTGTCGTAGTTGGCCTGGTACTCGACACCGCGAAAGCGTGTCGAGGTCAGGTCGTTGACATGCGCCACAGTGCCCAAGGTCGGCCCCGTACCGAACCCCGGCACCTGCCGGTTGATGGCCATGTAGGTGAAGTCGTCCACCCGCGTATCGAAGTAGGCAACCTTGATGCCCAGACTGTCGTTGGCCTGCAACAAGCCCTGGCGAAAGACGTTGAAGCCAACCTCCCAGGCACTGGAACGCTCAGGCTTGAGGTAGGGGTTGGGATACATCCACTCACCACCTCCGCCATGCGGCCGCCCATAGATCAGCGTTTCGGTCACCGCCGGCGGGCGCCAGCCCTTACCGTAACTGGCGAATACCTGCAGCCAGTCCAGGCCCGGCTTGATCGCCAGGCCGAAGGTCGGCGAGAAGCGCCCCTCCTCACGATCCACATCGAATGTCAGCGCTTCCTGGGTAAAGGTCGCAGGCGGCGTGAAGCGGCGGATGGTCATGCCGGTTTCACCCTGCAGCCGATAGCGGTCGTAGCGCAGCCCGGCGCTGGCGCCCTTGCTGATCACCACGCCGGACAACAGTTCGGGGTCGACATACATGCTGCCGTTGCGTTGCTGATGGCCACTCTGCTGGTAGTTCTGACGCATGCCATCGATGTTCATGTTGACCCGACCGTAGTCCTGCAGCCCGCGGATGTTCACCGACAACCCGGGGTCCTGCTGACTCACGGCGGTATAAACACCCGCCGACTGCTCGAGCAGATCGGCAGCATGATGAGGCGGCGTGCGGTCGATCTGCTGCCGGTCGATCACCGCGACCGAGCGTGGCTGCAGGTAGGTTTCCTGGCGCTGGCTGAGCTGGCGCCCCTGCACCGTGGTCGACTGCAGCTGCAGCGTCTGTTCATCACGCAGCGCACGGCGGGTCAGGGTGACCTGACGCAGGCCGTCGAAGCGGTAATCCACCGGCGCACTGCCGAGCAGGCGACGCAGCGCCTCATCGAGCGGGTAGCGCCCGCTCAGCGCGGTACTGGCGAAGCCCTGCAGGCGTGCGCTGTCGAAGAATACCTGCACCCCCGCCTGCTCGGCGAAGGCCAGGGCAGCGCGGTCCAGCGGTTGCGCGGGGATGTCGAATGCCATCACCTGATGCTGGGTCGAGCGCGCCTCGGCCACGGCTTCGGCCGCCAGCGCGGCGCCGTTCAAGGCCAGGGCCACGCCCAGCGCGACACCACTGAGCAACGCGGATGAAGGATGACGGAGAGCAGGTGATGCTGCAGAACGACGACGACTCACGACTAACCCCAGGGTTTTCTTTATTGATAATGAAAATCACTACCAACAAAGACGCGCAACCCGGAGAAACTCAGTAAGGAAATCGTGAAATTTTTTCTGCCGGTCCTGTCGGAGCGCCTCGATGCGCCTCAGTAGATCAGGCTGATGCCCAGCATTTCTGCCCGCTGCAGGTGCATTTCCCGCGCCAGGGTGGCCAGGGCATCGTCGAGTGCGTCCAGGCGGAAAACCCCGCTCACCTCGCGCTGTGCCAGCGCCTCGCTGCCGAGGAGAATGTGTCCGCTGCGATAGCGGTTGAGCTGTTCGACCACTTGCGCCAGCGGCACGCGGTCGAACACCAGCAAGCCACGCTGCCAGCTGGTGACACGCTGCAGGTCGAGCGCCACGTCGCTGATGCCCGAGGCGTCGTAATGCACGCTGTCCCCCTCTTCGAGGCGCTGCTGCTGGCCGCCGGCACTGACCTGCACGGCGTGCTCCAGCACACCGACCAGAGCGCCTTCGTCAGCCTCGCGCCGCACCAGGAAGCGCGTGCCGAGGGCGCGTGCTGTCCCGCCGGACGCCTCGACGACGAACGGCCGATCCGCCTGCGGCGCCACCTGGAATATGGCGGCACCGGCCAGCAGCTCCACCCGCCGCCGGGTCGCGGAGTAGTCCAGGCGGATGGCACTGGCACTGTCGAGGATCACCTCGCTGCCATCGGCCAACGTCAGGCTGCGCACCTCGCCGCTGGCGCTGCGATGGTCGGCCATGAGCGGCAGCAACAGGCGGTCGCGCTGGCTCAACCCCAGGCCACCGAGCAGCAGCGCCAGGCAGGCCGCCGCGCCCCAGCGCCGCAGGCGCGCCTTGCGCACGGGATGCTGGGGCCTGGCAGAGGTCACTGGCGGCGCCCGATGCTGCCGGGGCCTGTCGACCGGCAGACCCGCCAGGGCCGCCCAGGTACGCTGGGCGAACGCGAGCGCCTCGGCATGCCGGACATCGGCCTGCAACCAGTGCTGCAGCGCCTCGGCCCGGGCGTCGTCGAGTGCATCGTCAGCGAGCAGCACCGCCCATTCGGCGGCGGCCTCACGGATGCTCCGCTGCTGCGGATCTTGGCTAATCACGCTCACTCTGGATTCTCGTTATAGGTCGCTGCGGAGCGGGCGGCTGATACCCGTTTCAAGTAATGACGTGCGACGCGGGGGTTTACCGTAAACCATCGTCATGCCTGTTCGTCCACCTCGAGCACGCGCTCCATCACATGCGCCAGGGCGCGTGCCAGGTGCTTCTGCACCGAACTGTCGGAGATCTCCAGCTGACGCGCCACCTGGGCGTGGGTCAGGCCCTCGATGCGGTTGAGGCGAAAGATCTCCTGAGTCCGCGCCGGCAGCTCGGCGACGGCCTCCTGCAGGCGTTCGATACGCTGGCGCGCGGCGGTGATGTCGTCCAGCGAGCTGCCTTCGGCCTCGATTTCATGCAACAGGTCATCACCGAGCAGGTCGGTCCTGCGCCGAATCTGCTGGCGCTGGTGGTCGATCAGCAGGTTGCTGGCCGTACGGTAGAGGTAGGCCGGCGAATTGTCGATGCGCTCGCCGCCGCTCTGCTCGGCCAGACGCAGAAAGCTCTCCTGAGTGAGATCGGCGGCCAGTTGCGGGTCGCGACTCTTGCGCAGCAGAAAGCTGTGCAGGGTCTCGGCGTGCTTCTGGAACAGGCCTTTGAGATCCAAGTCCGACAATCGTGCATCCCTGGTCTTGGGCGATAGGAAAGCGGCATCTTATTTTTATTGAGAAGCATTTTCAATTTATCGACTCGAGGCAGCCCAGCAGACAGTCCAGTGCCGGCTGGCGCTGTGCCCGGCGCAACAAGGCGACCAGTTCGCGGTGGAAGGTCAACGCGCCCAGCTCGATCACCCGCAGGCGGGTCGGGCGCTGCAGCCACAGGCCGGCACGCGGCACCAGCGACACCCCCATGCCGTTTTCCACCAGGCGCACGATGGCTTCCAGTTCGTCCAGCTCCAGCGCCTCATGTACCGTCAGGCGTTGCTCTCGCAGGAAGCGGCTGACCTGGCGGCCGCCGAACGAGGTCCGGTCGTAACGCACGAACGGTTGCTCGGCCAGCAGCCGCAGCGGGTCATCCCCCTCGACGTGCAATGGTGCGACGAGCACGAAAGGTTCGCGCGCCAGCGGCACTTCGAGAATCTCCTTGGGCAAGGCGAACGGTGGCTTGATCAGCAAGGCCAGGTCCAGCTCGCCGGCATCGAGCTGACTGAACAGCTGCAGCGAGACACCCGGCACCAGCTTCAGCTCGACCCGTGGCGCCAGCTGGCGAAAACGCGGCAGCGCCTCGGCCAGCAGGCCGGTCTGCAGGGTGGCGATGGCACCGACGCGCAACTCGCCGACACAGTCGCCAGCCCCTGGCGGCAGGGCCATCTGCCCGTACAGGGCGAGCATCTGCTCGGCCAACGGCAAGGCATGCCGGCCGGCGGCATTGAGCACCGCACTGCGGCCGCTGCGGTCGAACAGGCGCACGCCGAGCTGCTGTTCGAGCACACGCATCTGGGCGCTGACCGCCGACTGGGTGAGGCCGACCTGCTGGCCGGCCGCGGCGAAGGTACCCAGGCGGGCGACGGTGACGAAGGTTTTCAGCTCACGCAGCACGGCGGCCCCTATCGATCAAAAATATTTGAGCTTGTGAGCAAGGATATTCGCTTTCGATCAATTCTGCTGTTGGTAGGCTGGAGCAAAAACCAACAGAGGTACTCCGTGATGGCCCTTGCTCCCTTTCACCTGGCAATTCCCATATACGACCTGGCCGCCGCACGGCATTTCTATGGCGAGGTGTTCGGCTGCGCCGAGGGCCGCAGCAGCGAGCACTGGGTGGACTTCGACTTCTTCGGCCACCAGCTGGTCATCCACCAGGCGCCGAAGATGGCCTACCAGGAGTCGGCGGTGAGCAACCCGGTGGATGGCCACGACGTACCGGTGCCGCACTTCGGCGTGGTGCTCGCCTGGGCCGACTGGGAAGCGCTGGCCGAGCGCCTGCGCAGCCGCAGCACCCGCTTCGTCATCGAGCCCTACGTGCGCTTCGCGGGGCAGGTCGGCGAGCAGGCCACGATGTTCCTCCTCGACCCGTGCGGCAACGCCCTGGAGTTCAAGGCGTTCAAGGACATCGGCCAGCTGTTCGCGCGCTAGGTCCGGCGCCGCCGCCAACCGCCCGGCTCGGTGCGCGCCTAGGGCAGTTCGGCTACAGGCTGCGCGGGCTCGGGCAACAGCTCGCGCAGCGCCGCATTGGCCTGCAGCAGCAGCGGCAGCAGTGGCTCCAGCACGGCTGGCGCAAGATGGGCGCAGATATCGGCCTGGCGTGGCAGCGGCAGGCCGCTGAGCACGCGAGCGGAAAGCGCCACGTTGGCATCGGCGGCGGCCGCCTCGGTGAGCTTGCACAGGTAGCTGGTAGAGAAGCTGCGCAGGCTCTGCACGATGAGCTCGATGTCGACGATATGACGGGCGATCTGCAGCACCTGGTCGGCGTCGTGGATGCCGTAGATCAGCACCTTCACCTGCCTGGGCGACAGGCATTCGGCATAGCGCGCCGCAGTGGCGAAGGCCCCGATCACGCACAACCGCCGGGCCACCTCCAGGTGCAGGCTGTCGGGCAGGCTGAGGTAGGTATCGAGGATGCTGCGCGGATCGAGGTGCGTGGTGACCTCGGCAAGGAACTCGATGGGCAGCGTCATGATCAGTTCGCGCAACTGCGCCGGCGGCATGTGCGGCGACAGTTGCGCAGCCTGCTCGGCGCCCAGCTGTTGCACCAGCGCCGCTTTCACCGCCACCGGCGCCATGCGCTGCGAAGCCAGCAGCAGGCGTTGGGACAGGCTCAGGTTGGGGGCTTTGGCCATCGGGTCCTCCTTGTCGTGAGCGAGGCCCGCAGCATCGCGCAGCGGCACGCGGGGCGCAGCCATCTTTGCGCCGGTCACGCCCGCAGCGTTCAGCCGTGACTGGGTAGGGAGGAAACGCGGCTCAACCCGGCGCGCGCTCAACCCGGCGCGCGCTCGATCTGCGCGCGCAGCAGCTCGGCGAAGGCACTCGCCTCCACCGGACGACTGATCAGGAAGCCCTGGATCTCATCGCAGTGCTGGCTTTTCAGGTAGTCCATCTGCGCCTGGGTCTCCACGCCCTCGGCGACCACCTTGAGCTCCAGGCTGTGCGCCATGGCGATGATGGCGCGGGTGATCGCCGCGTCCTCGCCACCCGGCGACAGGTCGCGGATGAAGGTCTGGTCGATCTTCACGTAGTGCACCGGGAAGCGCTTGAGATAGCTGAGCGAGGAGTAGCCGGTGCCGAAATCGTCGATCGCCAGCTTCACACCCAGCGCGCGCAGCTGCTGGAAGGTCACGATGACGCTCTCGACGTTGTCCAGCAGCTGGCTCTCAGTCAGTTCGAGCTCGAGGTACTCGGGCTCCAGCCCGGTCTCCTCGAGCACCTGGCGGACCAGGCTGGTGAGATTGCCCTGGCGCAGCTGGTGCACGGACAGGTTGACCGACACGCGAATCTCCGCCAGCCCCTGGCGCTGCCACTCGCACGCCTGGCGACAGGCCTGACGCAGGACGAACTCGCCGATCGCGGTGATCAGCCCGGTCTCCTCGGCCAGGCCGATGAATTCGCCCGGCGGCACCAGCCCCTGCTGCGGATGACGCCAGCGCACCAGCGCCTCGGCGGCGTTGAGCTGATCGTCGGCGAGGTTCAGCTTGGGCTGGTAGAACACCTCCAGCTGGCCCTCGTCGATCGCCTTGCGCAGCTGGTTTTCCAGCTGCAGGCGCCCCAGGGTGCAGGCCTGCAGGTTGTCAGTGAAGAACTGGAAGGTGTTGCCGCCCAGGTGCTTGGCATGCTGCACGGCCATGTTCGACTGGCTGATCAGCGTGCCGACCTCGCGGGCATAGTCCGGCATCAGGCTGATCCCCAGCGACGCGCTGACCACCAGCTCGTGGCCGCCAACGGTCATCGGCACGCGCAGCTTGGCCAGCAGACGGCTGGCCACCCGCGCCAGGCTGGAGAGGCTGCCGTAGGCATCGAGGATGATGGCGAACTCGTCGCCGGACAGGCGCGCGATGCAGTCGGCCTCCGGCACGGTCTGGGTGAGGCGACGGCTCATCTGCCGCAGCAGCTGGTCGGCGACCTCGTGGCCGAGGCTGTCGTTGAGCAGTTTGAAACGGTCCAGGTCGATGTGCATCAGGGCGATGCTGCGTCCCGTCTGCCGCGCACGCTGGCTGGCCTCGTGCAGGCGCTCGCGGAACAGCGTGCGGTTGGCCAGGCCGGTCAGCTCGTCGTAGTGCGACAGGTAGCGCAGGCGCTCCTCGGCCTCGCGGCGCGCCGTCAGGTCGGCGAAGAAGCCCACGATATGGCTGGGCCGCCCGGCCGCGTCACGCACCATGTTGAGCTGCAACCACTGCGGGTAGAGTTCGCCGCTCTTGCGCGTCTCGATCAGCTCGCCCTGCCAGTTGCCGCTGCCATCGAGTTCCTGACGGATGCTCAGGTACTGGCGGCGCATCTCGTCGCTGCCGAGCAGGCTGGTGACCCGGCGCCCGAGCACCTCGTCCCGCGAATAGCCGGTCACGCTGCTGAAGGCACGGTTCACCGCCAGCAGACGGTAGTCCGGGTCGAGGATGAAGATACCCTCGCTGGCCGCTTCGAAGACCATCGCCGCCAGCCGCTGCTGCTGCTCCTGCTGGCGCCGCGCGCTGATGTTGCGGCGGGTGCCGAGCATGCGCAGCACGCGCCCGCTGGAGTCGCGCTCGACCGCACGGCCACGGTCCTCGACCCACACCCAGTGCCCGTCGGCGTGGCGTACGCGGTATTCGACGTGATAGTCCTCGCTGCGTCCCTTCATGTGCTCGAGCAAGGCACGCCGCAACGTCGGCAGGTCGTCGGGATGCAGGCGCGGGCGCAGGTCGCGCAGCATCTCCCTGACCTGTTCGGGGTCGAGGCCGAACAGCTCGCGCAGGTGCGAGTGGTGCACCTGGTCGCTCTGCAGGTCCCAGTCCCACAGCCCCAGTTCACTGGCCTCCAGCGCCAGCGACAGGCGCGCCTGGCTCTTGCCCAGCGCGTGCGTGGCCTCGTCCAGCTCCAGGGTGCGCTCGGCCACGCGCATTTCCAGTTCGCCATGGGCATCGCGCAGCTCGCGCTCGGCGCGCCGACGTTGCTCCACCTCGCTAGCCAGCTCCCCGTTCAGCCCTTCGGCGCGCTGCTTGGCGTGCTCCAGATGGGCGATCAGCGCCAGGTTGTGAAACCGCTGCAACAGGCTGCGCTGGACCAGACGATTGACCTGCCAGGCGACGACCAGCAGTGCCAGGAAGAGAATGACGCTGATCAGCCCCCAGCCGCGCTGCAGGCTGTTGTCGCTGAGCAGCAGGAAGGCCGCCGACGGCAGCAGGCAGGGCAAGGCGAAGGTGAGGAACGCCGGCAGGCTGACCGCGTAGGCGACGCTGGCGGAGAGGATGGCCGCGGCGATCAGCCCATAGACCAGGGCCTGCTGGTAGAACACATCGGCGGGCACCAGGACGATCACGGCGAAGGCCAGGCTCAGCCCCGAGGCACCGGCGCCGAGCAGGAACACGCGGCGCCAGTAGGGTTCCGCCTGGCGGCTGGGCAGGGCGTCGTCGAAGGCCTTCACCTGGGTCAGGCGCAGCAGCACCAGCAGCACCACCCAGGCCAGCCACAGCGCGAGCAGGGGCACGCTTTGCTGATGCCACAGCAGCAGGGGGCAGGCCAGGCCGACCAGCAACATCAGCAATGTAGGCAGACGCGAGCCCTGGAAAAGCAGGCGCGTGCGCTCGACGGCGATATCCGTGGCGAACTGATGCTCGGTCTGCTGCGGGTCCAGCGTCATCTCTTGGATTGCGGCGCTAGTAGTGGCGGTCATAGGCGATGTTCTTGTAATGGTGCCTGAGGGCCTGCCCGCGCAAGCGGCGGTCGCAGCCCTGACGTGGCGGCAGAATACCCGAGACAGACGCTGTGCCCAACAGAGATGTGGGCAATTTCACAACCTGGCGTCCAACTTTCGGCGGGCGTCCCGCGCCATGGGCGCAACGCGCGCGGACACCGGCTGGCTGACCTGCCAGTCATCGGTTGAGCGCTTTCGCCCGGGCCGCCCGCAAGGCACTTGCAGCCCCCTGCCAACAGCTCCTAGGATGGCGCCCTCCCGCTCAAGGAAGAATGGCCCTCAGCCCATGGATGAACTGCAACGACGCTGGCTCTTCGCCCTGTCCGCACCGATGGTGGCGATCAATGCCCGCTACGACGCCCGCTACGACCTGCCGAATTTCTACCCGGACAACGAGTTCGTCGACCTGACCGAGTCCTGGGACATCGCCGATCGCCCAGCCCTGCTGGCGATGATCCAGCGCATGACCGACAACGGCCATGCCAGCGATCTGAGCGGCGCCTACTGGGACAACGCGCGCCTGCTGCCAAGCGAATGGCAGAAGCTGGTCGACAGCCTGGATGCCAGCCAGCAGGTCGCCTACCGCTACGTCGCCGATACCATCCTGGTGTGCGGCTCCGGCGGTATTCGCGCCTGGGACCTGGGGCGCATGAGTTTCCTCGCCCGCATCGGTCAGCTCAACGGCTGGCTCAGCCTCGAGGAAAACCTCTGGCTGCACAGCCGCCTGAGCCTGCGAGCGCGCTACTACTACCAGAACTGGCAGAGCTACCTGGCCGGCTTTCTCATCGGCCGCAGCTACTGGAGTTGCCTCGGCCACGAGCAGGCAGACGAGCTGGCGCTGTGCATCAGCCGCCAGGGCAGCAACCCGACGCACGTCGCGCTGGCACGCGAGCTGGCGATGAACCCGGCGGCAGGACTGGATGATCTGCACTGGGACCTGGAGCTGGATCTGCCGGAAAAACCTGAATCGCTGGAGGCATTCGACTGGTCATGAGTTGCTGGGAACACCTCGGCATCGAGCCGACAGACGATCAGAACGCCATTCGCACGGCCTACCGCACACGCCTGCCCGAGGTCCACCCGGAGCGCGACCCCGAGGGCTTCCAGGCGCTGCGCGGTGCCTACGAGGATGCCCTGCGCCACGCACGCGGCGAAGCGAGCGAGGCCGGCGAGGCGGCCGCACTGCCCAGCGCCAGCGAACAGGCCGTGCAACAGTTCGTCGAGCTGCTGCAGGATGCCGGCCGGCGCTTTAGCCCCGAGGCCTGGCAGGACTACTGCCGGTCGCTGGACCAACTGCCGCTGGACGTGCTGGAGAGCATCGACGGCTCGCTGCGTCACCTGCTGCTCAGCAACGGGCCGTTGTCGCACCGTTGTGCACAGCTGCTGACCGAGCGCATGGCCTGGGCCAACCGCCTGATGCAGCTGCCCTTCGAAGAAGCCGAGCCGCTCGACCAGTTGCTGCAGCGCATCGCCGAACCCGACCCGTTCGACCTCGCCACCCTCAGCGACTGGCCGAGCGTGGCGCAGGTGGAGAACCTCTGGTACGTGCGCACCCTCGAGCACCTGTTCCAGAACCGGCCGCTGCAGGAGTTCCGCGGCTGGAGCTCCCTGCACCTGTGCCTGCCGATGCCCGCCGATCCGGCCTACTACCCGCACCTGTACCGTCAGTGCACCCTGGCCGGCGTGGCCCTCAGCGGTGCCCTGGAGCACTACCAGGCGCGTCACGCCGAGCAGCCGGACGATCTCGACATCCTCTACCTGCTGGCGCTGCAGAAGCAGCACCATGACCAGGATGCCCTCGACCTGTGGACGCGCCTGTGGCTGGAACGCGAGATGCCCGAAGCGGCCGCCTGGCTGCTGGCGTGGAGCGCCTACCATGCGCCGGAGCACCTGCCCCTGCTGATCATGGCCTGCGACCGCAGCCAGCAGGATGTGGACCGCCAGTACGCCCTGGACGACAACCGCCTGGGCGATGGCGAGCCGGCGCAGAGCCCGCAGACCCTGGCCCGCTGGCTGCGCGCGGCCGACACCGACCTGCCGGCCCTCGCACGCACCTTCGTCGCCTGGCAGCTGGGCGACAGCGAATGGCCGTTCCTCGCCGAACTGTTCAGCGCACTGGATACGCCGCTGACCCGCCTGTATCGCCAGGCCTGGTTGCTGCAGCGTGGCGAGGCGGCGGACATCGAGCCGCTGCTGAACCTGACGGTCGATGAGCACCCGCTCGGCGTCATCGTGCAGCAAGGCTTCGCCTACCTGGCCGGGCAACAGCTGCAATGGCTGCGCGAATCGCCCGCCGTGCAGGCACTGCAACATGCGCTGGCCACGCCCGGCGCGGCCTTGCCCCAGGCCCTGGGCGACAACAGCGTCGCCCGCGCGCAGATGCTGAGCTGGCTTCGCCGCCTGCGCCACTATGCGCCCGACACCTTGCAACGCCTGCAGGACGTGCTCGCCCCGCTGGCGGACGGTCTGCATCCCTATTGCCTGAAGCTGCAACTGCGCCTGCTGCAAGCGGGACAGCCGTTGCCGCCGCTGCCCGCCGAGCCCGAGGCACGCTGGCAGCTGCAGCGCCAGACCTTGCTGCTGATCGGCCTGCTGGAGCAGCCACTGCAGTGGCTGGGACGGCTGCGTGAGCGTGTCGGACGCGTGCCCACCTCCGCCGAGCATCCGGCCCACGCCTTGCAGACGCAGTGGCTGGCGGCCGACGCCGTGCCTCAGCAGTGGCTGTTCGACCTCGACGAAGGCGATGCCCTGCAGGGACTGCTGGCGGCCGAACTGGTCAGCCCGAGCGTGCTGCTGGGCAGCCGCCGGCTGCCCTCGGTCGCCCGGATCGAAGCCGGCGCCCGGCACCACGGCCATGAGCTGGCGGGCGATCCCCTCGGCCAGATGATCCTCGACGCCCTGCTCTACCACGACCCGGACCTGCCGCGCGCGCTGCGCGACCAGGCCCTGCAGCGGCTGCACGGTTTCACCGGGCCCAGCACCTGGTTCGACGCGTTCCGCGAGGGCCTGGTCAAGGCACGTCCCGAGCCCCTGGCGCAGTCGATCTGCAAGGACAACGGACTGCCCTTCTCGACCATGCAGACGATCTTCGAGTCGATGCGCACCCTGTATCAGACCAAGCCTGGCGTTCCCACCTCGGGTCAGCTGCGTTCGCTGCAGCAGGCCAAGGACAGCACCATGACACCCATCGCGGTGCGCCTGGCGATCACCCTGCTGCTGTCACGCAGCGAGCGCCTGCTGCCTCGGCATCAGCCCGACAGCCTGCGCGCGCAGTGGCAACCCTGGCGACTGGGCGGACGACTGAACCGGCTCAACTTCACCCTGCAGACCATCGCCCTGGCGGCGATCGCCGTGCCCCTGGCCGGCCTCGCCAGCAAGGCCGGCAACGGTCTAGCCCTGGCGACGCTGCTGGTCATCGGCCTGGCGCTGATCGGCTGCCAGTTGCGCCGCCTGCACGACATGAGCCGTGGTGCCGGCACCCTGGTGATGCTGCTGGCCGGCAGCTTCTTCATGCCCTACATAGCGCTGCTGCTGTTCTTCTGGCCAGGCGACCCGCTGCCCAACCGCTACGGCCCGCCCGCTGGCCGACGGGCCGACGCCGGGCAGGGACTGCAGGCCCGTCTGCGCCAGCTCAACGGCTTCCGCGAGCCGCCGGCCGGCTAGAAGCGCAGCGCCTGCAGCTGCTGCTCCAGGCGCTGCCGCGCGGCGGTGATCGGCTGCTCCTGCTGGGTGCCGAGCACGTTCTGGAACTCGTCCAGCCACTGGCCGATCTGCTCGCGCTCCGCCCCCAGGGTCTGCATCCAGGCGCGTTCCAGGCGTGCCAGCAGCGTGCGGTTGGGCAAGGTATCGCGCGGGTGGATCTTCAACCCGGCCAGGCGCGCCTGGCTGGTGGCCCGTGCCTCGGCACTCAGGCCGGTGGGGCTGCGGTCGATCACATGGCCGTGGCGCTGGCCGTTCTCCAGGGTCACGTCCACTTCCAGCAGGCCGTTGATGTCGTAGCTGAAGCGCACATCCAGTGCCTGCACCTGCCCGGTCTGGACCAGCTTCACCTCGAAGGCATCGACGAAGATGTTGTCGCGCACCCAGGGGCGCTCGCCCTGGTAGACCTCGATGCGGATGTACTCCTGCTGCGCGTGGGTGGTGTAGTAGCGCTGCACCCGCGAGGTCGGGATCACCGTGTTGCGCTCGATGATCGGCGAGAAGGCGCCGGGTTGCTCGTCGCTGCGGCGCGAGGCGATCCCCAGGGTATAGGGGCAGACATCGGTGAGGATGACTTCCTCGATGGCATGGTCGCGCGCCTTGCAGGCGGCCTGGGCGGCGGCGCCGAGGGCGACGATGGTGTCCGGGTCGAGGTGCCGGTAGGGCAGACGGCCGAACAGGGTCGCCACCAGTTGCTGCACCGCACTCATGCGCGTGGCACCGCCGACCAGCACCAGGCTGTCGAGGTCGCGCGGATTGAGCCGCGCATCGCGCAGGGCCTGTTCGATGGGCTGGCGCAGACGGGTCAGCAGCGGCGTCCAGATCTGCAGGGCCCGCGCCTCGTCCAGCTGCCACTGGCGGCCCATCCAGTCCAGCGTCTGCGGACCGTCGGCGAGGCGCCGCTTGAGTTGCTCCAGGGCATCTTCCAGGCTCGCCAGCGCCTGGCTGTCCAGCGCGCTGCGCGCCAGTTGCCAATCGTCCAGGCAGGCCCCGAGCAGGGCTTCGGTGAAATCTTCACCCCCCAGGAAGTTGTCGCCGGTGGAAGCATGCACCTCGATCAGCGGCAGCGCGTATTCGAGCACGGTGACGTCGAAGGTGCCGCCGCCCAGGTCGAAGATCAGAGTGCGTTCGAACTGCTGCTCGTGCAGGCCGTAGGCCATCGCCGCAGCGGTCGGCTCGTTGATCAGGCGCTCGACGCGCAGCCCGGCCAGCTCCGCCGCGAACACCGTGCGCTTGCGCTGTTCATCGCTGAAATAGGCGGGCACCGAAATCACCGCCGTGCTCACCGGCATGCCGAGGTGCGCCTCGGCATCGGCCTTGAGCGAGCCGAGCACCAGCGCCGAGAGTTCTTCCGGGGTGAACTGGCGGTCGCCCAGCGTGAAACGCTTGTCGCTGCCCATGTAGCGCTTGAATGCCGCCACGCTGCGCAGTGGATGAGTGGTCAGCCGGGCACGGGCAGCGCTGCCGACGAGGATGCTGCCATCTTCGTCCAGGCTCACCGCCGACGGCGTGAGGACCTCGCCGAGGGCATTGGGAATGAGCTCCGCACGCCCCTCGCGCCAAACCGCGATGAGGCTGTTGGTGGTGCCCAGGTCGATGCCCAGCAGGGGGCTTTCCATGGCGTGGGTACCGGTAGACATCGGCGTCACGACTCCTTCAGATCCATTGAGAGGCGCAGTCTACTCCGCGCGCAGGCCTCGGCAAACCGCCTGGTCGACACGGTTTGCCCTCCCCTGTTCGGCCCCCTAGAATGCCGCGATGCAAAACGACCCCGAACTCCTCCTCGCTTCGCTCAACGACGCCCAGGTCCAGGCCGTGGCTGCCCCGCTCGGCCGCCAACTGGTACTGGCCGGTGCCGGCTCCGGGAAAACCCGTGTGCTGGTGCACCGCATCGCCTTCCTGATTCAGGCCATGGGCGCTTCGCCTCATTCGATCCTGTCGGTGACCTTCACCAACAAGGCCGCCGCCGAGATGCGCCAGCGCATCGAGGACATGCTCGGGCACAGCCCGGCCGGCATGTGGGTCGGCACCTTCCACGGCCTGGCCCACCGCCTGTTGCGCGCGCACTGGCAGGAAGCCGGCCTGGCCGAGAACTTCCAGATTCTCGACTCCGACGATCAGCAACGCCTGATCAAGCGGGTGATCCGCGACCTCGGCCTGGACGAACAGCGCTGGCCGGCCAAGCAGGCGCAGTGGTTCATCAATGGCCAGAAGGACGAGGGCTTGCGCCCGGCGCACATCCAGGCGGGCGGCGATCTGTTCCTCGCCACCATGCGCGGTATCTACGAAGCCTACGAGGCGGCCTGTGCCCGCACCGGGGTGATCGACTTCGCTGAGCTGCTGCTGCGCGCGCTCGACCTCTGGCGCGACAAGCCGGGCCTGCTCGAACACTACCAGCGGCGCTTCCGCCATATCCTGGTCGACGAGTTCCAGGACACCAACGCCGTGCAGTACGCCTGGCTGCGCTTCCTCGCCAAAGGCGGCGACAGCCTGATGGTGGTCGGCGACGACGACCAGTCGATCTACGGCTGGCGCGGCGCGAAGATCGAGAACATCCAGCAGTTCTCCAGCGACTTCCCCGACACCCAGCTGATCCGCCTGGAGCAGAACTACCGCTCCACGGCCGGCATCCTCAAGGCCGCCAACGCCCTGATCGCCAACAACAACGGGCGCCTGGGCAAGGAGCTGTGGACCGACGGCAGCGACGGCGAGCCCCTGGCGCTGTACGCCGCGTTCAACGAGCACGACGAAGCCCGCTACGTGGTGGAGAGCATCGAGGACGCCCTGCGCAAGGACGGCCTCAAGCGCAGCGAGATCGCCATCCTCTATCGCTCCAACGCCCAGTCGCGGGTGCTGGAAGAGGCGCTGCTGCGCGA
>CEWF01008601.1_pt1 | contig 21873 bp, 15 predicted proteins | sample 531331 | NCBI WGS metagenome assembly CEWF01 (sample SAMEA2622676, study PRJEB7988) | marine metagenome | biome: marine biome (ENVO:00000447); feature: mesopelagic zone (ENVO:00000213); material: "saline water (ENVO:00002010), including plankton (ENVO:xxxxxxxx)" | depth 600 m | reverse complement strand
GGTGAGTCTTTGCGCATATCTACGGCTACATCGTACACTTCGCCGCTAACTACTCGTACTAACTTACCTTGGGTTTGCTCCATTTGGTAATGAAGGCCACGAAGAATACCTTGGCGTGATTTAGAATGGTTATCTTGAACAAAATCTACATCTGCGCATTCTTTTTTAAACCAATCGGTACGAAAGGTTTCTAGAAAAAAACCGCGCTCGTCGCCAAATACTTTAGGTTCGATGATTTTTACATCAGGGATGTCTGTACTAATTGCTTGCATAGAAGATATATATCCGTTTTTTACTAATTATTTGACGCGGTCGTGAATAACTTTTAATAAGTAATCACCGTAACCGCTCTTTTTCAATGGAGCAGCTAGTTTTTCTAACTGTTCGGCGTTGATATACCCCATTCTAAAAGCCACTTCTTCAGGGCAACAAACTTTCAAACCCTGACGTTTTTCTATAGCCGCAACGAAGTTTGCTGCGTCAAGTAATGAATCGAGTGTACCTGTATCAAGCCATGCCGAACCTCGGCCCATCAATTCTACCTTTAAACTTCCATCTTTGAGGTATAGATTGTTCAAGTCTGTGATCTCAAGCTCACCACGGGAAGACGGCCTTACTTCCTTAGCAAAATCCACGACACGGTTATCGTAGTAGTACAATCCTGTAACGGCATAGTTAGATTTAGGTTTGATTGGCTTTTCTTCAATAGAGAGTGCATTCCAGTTCTCGTCGAAATCCACCACACCGTATCGCTCAGGGTCATTTACGTGATAGCCGAAAACAGTTGCCCCGTGGTCTTGTTTATAAGCATTTTGCAAAGACAGCTTCAAGTCGTGGCCGTAGTAGATATTATCGCCAAGCACTAATGAACAACTATCATTCCCAATAAATTGTTCACCGATGAGAAACGCCTGGGCTAGTCCATCTGGTGATGATTGAACAGCATATTGAATATTCATTCCTAGTGACGTACCGTCTCCGATTAAATCAATAAATCGCTGCTGCTCCTCTGGAGTGGTAATGATAAGTACATCACGAATACCAGACGTCATTAACGTTGTAAGTGGATAATAAATCATCGGTTTATCGTAAACAGGCATTAGTTGTTTACTGACAACTTTCGTAAGCGGGTGCAGCCTCGTGCCCGACCCGCCAGCTAATATGATTCCTTTTCTCATTACTTACGCTCCTTTTTTAAATAATAAATGATGTTTGTCAAAGTATTTCTCGTAAGTCACGAAGTCTTCTCTATAGATATCTTCTACTAGCGATCTTGCTTCCTCACAGTACATATTTTCATACTGAGGTAATGCCCCCTTACGTTTCATTGCATTTAACACTCTAATGCTAGTCCGAGAAAAACAATCGCTTTGTTTTACTTGCATACTTTGGACTGAGTGATTTGTAAAGGGGCGGGCATCAACTACCTTTAGAACGTCTTTGTTCTGCAGTGTATTAACAGCATTTTCGAAACATTCTACGCTAAATACGTCACTGTATTCCTCAAAAACCCAAAAGGCGCTTTGGGTACGCCAGTGATGATCTCTAATTCTATCAGATTGCCGTTTCACATTTTTCAAAAAACGCACAAAGTTCATGTCAAGAATATTAAAATCCGCGTATTGGCTTTCGACAAACCTAACGGATAAATTCGTTAAGCTAACAAATTTATCAAGAAAAGTACTCGCAATTCGCCTGTAAGGACATCTCAATACGATAAATGAATAATCTGCAGAAACAAGATCTCTTAAATTCGAAGAAAACGTAGAATTATTCGAGTGAATCCAGTTATTTTGCGACTCAACGTCGGTCACAACTCCATTCGCGACAGCTAGACTAAGCCTGAGCGTAGAGCACGCATTTTTCGGGATAAAACTGTAAATCGAATTTGACTTGTATACGTTTAGTGCGTGCCTTTCGGCGAAAGCATGTTCAGCATTCTCAGATAACTTACAATCAAACTTACCAGCAAATTTTAACCTATTCATAAACAACCAATTAGCATTCTGTCAAATGTGCAAAAACGGAAAGAACTTGGTCGGTCAATCTATTAACACTGTAGCTACTTTTTAGCTTTTGCTGTGCTTTTTGGAGTTGCTCAAAATGTAGATCCGGGTCTTCGATTAAGGCTCTCAGAGCTTCGTACCATTGCAAGCTATTTTCGGCTAAAATTGCGCATCCATCTGCACCGCATTCATCGTAAACGGTATTTTTAGTTGCGACCACAGCAGCACCAATTGACGTATACTCGACCCACTTAGTATTCGCTTTAACTTTGTTGAATTCATCAACTACTAGAGGACAAATTCCAATATCCCAACCAAGGCTGGCGAAGGTTTCTAGAAATAATTTATAGTCCCGAACTGGCTCGATCATTATGATTCTGTCACCGAACTGTTCCAATTTCTTAGGCTTGGGAATTGTACCGAACATAGAAAAAGTTGAGTCAGGAAATTCATTGAGAATTCGTACAATCACATCTAGGACCGTTTCTAAATCATGCGAGTGGTCAAAACCCATATATCCTAACTTTGTAGCTCTTCTCTTATATGCTGGAACAGCAACATCTGCAGAGCAGTAAATTTCACCGCTAACCATACGGTTATCTACATTTTGAGCCTTGAACTTATCTAACAATGGTTTTGTAGAGCAGTAAACGAGGTCAGAATGATCGAGTAAATACCTAACAGTTTTCACCCTCACAGGTGAATTATGCTGCTCAAATTTAGCCTTCCCTAAAGATAGTGGAACGTTTAATAAGTCGTCATCGATATGAAACATAACTGGCACTTGGTTTTGCAGAGCCCAAAGCCTAATAGCTACAGCATGTGGGCCGCTATAACGACAGAAGATAATCTTGGTTGGTCTATATTTTTCCAAGCGATTTAATATATACCTTTGTGCAATTGTCGCGCGAGCAAGACTACCAAATTCATCTTTAAGCTCCTTTTCTGTTAAATATTCGCTAGTTAACTCACCCTTCTCAACGAGCGGCCGGAGAGGTTTTATGAAACTCAGTTGAAGTGTCGGAATGATATCATTGGCGATAAAGAGTACTTTTTCAGCACTGGAGTCTTTGAGTGCCGAACTATTTGCTAATGAGTTCACTATCAAAGTTGTGAAATTTCTAGCAACACTTTCAGTATCTAAGATAAGCCCACTGTTTTGTAAGAATACTTCTTGTTTACGAAGGAAATATTCAGGATTACTTTGCGCTCTCAATGCAAACAATTCTAACTCTTTACAATTTGATATTGTTTCCAGCCCTTTATACTTCGAATAATCCATTATTCCTTGCTCATCGATCCAAACCGCAACTGGAATTTTAGCGTAAAGCATATCGATTATAATCGATGAGGGTGCTGATACACCGTAAGTAAATGAACTTAAGTCGACCTTGTAAATAGGCTCGTTATTTAAAACGGCATTTTGGGGAAGTTGGACTTTGTTTTTCAACACATACTGTCCACCTGGATGAGGTCGCAAAGTAACCCGCTCTTTTCGCTGATTCATCGCTATGCAAAATGATTCGAACGTTTCCATAAATTCATTTTTTAAATCCCCAGAAGCCGTCATCCTTACTGAATGGAGATTTTCGCAGACAAGTCCCATCGGCTCTTCGCTTCTTTCTGATGAAGGAACGTCATTAAGTGCGAAAGTAGGACCAAATGGTAATACTTTTTGACTCTGGTGTGCAGATAAAGACGTTAAGTTCTCAATATCAGTCCACGAGCAAACTATATCAGCTCCCCAGTAAACATTAGTTCCATAGGAGATATTGTGCTGATAACTTTGTGAAAAACCCACGCACTCAAACCCATGTTGTAATGTAACCGTGAGGTAGTCATCACTAATCATCCGAAAAATGTTATGAGTAAACTTATGTGGTGAGAGATTAGATTCACTTGCGGCGAAGACAATGCCTCCATTGTCTTCAAATAGAGTTAATGCGTCAATTTCATCTTCCACTTGTAAAACTATCGAGCGCGTGTTTAATGCAATTTCGCTAACTTCGTTTTGCCAGATTTTTGTCGTATCTCTAGCGATAAAAGCTTTGCTTATAATAATAGTCGGGTTGGAATTTTTAATTTTCGAAGACAATATAATTAAAGGACGAAGAATATTTACATCCTGTAATAAATTCAGCAAAAAATATACTTTTCGTTGCACGGAGAACCTCAAATTTAATTAATAAGCAAAAAATGATTTACTTGCTTCAGCATTGACCAAAACATAATTTGCAAAGCATTCATCAGCCACAGACTTTGTGATAGCGAAACTTTGCTGATGCAAAATACTGTCTGTAAAGCTATTGCCCGTATAACGAAATAGGTCCTCCATATGTCCAGATAACTTTGTGATTTCTTGTATTGGTATAGAAATAACTTGTGTCTCCGAATTATTCTGAATATCAATTAAAGTTTTTTTAACCCCTTTACCCATAAATGCATAGAACTTGTCGTCTTCATATAATTCGATACTTAGTATTTGATTTGCTCGTTTAGCCAAAGCAGGAGGGGATATACACACCCAATTATATTTCGCTGCAAAGTTGTACAAATTCTTATCTAAATTTGAGCCTAACTTCACGAGCTTTACATAGTTCTTATCTTTTTCATTAGGTACAGTTAGAGTTTTTAAAAAATTAACAAGGCTATCCGCTTCGTTGACCGCGCTTGCAAATTTTGCAAATAATTTATTAATCAAACTTACATTTGCAGATGAAAATCTCAAAGAACTTGACTCTAAATCTTCTACTAATTCTTCAGGACATCTGTATATTATTTCTCCTAATGGGGCGTATAGGTCGAAACCTAGCGATAATACCTGAGCACCATTCGTTAACGCTGTAATAGCTCTGTTGAGCGATTTAACTTTACTAAAGCTTTGATAATTCACTGGAAGTAATGCTACTGATGCATCGCTGAGTAGTGCTTTTTCTTTCTCTTCACTCCATAGCTCGACACTATATTTTACGGGTAATCTTTTGAGTAATTCATACGCTTCTGTAGTTAAAGCTCGCTTATTCGTTAGAAGCGTTAGCTTTATGTTGGGAAAAGCTACTTTCAGTTTTCTCAATGCTTGGGGTGCGAACCTCACCAAGTCTTGAATTCCGACGTCAAAGTGTGGATTGTCTCCAATACCAAACCAAACCATGCGCAACTCTCGGGCTTCTCTTAATTGAGACTGCTTAATGTCTATAAGCTCAAGCACTTTTGGGATGCCCACAGGTTCGATTTCCGCAGGATCATTCATTACATGAGCCGGAATTTCATTCAAATATGCTGACAAACCATTCCTAATTTTATTCGTTGAGCAAAGTGCAAACGAACTAAATTTAGTAAGTTCTGCCAACCAATTACGCAGACGCGTGAAGCGAAAATCCTCAGTATCACTAAAATAATCGTCGAACAAATCCGGACCAACCAACTTCCCCGAAGCAGTAATTTCGGCTGCTAGTAACACCGCTCTAAAATCGTATACTTTACTAATGATATAAACATCATCGTTAAAATAAGAATTTTCAGAGAAATCCTCAATAACTTTAAACTTTATAACAGCACCATGTGATAGAAGATGAGCGCTTATTCGCTCATAACGGATTCTAGCTCCCGCTTGCCCTAAGTATTCCGAAGATGGCACTACAACACATATATTCATCTACTTTTCCTCCCATTCCTTGGTCACGACTGGAAGTACCTTTTCGGCCCATTCACTTTCTATTGCATCTAGCCTCAATGAGTCGCAGCCTACAGTGAATCTGTTAGCGCTAATTACTGAATAGCCACTAAAAGATGCCGCATAACTGAGTAAGAATAGGCTCTGAGCGTCATTGTTAATAAAATCTGAAGACGGTACCTTGTTGAGCAGATTGACGCCGACAAGGCCTGCTTTAGTGTCAAAAACTAATAGTGGGGGGGCAGTCGCCTCAACAAAAGAATTCTGATTGGGAGCAAGACTAGAATTTAAAAAGCCTACTGAATAACGGTCCCCAGCCTGAGATGAAAAAATATGAAAAGAAATACTTCGTTCAGCAAGTAGCTCCCGCCCCTTTACATTTTTGCTCTCGAACAATAATGGAGCTACAATTTCTGCTTCATTATTAAGTTCATCCACTAATGAACGTAAGGTCAGGGCATTATAGAGGTAAACCTTGTCACTTAACAGAACGATGATACCTTCACCAATTGCTCTTGACACTTTTTCCAAGGCTTTATGATAAGAAATCCCTTCATTCCTTCTAAACAAAGTTATATCGATATCATCAAACCCATCAAACTCATTGAAATCTAACTTTTGTTCAGGTCCTATTATCAGGTTGAGAGAATCAAAAGTGATTCCCTTTTGTAGCTTCAGCATTTGGAGAGTTACCGAAAGCTCCTTATATTGGATAGACTTGTAATTGATAACCAAATGAACCCTTGGTTGATTCGTAGTGATGTCGAAGTCGACCAAATTTGCCGCACCTAAAACGTTGTTTACGTGAATAGGTGCAGCGTCCACGCTAAGTGCAGAGATATCTTGCTCTAAACTAGGGAGTCGATTTATCGCAACACTCCTTCGTAAATAACGTACAGGCAAATTGGGTTCCACAGCGCTTCTACAAAGGACTTGATGGGATTTAAGCGACTCATTACTAACGAGTTTCGAGAGGTAGTGTAAAGAAGGGATCTCCCCTGATAGAAATTGAGGTACATCATCGCTGCAAGTATGAAGAGTGGCATGTAGCTCTTGATTGATAGCCGCAGAACTACTAGTAGAAACACTCACATTCCAATACTCTTTAAGCCATGCTTTAAATTCACTGTTGAAAATAGGTTCAAACCCTCGAGCATTTCTTAAATCTACATTCCAAATTCGCGAATCAATCAATTGTCGCCCTGACGCTGCTTTCTCAAACTTATTACAAAGGCGCTGAAACTCATCAACCGTAGACTCTCTGGAATTGGAATAATGAGCCAACTCCATACTATGTACCCCTCCATCAAGTAGAGATGGAAATGGTATAGACACCACATCGATCACTTGGTTATTATTAACCAGTAGAACGGTAACCGGAGCAAACGGGTTTTCCAACAGCAAGTCTGCAAATATTACTCCGTGGGAAGTCACTGCAGCGTTGTCAATAAAATAAGTTTCTTCTTTCCGCGGCGTAAGTGCTTTTTGCAACAATATAAGATCAATCTCTAGTTCTCTATCGAGCTCTAACCCCACCCTCAAAATATTGTCGGAACGATTTTGAAGCAGTTTTAGTTTTGGTTTTTCTAACTGAGACGGGAAATCGTCAGCAACTATTTTTTCGCATTCGATAGCCGGAAAATACTGTTTAACTGATGAAGCACTTTCAGTGGTCCATCCAAAATTGCCAATCGTTTTTAATGAAATTTTACTAGAGATAGTAAACTTGACGTTTTTTTCCTTCTCTCTTTCTATTGCCATTAATGCTGATGGCGATAAAGAGACAAAGCTGCTTTTGTTGTTACTTCCCTGTGATGTAATAATTTCCCCAAATAGGTCTGTCTTAGCCGACTTTGAGTGAGAGAACACTCTTTTTTCAGTATCTTGAGTCTTTAAGAAGTGTACAAGCGGGTTCATTCCACTCTGCAACACATCCGAGTGCGCAGAAAGATAATAAGAGCTAGAAAAAAGCTCAGAAGGGTCTTTTCCTTCATAGCCGCCTAACAGATAATAATGTTTAGCACATTGTGACTTTTCGAGGCCAAGTTTTTGATACAGCCGAGAATAGAATTCGTAGCAAAAATATCGGCTACGCCCTACTAACTCCAATTCTGTTTTCTGTTTTGAGTTTAACTTTATGCTACGTAAGTATTCATTAATATGACTCTCTTTTGCTTTTTGCGAGAGCTGTACTTTTCTTTGTTCAGATTTTCCATACCGAATGTAATGAAGGTAAGGATTCATTTGGCTTTGCTTTACATCATCATGCTGCGATACATAGCCCAACGTATTAAACGAATAAACTGGATCTAAAGAGTAATCATAATTTCCAACTAGATAATGCAGAATGGCGTAGCTTGGCGTTTCATAACGCAAATCGTAAACTCGATTGAACCAAGCAAGATCGAAATTACCGCCGAATAAAATCGCGTCGATTTCTTCTTGACGCACGCGTACTTCACTAATTAATGACTCGTTGTTAAACCCGAAGTTTGAAGAAAGGCTAACCTTTCTCCCTTCTTGCCAGCCGCACTTAATATAATGGAAAAAAGGATTCACCATTTCTTTGGCTACATCGGGATTATTTACTAGATAATCAGATGTCGAAAAGTAAGGGTTTGGGTCATACCCTTCTTCCGCCCCAAATATTAGAAAGTGGTATACTGCGAGATGCTTAACTTTTTCAGATAACCCATAGCTATTGGCGTACCAATCTGCAAAAAAACCCGAACTTTGTTTGACTAGTTTCACAATTGGCGACTTGTTCAATCCCTTACTTACCCCGACGATTATATCATCATGGCTTGTGCAGCGAGAAGAGGAAACTTTCAAGTAGCCTAGGAAGCGGCCTAGATTCAAGTAGTGAACAAGAGGATTATCCCTGCTATTCATATATACTCTTCGATAGGCTTCCCCGTTAAACTCCGCACTGGGGTCAAATCCTTGTAAATGGCCTTCTACAAGGTAGTGCGATAACAACTCTTTTTTAGGTAATTTGATTTCATATTCTGATGCATACCAATCAGCATCAAAAAGTGACGATGCTTTTACAACACTTATCTCGCTTTTTTTTAACAAAAGCTTTAGTTTATTTAACATATCAAACTGTTTTCTTTTATTATGATTCGTCTTAATCATCTCTATCTAGCAATTCTTCATCGCATTCAACCTCTGCTACCGAAGGACTTAGTTTCACGCTAGTATCAATTTTTCCAGCAGCCCCCCCATCCAAACAAAGGCCCCTGTAATCTGTTGCATATTTAAAAAACAGCCCCATAACGTGATCTACACCCACTTCTAAGACAGAGCGTAAATCTTCGTCGTAGTACTGACCACGATTGAAGTTGCCAGTGATAATTTCATATGAAGGAAAGTAGAATACGTTTTTAAACCTATTCGTAATTGTCTCAGCTGACACTCGTAACACTGACTTTGAATATGTTGTCGCTGACAAAACATGGGTATCCTTTCTAGCTGTTGCCATTAATGGTACAGGTGAAACGGTCAGTATCACCTTAACATCTGGATTAACACCTGTTAACAATGAAATGAATTGTTCCATATCACCGACAACTTCTTCTACAGTTTGGTTATAAAACTCATATTCTTCGCTGCTATATTCCCCACCTTCTACGCCTGGGCAAATGGGAAAAACAGCACCATCAGCTTTACTTCTCCAACACTCAGTTAACCCCATCGTAAAAACAAATACATCTGTTGTTTCGAACATCTTTTTCACTGCTTCAAGATGCGTTGCTTGGTCTAACATCATACTTTCTTCTGACTCGAAACCTCCAGGCTGGATGTTTGGACGAAATGGGTCCCTATACGAGCCATCTTTAGCCCTCCATGAAGTTTCTCTTGGAGAAAACAACCCAAATGCTCGCTTAAAGAGTTGATATAACTGCCTAGCCGTATATAAATTTCCGTATCTAGCAGAAAAAGTGCCGTAGTTAAAGACGCTTAAAGTATCAGAATCTAGAACTTCATGACCATTTTCTGTTACATAATAATTGAACCCAGACTTACTCAACCGCCTTGCAATATGCTGTGCAAAGCAACTCCCTGCTGTAGCTACTTTAGTCTCTTTATTTATCAACTGTGGGAAGTCAACGACAGGATCTACTTCATTCGCAGGAAGCTTTGCTACTGAACGCTTCCAAAAAGCACAATCCTGAAGTGATTTATAAGGGTTACTCTTCATTAAAAACGTCCTCTTTTTTATTCTACTATACGCTTCAAGTATGCGAGCATAACTTCCGCAAAATCTTTATTCGCATGCGTAGCATCGTCTGCATAATATTGTTCAGCTAAAAAGCCATCTTTGTCAGTTACAGATTCTGGTAAATGGACAAATGTTATATCAAACTCTTCACATAACTCGCGTGTTACTTCCATTTGAATTTTGTAAATTTCGAGCCTTACGTAAGCTTCGGTTACACCAAAGTCCACTATATTTTTCCGAACAAAGTCACTCTCTGGTCTTTTAAGAATATGCTCAGTAGATTTTTTCGGTGGAGGAGCTGCTACGTGATATACAGGTAGAGCTGTACAGCTTTTAATGTCTTTGAGCTTTTTGAAGTCACCTCCTCTAAGCCCTTTACGGAAGAGATATTTAAATGCTTCTCGAGGTAGTTTGCCGATAGGATCACCAACGTATTCTCTGCCATCAGTGGTGGCAATTGAAAACCCTTCGCGGTGTTTTATTAGGGAAACTGAATTGTGCTGGTTTCCGCCAGTAAATGATACTACCGATTTGTAGTGATCAGAATTTTTTGCTAGTTTCTTAACTATATCTTCGGGGAGTTCATCACCAACAAGTACGTCATTTTTAAGCTTTGCAAACGTAAGAACTTCAACGTCATCATCTTGACTATGTATTTTAAAAAAACGTTTAAAAGAATGGGTATGGCTGTCACCGATAATTAATATACGCTTTTTCATAGCTCACCCCATCAAGTTCTTTTCTTTCAACTCTTGATTTGCTTTATCGAGTTTATCCTCAGGTAAAGGTTGGGTGTTCACCCAATCAACAAATCGTTTCATACCCTCTTCAAGAGAAACTTTTGGCGTATAATCCAACACTTCTTTTAGGCGAGTAATGTCAGCACAATTATGTCTAATGTCACCAACACGATACTGACCCGTTACACGAATGTCAGGTTCTTTACCAAATGCACGCGTCAACTGCTCCGCTATATCTATAACGGTGGTGAACTGGCCGGTACCAACGTTAATGATTGTGTTTGGGGCTTCGACTCGCTTCAATGCAGAAAGAAATGCACCAGCTACGTCAGAAACGTGCACAAAATCACGGGTTTCTAATCCATCTTCGAAAATAGGAAGGTGTTTATCCATGCGAACGCGGGTTGAGAAGATTGAAAGAATTCCAGTATAGGGGTTGTTCAAAGACTGCCCTTCACCATATACGTTTTGCAAGCGTAATATGCCATATCCTATTCCCAGTGACTCACAGCAGATAGCAATAAGATCTTCCTGCGCATACTTAGTCGATGCGTATATAGAGGCAGGCTGGATTTTGTCGTCTTCGTGAGTTGGTACTGGAATCAAATCCTTGCCAGCTCTATCTTTTGCAGTCCATTGATGATTAGCAAGTTCTTCTGGCAATCTTGGTCTAGGATAAATCTTTTTCGAAGAGCCTTCAGCTTCAGATATATAGGCACCTTCTCCATATACGGAACGACTTGACGCTAGTAATATACGTTTGACCGGAAGTTTTTCGTTGGTGATGATGTCCAACATTAGAGCAGTGGCTTGGCTATTTACCAAGTTATACTTTTCAATTTCGTACATCGACTGGCCAGTGCCAGTTTCGGCTGCCAGATGAATTATCCCATCGGCAGTACGCAAAACAGACTCTAATGCCGACCGTTCAGTTACAGACCCTTTGACAAAATCGATACCATACTCACTTATCCATGAAGGGGGCGTTTGGGACTCGCCATGAATTTGAGGCGAAAGGTTATCAAGAATAGTTACATTAAAACCGTTTTGCCTCAACAGCGGACATAAGTGACTGCCAATAAAACCCGCGCCACCAGTTACAAGAATTTTTTTCATAATCGATTAATCTTCCCGAATATCGTCGCTTTTTTTTGTAAAAGCTAACGTTTTGACTCCTAAAACCTGGCATCACTTTATTACATTTTGAGCTTTGATTCGAGGAAAATCACGAGTGACCATACTAGTGCTTTAAAGATACCCAATTTAATTTGATCTGCCTCATTGAAATGGATTTCTATCTTCATTACTCTCTACAGACTTAAAAATCGGAGCGAGAACATGAGAAAAGTATTTGTAGGGTACACTTCGTACCAAGATGTTGTATATCAGGTGGCTAAACATTCAATTGAGAGGCATTCTGCTGATGTTAAGTGCTACCCTATTGTTCAACAGGCTTTGCGCGATCTTGGTATTTATTACAGGGATATAGATAAGAACGGTGCTACTGAATTTTCGATAACGCGATTTCTTACCCCATGGCTCGCAGGCTTTAAAGGCTGGGTAATGTTTTGTGATAATGATGTACTTGCTTTGACTGATGTAAATGAACTCTTTGACCAAGCAGATGACAAGTATGCCGTGATGGTTGTAAAGCACGATCACACCCCTTCTGAAACGGTGAAACTTGATGGGCAAGTTCAGACACAGTACCCGAGAAAAAATTGGTCTTCAGTTGTATTATGGAATCTTGACCATCCAAAGAATCAGCTAATAACTCCTGATTTAGTAAATGAAATTTCTCCATTATACTTACATCGGTTTATGTGGTTAGAAGACCATGAAATTGGCGAACTTTCTCTTGAATGGAACTGGTTAGTAGATTGGTATAAAGAACCAGTCAATGGCAAACCAAAGTTTTTACATTTTACCGACGGTGGCCCGTATTTTAGGAATTATCAAGGCTGTGACTATGCAGACCTGTGGTTAAAAGAATACGAATTGATGGCAGGCAAACCTTTCACGCAAGAAGATATAATCGACTAAAGAAATAAGAATATAAATTACAATGAAAATCCAAAATATTGAGATAAATAATGATGCGCCTTTCTGTCTTTTCGGCGGGGTAAATGTACTGGAGACAGAACAGTTCGCAATAGACGTCTGTGGTCACTATGTGGATGTCTGTAAAGAACTCGATATCCCGTTGGTATTCAAAGCATCTTTCGACAAAGCAAATCGATCATCAATTCATTCCTATCGCGGCCCTGGCTTGGAAAAGGGTTTAGAAATATTCTCAGCTTTAAAAAAAGAATTCGACAATATTCCTTTGATTACCGACGTACATGAGCCTTGGCAAGCCAAACCGGTTTCAGAAATCGTTGACGTGCTTCAGTTGCCCGCTTTTCTTGCTCGCCAAACCGATCTCGTTGCTGCACTTGCTGAGACAAAAAGACCAATTAATATTAAAAAGCCACAGTTCATCAGCCCTGGACAGATGAAAAATATTGTGCATAAGTTTGAAGAAATGGGTAACGAAAACCTCATGCTCTGTGACCGTGGCACACTCCATGGCTATGACAACCTGGTGGTCGATATGCTTGGGTTTGGCGTGATGAAGCAGGTGAGTAACAATAAACCTATTATTTTTGATGTTACTCATTCACTTCAGACTCGAGATTCAGGAGCTGCTGCATCTGGTGGCAGACGCGACCAAGTCTGCGAGCTTGCTAGGGCGGGAATGGCTACCAAAATTGCAGGCCTGTTTTTGGAGTCACATCCAGACCCCGACAAAGCTAAATGTGACGGCCCAAGCGCGTTGCCTTTGGAATTGTTAAAACCTTTCCTCGCACAAATGAAAGCTGTTGACAGTTTAGTTAAATCCTTCACCCTATTGGATACTTCAAAATAACATGAGCGTGCATATCATAATTCCAGCTCGGTATAATTCTTCACGATTACCGGGTAAACCTTTGCTCGATATTAAAGGAAAACCTGTTGTATGGCATGTCTACCAGCGGGCCTTAGAAACAAATATTGATTCAATTATTGTCGCAACAGATGATGACAGAATTCTTCAAGCTGTTGAATCTTTTGAGTGTAAAGCGATCATGACTGGAGAATCGCACCAAAGTGGTACGGATCGCTTAGCCGAAGTAGCAACAAAATTAGGGTTTAATGACGATGATATCGTTGTGAATCTTCAAGGCGATGAGCCTTTAATTGACCCTGATTATATCGAGGTTGTAGTAGAACATCTGAAAAAAAACTCAGGGGCTGACATTTCTACGTTAATGTGTCCTATAGTCTCAGCCAAGGATCTTTTTAATCCTAATATTGTTAAAGTTGTCACTGCGGAAGACTCATTAGCTCTTTATTTTAGTCGCGCTCCTATCCCTTGGGAAAGAGGGAAATTTGACAAATTTGATGACTTAGAAGAACTGCAAATAAGCGATGGGCAATACTTTCGTCATATCGGTTTATATGCTTATAGGGTCAGCACTCTTAGAACGCTGAGTCAATCCCCTATGACTAAATTAGAGGAACTCGAGGCACTTGAACAATTACGCGCATTGCAGCTTGGTAAAAAAATTGCGGTAGCTAAAGTTGAAAACGCATGTCCACATGGGGTAGACACCCTAGAGGATTACGTAAGAATTAAAAAAATCATTGAAGAATCTATATAATGGACTTAAAAGAACGCGCAAAGCAGGTTTTTAAAATTGAGTCTGACGCAGTCGCAAATTTATCAGCTCTGCTAACTGATGACTTTTCAAATGCAGTATCTGCAATTTTAAACAGTAGAGGACGCCTGATTGTATGTGGAATGGGAAAATCTGGAATCATTGGAAAGAAAATATCGGCTACATTAGCTAGTACTGGTACTCCAAGTTTTTCGATGCATCCAGGTGAAGCCTTTCATGGTGATCTAGGTATGGTAGTTGCGGAAGATATATTTTTGGCTATCTCTAACTCTGGGGAAACTGAAGAGGTTTTGAAATTGCTTCCGTTTTTGAAAGACAATCAAAATTTATTAATTTCAATGACTGGCAACCCTAATTCAACGCTAGCAAAGGAAAGTGAGTTTCATTTAAACATTGCGGTTCCTCAAGAAGCCTGTCCGTTAAAACTTGCCCCAACAGCTTCAACTACAGCAACCCTCGCTATGGGCGATGCTATAGCTATAGCTCTGATGGAAGGCAGGAATTTTCAACCAGAAAATTTTGCAAGGTTTCATCCTGGTGGAAGTTTAGGGCGAAAACTGTTGTTGAAGGTGAAGGATGAAATGATCACGACAAACCTCCCTACGGTTGAGGAGGATACCTCATTGATAAACATCATCGACAGTATTTCAAGAGGCGAGCAAGGGCTTGCTGTTGTCACCGAACAAAACATGTTAATAAGAGGTATCGTAACAGATGGTGATATTCGCCGGGCTATGGAAAAATATGGTACGGAAGTATTTTCGATGAAGGCAATTGATCTAATGTCTTCCTCGCCTAAAACAATATCGCCAAGCGAGCTTGTTTCTTATGCAGACGAGATCATGCAGAGCGCAAGATTAAACAAATTACTAGTTGAGTCAGAAGGAAAATTAATAGGTATTTTGAGAAAATAGCGGCCGTAAGCTGAGCGATTCATAGAGATCTTCTCAATATACTATGACTCTATAAATAATGAAATTGAACAAAGTTTCAATTGTGATGGGCTTTACGAAGAAACCAATAATACGGGCTTAGCTTGTCTTCGGTGTGAAATTTCTAGGGCCACTCTTAAAGAATGGTATAAGGGTACAAGCTGTCCACTTTGGAATACTCCGAGTTTTATTGACCCCCCTTGTCCTCAAAAATGAGGCTTGCTCAAGTTGCGGGGCTAATGCCTCCGAGGTGGCTATTGTCTACTTCGCTTTAACTGAGTCTGCAATTAAGTCTATCTCAGTTTAAGGGAAGTGGACACTGACGCGTGGCAACATTGATAGTGTGATTACGTCTAAATCGCTTGATACTTATACCGTTAGTAACCCTTGGTAATCACAACATTACAAATAAATGTCAATCTAACGGGCCCTTCGATTTTTCCTGTCTTACTCGCGTTAGAGACTGATATGCCGCACTATCAGGTTTAAGCTGTGATTGGTTGCTCATTAGATATTGACCATCTAGGTCGCGATCTACATGTGAAAAAGATCAAGGATAATATTAATCCTAACGATTTTTTAAGTCATTTGTTATATATTGCAAGACAGATGGCGTGGCACAGATTGGTAAACGCGCGGTGCGCCATTCAGTTTCTCGCAATGCATTGAGTAATGGTGGTGAGGCAACTGAAGGAGTTCTAAAGAAAATAATCAATGATGATGATTTCTCGCCCACCACAAGGCACTACGCTGGCGTTGCTCTAAAAATGTACGGAAAAAAACAGTGCCTTTCGCCGAGTACGCTAGAAAAACTCACTTTTTAGACCGTTTTGAAATAGAAGGCCATGAACTGACTACAAAAACTAGTGAGTTCAATATCTCTGAACTTCCACTGGGTTAGTTTGTACTTAGTATGGTGTAGAAAAACGTCGCGTTAGGTAAAAGTTTCTATATCAAACTAGTAAACTAAGTAAAAAGCAAGTTTGTTGTGTTACAAAACTGAATAGCGTTAAGTCTGGCCTATTCAGACCAAATAGGTAATTGGAAATAGTGTTATCGTATGAATAAAATTAAGCTAGTTGCTATAGCAAAAGATGAGGCTGCATATTTGCCTGAATGGATATTTCATCACCTTTATTTTGGATTCCATGAAATAGAAATTCTAATAAACAGAACCACCGATAACACCGAAGATTTGTTAAGCAAAATCATCGATAAATTCCCACAAGTTTCGTTCAGAAAAGTGGACTGGATAGATACCACTCCCCCAAGTCATTTCATACAGTATATAGCATATGCCGAGAGCTATAATCGCGCTTCGAATGACAATTCTCTGTCTCACCTATGCTTTTTAGACATCGATGAACTATGGATTCCTAGTGATTTCAAAAGCTCTATTAACGATATTGTCAAACAAACCTTACCATTCGACACTTTGTCTTTTCATTGGTTAAATGTTTTAAATGAGGAGGAGTTTAGCCACTTGGAAAGGGAAGTCCACGTACAACCTGCACCTACGGTTAAATCTATCATCAACTTATCCAGCGAAATAGAAAAAATTCAGCTTCATCTACCTATGTTAAAAAGTAATTCGGGCGCTCAGGTACTCTCGAACGGAAAGCCTTTTTTACACTCGCCTAAAGAGCGGCAACGGCTTCAAGACAAAGCATTAAATGAAGACTACCCTGCATACATTTTACATCGAATGTATCGTTCAGAATTAGAATACATATCTTTACTACAGAGAGGACGGCCATCAGACTCTTTTCCTTTTAAAAGAAACAGACCTGGGTACATAACTAAGTGTAAAAACGAGCGCTTCATAGAATTTAGTGAAGATGCTTTCCATAACTATAAAGCAGCTTTTGAAAAGTTTCTTCTTAAAGCTCAAGTTAGCAATCTTCTAGATGATGCAAGAAAAAATATTGAGAACCGCGCTAAAAGAACTATAGCGATTCTGAATAATCACAATATTAACTTGACCCCTGCTGACACGAAAGATTTGGTCCGAATATTTTCTGGCATTCAAAACAAATCCATTAAAAAGGCTATAGAAAAAATAAAACTCTCGCCCCCCGCTCGTGAAGTAAAAGTTGAAGATAAAGTAGTGTTCAACACGAAGAAAAGGTCTTTTCAATACCGCTTGACTAGGAAGTTAAGAAATCTAAAAAAGCAGTTAACTGGGGAAAACCATTAAAATGAACAATCGCTCGTACTCCAGCTTAACTCACAATACCAAACGGAAAATTACTAAAACACTAATGTTGTTTTTTAATACGGTAATATGATTTATCTTTAGCGGTTTTGGCTAGTACACCTGAACAAAACATAAGACCGTTAGCTCAAATGTACTAGTCTATACTTAATATTTCAGAGAACTATGGTTTTGGCTTAAAAGCGCCCATTTCCGCTCTCAATTTATCACTAAACTTAACGATAAAAGGGCCTTTTGGACGTATCTCTCTCGCCTTTTCAATTAATGCTTGAGCATGTTTTGTCTCGCCTCTTTCGTAAGCTACATATGCAGTCTCTCGCAAAAAGTCTTCTAGCTTAAAATCAGGCATCTTCGTCAAGACAGCGTTGGAAAACCAAGGGGATGTATCACTAGCTTTCTTATAGTCTACATTGAATAAATCAGCTAGCTTACTTGCATCTGGGCCAATTGTATTATTTTTTAATTGAACATGAACTTGCTCTTCTAAATGACGATATAAGTCTGCTTTCTCTACTTTTAACTGCTCAATCACTTCAAACATTCTACAAAATGTTACTGCTTTATGTGGCAATTTAGTCTCAACAACGTCTTTTGGCGCTTGAAGATATTCTGGATTTATTTTTACCAAAACCTTATCTAAAAATTGTTTAGTTTTCTCTCGAAAATGCTGCTCTAATTTATTGAAAGTTGCTTCAGATATTAGCGCTGACAGATTAATAGAGGGATCACTACTTTTATCTGAAATTCCTTGTAGAAACCAATCTAACTGGTGGTTGAAGTGGTGGGCTTTCTGGTCTAAAGCATGATTAAGTAGTCTTTTTAACTCCAAAGCAGTATATGAATAACTACGGTTTACCACTCTATTTTCAATCGTAAAACTAGCTGTAATCTCTTTACTAGTTAGTCCAAGGCCATTTAAGAACACTTCCTGAATGGGGTATTGACCTAGTACCTCAGAGTCATAACCATATACATCAACATCTTCTTTGCTAAAAGAATTTACCCATTGGTTAAATATTTGACCTGTATAGAAGCTAGTATGTTCTCTTAACAACCGAGAGCAAAACTGTTCAGGACTAGCCGTCGAGAAGTTACGCTTAATTCCTTGGTTATAATTGGAATTTATAGCTTCAATAGGATCTCGAAAAAAGGCGATAATCTTACAACGGTATCCTTTCACTAAATTAGCTACTGCTTGAGGCCTAATATAAAAAGCTTCAGACGAGAGGAATAACACCTTATTCGCCTTTTTCGCCTTATCTATAAGCATATCGAACTGCTTTTTTGCTTCTTCGTCTCTTTTGTCTATTAACTTCAACGCGAGATCAGAATGTCCACCTGAGATACCGTTCTCATCAAGGGAATGGTTGGGGTACTGAAACCCTAATTCACTTAAAATAGATTGATTTTCTATAAAGAATTTTTGCAGCGCCGAAGATCCCGTTTTCGGAGCACCAATGTGAATAATCACATCATAATTTTTTCTGGAATTTTTAATTTTTGGCAGCTTGAACTTGTCATCACTGCCTTTAAAAAACTTAATCATGTATAAGCCCCTTACATCTATTTAGCTAAGGCTAAAGTTTTCATGCGTAGATGATAAATTCTTATTATAAGCCGGGTCAGCTTTCAATAAGTCTGCCCATTTTTCCTTCATATACTCACTTTCTTTGTTAAAACGCGCCACTTTTTCTGGCGTATCTTCTTCGCCGCGGCTTATTGATTCATGATGGTAAAGTTCAGCCCACGGAGTAAATAGGTTTCTATAGCCTGCAGTATGTACTTTCAAGCAAAAATCTACATCATTAAAAGCTACTGTTAAATCTTGTTCGTTTAACCCGCCTACCTCTTCAAACACAGACTTTCGAACTAATAAGCATGCAGCTGTAACGGCAGACATATTTTGAACAAGATGTAGGCGCGTAAAATAACCAGGTTCACTCTTATGGAAGTACTTATGTGAGTGACCGGCAACTCCGCCAATTCCCAGTATTACACCAGCGTGTTGGATAGTATCATTGGGATAGTAAAGCTTCGCACCTACACAGCCGATTTCAGGCCTAAGAGCATGAGACACCATTTCTGATAGCCATTCTTTGTTTATAACTTCAATATCGTTGTTAACTAAACCAACTACATCACCTTTAGCTTGCGAAACTGCGAAGTTGTTAATTGCCGAATAATTAAATGGCTTGTCCCATTTCAAGACTCTGAAATTAGCTTTAGAATTAGTGTATTCATTGAAAAGCTCTAAAGTTTTATCACAGGTCGTTTGGTTATCTACAACAATAATTTCGAAGTTCTTGTATGACGTCTTGTCGTAAATAGACTCTAGACATTGCTTTAAAATGTCATAACCATCCCTTGTAGGAATGACCAAGCTAACGAGTGGTTGCTCATCTGGCAGCGCCCAATTAACTTTATACGTATTTGGGTAGTTACCTTTCTCGACTGAAGCATTCTGGCCTGATTGGTCAAGAAAGTACTTTATAGCTTCAATGCCCGCATCGGTCGTATAAGACTTAGCTGAAGCATTCGAGGCTGTTGAGTTCTCAATAATACGCCAGTGGTAAAGAATGAAAGGTAAATGTACAACTTCATCATGATTAAGGCCGGCAGTCGCTCGTAGAAGTAAATCGTGATCTTGCGAGCCTTCGACACCAACCCTAAATCCACCTATCTTTTTAAGCACACTTGTTTTGTACACTACCGGGTGACATATGTAGTTTTGGCTTAATAGTAAATCAGGGTTCCAACTAGATTTAAAGTGCGGCTGATGGCGATTTCCCTGTTCATCTATTTTATCTTCGTCCCCATAAAGCACTTTCGCCTTTGTGTTATCTGTTATAGCTTTGGCAAAGAAGGATAACGTGTGAGCTGGCAACGTATCGTCATGGTCTAGCAGTAAAACGTAGTCGCTAGACACCATGCTTAAAGCCGCGTTACTTGATTTAGATATATGCCCGTTTTCGCTCAACAGATTCAACTTTATGTTGGCGTGCTTTTGTACGTACGATTTTAACGTGTTGATAGTTTCGGCGTTGCTCGACGCATCATCGGCAATACATAGTTCCCAATTTTTGTGAGTTTGCTGCAAAACAGAATCGATACACTCTTTTAAATAAATAGGGTCAGTGTTGTAAGTAGGGAGAATGATAGAAAACTTTACTTCAGACTGTGCTGGGGTGAAGGTTTGCTTCATTTTCTCTAATGCACGCGGCTCGTCGAACTCTACCCAGAACGGATAGCTTTTTTCAATAGCGCCGGTGGAAAATGTTTTATTATACTCTTCGTATACTGTCTCTATTAACTTTCCGCCGTTTAGCTTAAAGTTAGTATCAAGGTATTCTTCTACATCATCGACTTGGCTGAGCAGCTTATACAATCGCTGTTTCATATGTCGCATCGCAATGAAAGACGGCACCTTCGAAATCATGAAAGTATTCATGGTGAACTCGGTTTCTGCCTCACAAGGGTCGAAGCGAAGCATGCTATTGTTACTTTCAAGATAGAAAAGGCGGTTCACAAATTTGGTGCTGTGCCATGGCACATCAACGGTGGTTAGCTCGCCTTTTTGTAAATTGGAATACAACTTTCCTACGTGCGACTGATGGTTTGCTTCAGTGATTTTTACACGAAGAAGATACCAGCCTTTTGAAAAGTTTCGTGAAGGTATTCGGCGAGCAGGATGAATAATAAACTGTGGGTCATCACCGCTTGTCACCCAGCTTGAACCATTACTTTCAGACGTGGTTTCAGTCAACTGGTGGTGAGGGACAATGATTAACTTTTTGGCTAGCCGATATGCTAATCGTTTTAGATTAGATGGCTTTAGTACTTTTGATAACAAAATGCGTAAACACCCTATTCCTATGCAATGCTAAACTGCTTTCCTTAATATTGCATGGTTCAGCTACTGAGCATGCAAACCAGCTATTGCCGCCAATAATAACCTATTTCAAATAGTGGCAACATAGGATATTCGTCATTTTAACTTTCAGAGAGTGCCTTGGATAAGAAAAAAGCACCGTAAGGTGCTTTTTTGAAATCCTATTCTGAATTATTTTGCAACGCGCCCATATCTATCAGAAAAACGCACAATATCGTCTTCACCAAGATACGCTCCAGACTGAACTTCAATAAGCTCAAGTGGGATCTTCCCAGGGTTTTCTAACGCATGAACGGCACCAATAGGAATGTAGACTGACTCGTTTTCTGTAACCAGTTGAGTTTCTTCATTGATAGTTACGTTTGCACTACCAGAGACTACAATCCAGTGTTCAGCTCGGTGGTGGTGCATTTGAACCGATAGTTTCTCACCAGGCTTAACCGTGATGCGTTTTACTTGGAAACGGGCGCCGCTGTCGATAGAATCGTAGCT
>CEWF01055901.1_pt1 | contig 22026 bp, 10 predicted proteins | sample 531331 | NCBI WGS metagenome assembly CEWF01 (sample SAMEA2622676, study PRJEB7988) | marine metagenome | biome: marine biome (ENVO:00000447); feature: mesopelagic zone (ENVO:00000213); material: "saline water (ENVO:00002010), including plankton (ENVO:xxxxxxxx)" | depth 600 m | reverse complement strand
GCCGGCAGGAATACCACTGCGCCCACCATGTTCCACAAGAACATGAAAGTAAGCAGCAAGCCCATGTCGGCCTGGAACTTGATGGGCGAGAATGCCCAGGTGGCCACACCGATACCCAGAGTAAGACCTGTGAATACAACAGCCTTGCCCGTGGATTTCAGGGTTTCAAAATAGGCATCGGCAAACGGCATGCCCTCTTTCAAATACTCCTCAAGCTTGCCGTAGATATAAATGCCGTAATCCACACCGATACCCACACCCAGCGCAATCACTGGCAAGGTAGCTACTTTTACGCCAATGCCCAGTGCAACCATCAGTGCTGAACACAGCAAGGAGGTGAGTGCCAGGGGCGCGATGATACAAATAACAGTGCGCACCGAGCGGAAGGCCAGCCAAACCAGAATGGCCACTACACCATAAACCCAAATCAGCATCTCGGTTTGAGCACGTTCCACCACTTCATTGGTGGCTGCTTCAATACCGGCGTTGCCCGCTGCCAGTTTAAACACAGCATCACCCGTGTCGTTTTTGGCAATGAAGTCTTCGGCTGCTGCGACCACGCGCTTTAGCGTGTCAGCCTTGTGATCTTCAAGGAAAACAATGATTGGCATGAAAGAACAGTCGGAACTGAACAAACCGTCGGACAGGTTCATGCCACTGATGGTGCCGTTCAACACGAACTGGTTGCGGTTCAAAGCATTCCATTTCAAGTCGCCCTCGCTATAGGCGCTGATGACAAACTTGGAACGATCGGCCAATGAAATACTGCTTTGTACCCCGGGTACCTGCTCAATCGTCCACTGGAACAAATCCACAGCCGCCAGCGTGTTGTACTTGATACAACCGTCCATCTCGGTTTCAACCATGACCACAAACACATCGGTACTGGTGGAGTAGTTGTCGGTGACGTAGGCGTTGTCCAAGTTGTAGCGCGAATCGGCACGCAGCTCGGGGGCGCCTTTGTCAAGGTCACCAATTTGTACATTGGCATTGCCCCACAGGCCCACGGCCAACAAGGCCAGGGCAACTGCCAATGCACCTTTTGCCATTTTGGCTTGCGCAAAACCAGCCAGAAAGTGCCACAACTTGTTGCTGCCAGACTCGTCTTGCTGAAGCTTGGCAACCGCTTTCTCGTCGACACCTGTGTAGCTCATAATCAGCGGCAACAACACCAGGTTGGTAAGAATGATGACGGCCACACCCACCGAGGCTGCAATTGCCAAATCGCGAATCACAGGAATGTCGATCACCATCAGGGTCGCGAAACCGAAACCATCGGATACCAGCGCAGTTAAACCGGCAATGTACAAACCACGGAAAGCCAAACGGGCTGAGTCTAACCTGTTGTGCCCTTCACCCTGCTTGTGAGCGATGGCGCCCACAATTTGAACACCATGGCTTACACCGATCGCGAAAACGAGAAAAGGCACCAACATGGAATACGGGTCAAGCCCCATGCCCATGGCATTGAGCAAGCCCAACTGCCAGATAACAGCAGTGATTGAACAGGCCAGTGTGGCCAATGTGCTTTTTACACTGCGGGAATAGAAAAACAACATGACCAAAGTGATGAGCACCGCGATGCCAAAAAACATCACCACCTGGGTTGCACCCTCGATGAGGTCACCTACAATTTTCGCAAAACCAGTGACCCGGATTTCAATTTTGTCGGAATTAAACTCATTGCGAAGTTCGGCTTCAATGCGCTCGGAGAACTCTTTGTAGTCCAGACGATTGCCGGTCTCAGGATTAATTTCCAGCAGCGGCAGGTAAACAATCGTACTTTTGAAATCGTTGCCCACCAAGCGACCGATTTGCCCGGAAAGCTCAACGTTCTGACGGACCTGGGCAATGCTTTCTGCATCACCGTTGTAAGTGGCAGGGATCACCTGCCCGCCTTCCAGACCTTCCTCAGTCACCGAGGTCCAGCGGGTATTCGCTGTCCACAACGACGCCATTTCCGGGCGATTGACACCAGGAATGTAAAAGGCTTTGTCGGTCACCTGCTTCAGGGTTTCAAGGTACTCGGCATCAAAAATATCGCCTTCCTTGGTTTGTACCGTGACGCGCACCACGTTGCCAAGGCTGGTCAAGTCGGCCCTGTTTTCAAGAAAGTTGACCACATACTCGTGGTTGGTCGGAATCATTTTTTCAAAGCTGGCAGCTACTTTCAGCTGCGTGGCCTGCCAGGCCAGCACGATTGTTGCGATCAGCATCAGCAACATGACCAAGGGTCGTTTACTGAAAATCAATCGCTCGGCCAAAGGGGCTTTGGTTTTTGTTGAGTCTGGAGAAGTCATTGTTGTGTTGCGTCCGTGTGTTGGGTCCGTTTATTTGAATTCAGACAGGGGCAAGGTTTTGAAACCACGCAGACCCGCCAACAGAATTTCTTGGTCGTTCAGTTGCACCACGCTGGCGGAGGGCAACTTGTCGGCTCGACGAGTGACTTGAATGGAGCGGAAGTCGTCTGTGCTGCGCGCTAAAATACCGCGCGATCCCACTACCACCATCGAGCCATCAGCCAACACAGTAGCGCCACTGAAAGTCTCTCTCAATTTGGTGTCCACTTCTTCCCACTGATCGCTACCGAATGGCAAGCGGAATGCGTGACCACGCAGGCCGACAGCGACTACAGTGCGAGTATCGGGCGCTTCCAGCAATGCAAACACTGAACCATCGTAATCAATTTTTTTGCTGGTCCAGGTTTCGCCTTCATCGGCGCTCACCAACACAGTGCCTTGCTCGCCAGCCACCCAGATTTCGCCAGTTTTGGAAAGCAACATGGTGTTCAGATGGTAATTGTTGGGGTTGCTGGTTCGGTCGCCCAAGTAGGTCCAGCTTGCGCCTTGATCTGTACTTTTCAGCAATTGGCCGTAAGCACCTGCCACAAATACATTGCCGTTTCCATTCACAATTACATCCAGCAGCGGCTTGGATGGGCCAACCTCAAAATCGCCTTGTGCCAGATCAAGGGTAAACATGGCTTCTTCAGCGGCCACCTCAAGCGCCTCGCGCACATCGGCGGGTGCGTTTTCGGGCAGATTATCCACTTGTTCTTGCAGCGCATCTGCTTTGGCTTGAACAATGTCGAGCACAAACTGGTTAATGGTTCCACCGTCGATCAACTTGACCCAGTTCACGCCACCATCTTCAGTTTTCAGCACCACACCATCATGACCCACCGCGTAGCCCACCGCATCGTTGGCAAAGGCCACCGAGGTCAAAGTGACTGAAACAGGCACTTTGCCCGCAGTCCAGGTTTGTCCGTTGTCTTCGCTTTTCAGAACCTGACCAAACTCGCCCGCTGCAAACAGGTTTTTGCCGACACGCTCTACATCAATCAGCAATGAGCGGGTTGCATTTGCGCTAGGAATTGCAGGAATTTGAAGCAGATCAACCTTGGCAGTAGACAGACTGCCATAGGTAATTAAACCCGCGCACAGCAAGGCGCCCATTAGCAGCGTAGAAGCCGCTTTGTTGGAAAAACGATTCCGGAGAAACATTGAAGATCCTTTGAAATTAAAAAAGGCTACAAAGGGACCATGCCCCCTTGTAGCCTGAACTTACCCGCGATTACTGAACGCCGAGTCGACGCAGGCCGGCCGGTGTATAGTTGGCGCGGTCTGGCGTGAAGTCGAATACGAACGGCTGTTCTGCTTCATTGGTCAAACCAATGGTCAGGTAACGGCCAGACTGCAAGTCGTACAAGGCTTCAGCAGCGTAGAAAGGAACCATTTCGTTGTAATACTGAATGTTGTGGGCTTCAGCAACGCGCCACAATGCACCTTTGCCATCGTAGTGGTCGATGATGGAGGCTTGCCAGTTGTCTTCGTTCACGAAGAATACGCGCTTGGCGTAAATATGGCGTGCATCGTTCTTCAAGGTTGCTTCCACTTCCCATACACGGTGCAACTCGTAGCGCAGGTTCTCCGGGTTCATGTGCAGAGGTTGGTGAATTTCCTTGTAAGTCAGCTTGTTGTTGGCCAAACGGTAGGCGTTGTACGGAATGTACATTTCCTTCTTGCCCTTCAACTTCCACTCGTAACGGTCTGGTGCGCCGTTGTACAAGTCGTAGTTGTCGGTTGTACGCAGGCCGTCAGCCGCTGTTCCCGGTGAGTCGTAGGCCACTTGGGGTGCACGGCGTACGCGGCGTTGACCAGCGTTGTACTGCCATGCACGGCGCCCTTCCTTTACCTGGTCCAGTGTGTCGTGCACCAGCAGTACGTTGCCGGAAACAGAAACCGGGCTCTTCAGGATTTGATAGAAGTAGAAGTTGATGTTTTCATCTTCACCGGCCTTGTAGAAATTGGGCAGGTTGCGAGGGAATACCAGGGTGTCTTCAATGCGGTTGATAATGAAGGTGCCATCGCGCTCCACTGGTACCTGAACGAAATCGCGCTTGGCTGCACCGCCACGATAACGGGTCAAGTGATTCCAAATAACCTCAACACCATTTTGTGGAATTGGGAAAGGAATGGCCTGCTCAAAACCAACCACGGAGTTACCGTCGTTTTCAGTTTTTGCGTTGGTTGCGTTTTTCTTGGCGGCGTCCAACACTTTCTTGGGGTAAGCCGTGGTGCGGTGTGTTTTATACACATTCATTTTGAATGTGGGGTACTTTTTCAGCATTTCCAGCTGACCTGGTGACAGGTTGGCTTTGTACTGCTCTGCGTTTGCACCAGTGATGGTGAACAATGGCTTTTCATTGGCGAATGGATCCACCAAGTGTTGCCCTGGCTTGTAGCCTGCTGGTGCCTTGGTCAGGCCGCCGGTGTAGGCAGGAATGGTACCAGCGGCATTGCCCGCTTTTTCAGCACCAAATTCAGTCAGGGTTGTGCCCAGCTTTGCCGCTTCTTGCGCGCTGACAGCCGCTTGCGCGGTGCCAACGGCAAACAAGCTTGCCAGAGCCAGTGCTGTGAGTTTTGTTTGAAACTTCAACATAAAAATTCCTCCAGTGTGTCTCTGTTCTTAGAATGAGTAAGATGCGCTCAAAGAGATGAAATCGCGGTCGCGAAGTACATCGTAATCAGCTGCATTGGTGAACGTGGTGTAGTTGATTGATGCACGGGTGTTGGCATCAAATTCAAAACCCAATCCCAAACCAACCGACTGCCGGCCTTCGTTGAAGGCCTGACCGGGCTCAGGTGACCAGCCATCGACATCGTGTGACCATGCGATGCTTGGAATCAAATCTACGCCCATGAATACATCACGGTAAGTGGCTTGGGTGCGCATGCGATAACCCCAAGAGAACTCCGTGACGAAGCCGTTGAAGTCGCCTGTTTGTGTGGCCGAACCAAATACAGGCTGACGACCATAACGGATACCGCCGTTCCTAACATCGGGCAAACCGTCTACAAACACCGCAGCGACTTCACCGACGAACACAACCTGACTTGAACCCAAAGCACGGTCAAATGTCTTGATGAAGGTGTTCTGAATTTGCGTGACGTCGAAACGATCAAAACCATTGACGATCGAATTCAATGGAGCATTGGCTACGCGCTGGTTTAGCGCTGTTGGCACGGTTGCTCCACCTAAGGCGCCTGCCAATGCATTGGAGTTACCGTTAGTCAAACCGGCACGCAACAAATCCGTCGCATTGATCTGAATCGGCAGGTCTTGCACCAGTGATGCCTCACCGGACCATGCCCAACCGCCAACGTTAGTCGCAAAACTAACACCAAATACTTTTTGATCTTCTGGGTAATCGATCACATAGGCTGAGTCAGACAAGGGGCCAAAAGTACTGTTGGGGTTGCTGCCTTTACTCAAGCTCGCCAAGGGCAGGCGTGTGTGATATTGCATTGCATACACACCGAGTTCAGCATCCAGCGACTCAAAGTAACTTCTCAAGGCCAAACCAAACTGACCACCATCGTCAGGTTGACGATCCAAAGTCCGATTGATAAAGAAACCAGCTGGGAAGTTCGCTGAATCTGTCAAAGCAGGCTGGAAGGCCAGACGATCACAACCGTCGGCAGCAAAGTCTGCCCCAGAAAAGTATGTACCACATCCCTCGGGAACCGTTTTGCGCCATTTCAACTGAACGAAGCCTTCCAGACTGGTAGTGTCAGTCAAACCAAGGTTCGCATACAACATTTCAGCTGGCGTGAAACCTTCCTTCAGTTCAGCGCCGGGGCGGCGGAATGCTGATACGTCAACTGTATTCAAGCCAGCGATCGGACTCAAAATAAAAGTGCTTTCACCCCAGCTAACAACTTGTTTACCCAAACGAAGATCTAGTGGCATGCCACCTACATTGGTGTTGATATAACCAAATGCGTCCAACAAATCAATGCCATCAAAACGCGCGTACGGGTGGAATCCGCTGTCCTCCAGTTTTTGGTTTCTGGCATTACCTGTTGGCTCATGACCATGAAATACTTCGTCGTTGTTCAAAGTGTGGTCATAAAACCATTTGACGCGAGTAAAGAAGCCGTAATTGTCCTTCTTCAATTCAAAGTCGTGAACGCCTTTAATAATGGTTGAGAATGGATCGCCTTTCTCGAAGTTCAAATTGCCGTCATCGCCCGTATTGGATGCGCCAGTTCCGCGCAATCCTTCAGCATTAGTATTACCCGGGGAATACAGAGTGCGGTCTGCGCCCTGGATACGAAAGCTGGTACCCACGCTTACGGTGGAATTTACGCTAAGGTCGAAATCGCCAACTTGAAAATTGGCAGCCTGTACAGGCATTACAGCCGCGGCTAATACACCTGCCGCGATCATGTTGCGCACGGCAACGTGTGTTCTTGTTTTAGTAAAAGAATGTTTATTCATGTAGCCCCCAAATAATTATCGAGTCAGCAGGCGCAATGCACCTGCAATCGCCGAACAACCCCAGAACCGAGGATGTCGGAAAATCAACTGAAAAATCGAATAGTTGTTCCGGCCTGCAACAGGCGCGAACCAACCTTATGGGGAACTTCGAGAACCTTGAGAAAAATAAGACATGTCACCTCCAGTAATTGCACCTTGATTGATGCTTTTTGCTAATTTTTTGCTTAGTGTAAAGCAGCTTCCCAAAAAATAAAACCGTAATTACAGTTTTAGTAATTTAGAGCGCCTTATCTAAAAATGTACCACCGGAGTAACATGAAATGTTGCGCGAATTGTCAATACTCGCAATTTAGTAGTAATTTCACTACAAGGCTTGTCAGGACTTGATTCCGAGATATCGGCTTACCACATTCTGAATTCGTGTTTCAAATTCTTGGGTGCGAAATTTGATGGGGCCCGCATCGCGCAAGCGGGCATTGTGCAAGGCACCGTAAACCATCTGAATGGCAAAAGCCAAGGCCCGCAACGGGTCTGGGTGAACGGTGCTGTCGATGTGTTGCAACAGGGGCTTTGAAACCGTGGTGATAAAACCAAAACCCACATCCCTCATGGGCGTGGATTCGATAAAGCCTTTGGATTCCCGAATGAAAGCTTCGGTCAAGATTGAGCTGTATTCGCCCTGAAAAATACCTACAAGAAAACTGACTACTTCGTCGCAAATCAATTTGCCTTCCACGCCAACCCAGTTGCGGTCGTCAAACTGGCTGGCGGCGCTCATCAGCAACTCTTGGCAGCTTTCGGCGATCAAGGCGTCAAAGTAGCTTTCTTTGTCTTCAAACCGGCTGTAGAACGAACCCACGGTGCAACCCGCTTCAGTGCAAATGTCCTTGATTGAAATTTCCTCAAGCACGCGGGTGTGTAAAAGCTTGCGCCCGGCTTTCAGCAGGTCGTGCCGCTTTTGAAGGCTGCGCGCCTGCATGGCTGGGCGTACACCTTGGGTATTTTCTATAGCTTCAGCTTTGGCTTGGTTTTTCACTGGAAATAAGAGCGCCCACGTGGAGTGGGCGCTGCAAGTAATCGATTAACAGCCGGATTATGGCATTAAATTTTGCAATGTGGGTAAATTCAAAGTGCCACGCAGCGCCACCAAAGGGGTGACCAGGTCGCGAGAGGCGGTTACCAAATATTGCGGGTGATAGCCGTAAACCAGCAGGCCCAGTGTTTCGCCTTCAGCCAACCGTTCAGCCACGCCAGCCAATTCCACATGGCGCTTGCCGAAACCGCGAATGGGCGTCACCTGATCATCGATCAAGCGCCATGCTCCATTTCGATTCACGCCCAACCCGACGAACAACATGGGGTCGCAGCCTGGCTCAAGCCCAGCCAACCCAATGGGCGACATGGCTGTTGCTGAATAGATTTGACTGCACAGCGGATTCATCAACATGTCAACCGGTGCCGCGATTTCAAAGGTCGCAGTTGGAATACCTGCCACCACATTAACACCAGCGGGCAAGTCGATGGGCATGACCGCGGGTGCAAACGGATAACGCAAAATACCAGTGACCGCACTGGTGAGCACATTCAATGGATCCGCCCCTGGCGTGAAATCGATTGCCACTGGCTGGGTATTGCTGTTGGTCGGCTGGCCCTTGGCTTGTGGACCCAGGTTGCTGAAGAATGTGTTTTCGTTCACCCACACTGCGGCGTTTTCACTGGCTGTGCCTTGGCCCACATCGTCATTCAGGCTTAGGCAAACTTTGCCTTTGTTCGCAGCCAAGGTTGTGAAAGCATTGGACTCGCTGGCATTTTTAATTGCAGCTGCCTCTTGGGGCGTAAACAACTTTTCAACCAGAAATGCAAATTGGGCCTCGGGAATGCTAAGGGCACCACAAGCAAAAGGGCCACCTGGCTTCTGGAACTCAATTTCATTGAGACCATTTTGTGCGCCCTGCTCAGTTAGGTCAGCCAAACCGGGGACCATCGAAGGCGACAGAGGCAGAATGTGACCACTTTGGTGGGTCAGCAAACGTACATCCGCTTTTTTGCCTTTGTCATCCTCAAGCGCGCGGTAGCAGCTGAAATTGTGGAATGCGTCGTTAAAGTTGAACAAAGTGTCCCGAAAGCCTTGCGTGAACAAGATATCGACTGGATCAGGTGTTTTCTGGGCCAGGCCAGGCGTGACTTCGCTTTGAAGGAAAGTTTGTGCACCAGCTGCTTCAGAGTCGCACCAATAACTTGGACTGTGGTAACGGAAAAACTCCAGCGCACCTTCCGGAAAACGATTGGCGGTGGCGCCGCGCAACAGGGTTTCGCGGATTAAGTTGTCTTGCCCGCTGGTTTGCAAAGCCATGGGGTCGCCTGCTTGCAGCTTTGGGCTCAAAGAACCCAATTCGCCGCCGGCCACCAACAGCAAGGCCCATCCCGACTTCACGGTGCCGATGGGCTTGACATTGCCCCCAGCGGGCTCAAAATTTTCGATGCCATACGCGCCGCCAGGGTTCAAGCTGTAGCGCAGGTCATTCCATGCAATGTCGGGGGTAAGCGCATCCAGGCGTTTCAGTGGATCAATGTTGTGAATCAGCAATTGATAGCCACCACCGTAACTGCCACCCGTGGCACCAGCCACCATGTTGAATTCACGATTGCCCGCGGGTTTGGGCGAACTGGCGTAACGCAGCCAGTCCAGATTGGCCTCGGCCCAGTCGAGAATTTGAAGCAAATCCTGACCTTCAAAATCTGGATCAAGAACACGAACTGAACCGCCGCTTTCACCAAAGCCGCGCTGGTCAATACTGATTACTCCCGCACCGGCCTCGATCAGGTCACCCATAATTCCCCGCGGGCTGCTGGCGCGTGAACCGCCGTAGCCATGGCCTTCCAGCACCAATGGGTTGCCACGTTCGCAGTTGAACTCGGCAGGCTCAAACACGGTGAATGCAATGTTGTGGCCGCTGGCCGACTGCAAGTTGACGCTGTATATTCCACCACCTTCGCGGGGCTCTTCACTGCTGGCGCTGCAAGCGGGGGCCGTGAAATCACGGGGGGCTCCCTCGAAATCTGGGTTATTGGCATTCACCAACACCACCACGGCTTGCTCAACTTCTTCGTTGGGGTTCGTGGGGTTGTTGGGGCCTGCAACCCCCGCCGGGGTGTCGTCGCTGCCACAGGCTGCAAGGCCCAAGGTGGCGCCCAAAAGGGCGACAAGCAACAGTTTGCTGAAGGGTACTACGGTCATGAGTGTCTCCTGCCATCTCCGCCCCGTGTAACTTGGGCATTGTGGATTTGTGTTTGTATCCACTTGTTACCGGGAGATGACAGGATTTAGATGCACCCGAAGTGTCGCTAAGCCGACACTAGGTCGACACTAAGCAGCCCTACACCCGATTTATACCTGGTGGTACATGCGATACCAGGTGGCAAATTCGGCAATGCCTTGCGCCAGGGGGGTGACCGGCCGGAATTGTGTGGCCAATTGCAACGCACTGACATCGGCACAGCTTTGGCTTTTCTCCAGAATTGGCCCCGTGATGTATTCCTTGATCGCGGTTTTGTCCAAAGCATGTTCAAGTGCTGCGATCAATTCTTCAATCGACACCGGCAAGCTGTTGCCCACATTTAAAATTCGCCAGGGCGCATTGCTCGTGGCCTGATCTGGGGCTTCAACCAGCCACACCGGGTTCGGCTCGGCCGGGGTGTCGCTGGCGCGCAATACCGCTTCAACCAAATCGGAAATGTAGGTGTAATCGCGGGTGTTGCGGCCGTCGTTGTAAATTTGAATGGGCTTGCCTTCCAGAATACGTTTGGTGAAAGCAAACAACACAGAATCAGGTCTGCCCCAAGGACCGTACACCGAGAAAAACCTTAGGCCAGTGGTGGGCAAATTAAACAGGTGACTGTAGGAATGGGCCATTAATTCGCAGGCACGTTGAGTGGCTGCATCCAGGCGCTGAGGGTGATTGGCGCTGTCGCGCTCGCTCATGGGTTTCTGAAAACCCGCGCCGTACACGGCATGGCTGCTGGCGTAGGTTAGGTGGTGAATCTTGAAATGCCGGCACGCTTCCAGCAACGACACAAAACTGTTGATGTTGTTTTGCACACATTCGGCGGGCTTGTCTTGCGACAAAAATTTATCGGTTTGACCTGCCAGGTGAATGACCCGCTGAACCTTGTAAGTTTCCAGGCATTCATGCAGTTGTGTGCTGTCGCAAAGGTCGGCGCGCACTGTGTGATACTTAGAACCTGTGGCTTTGGCAATTTCATCAAGCATGGTCAAGCGCTCGCGCTTGAGCCGAGTGTCGTAATGGCTGTTCAGTGAATCAAAACCGATAACCTTGTCGCCGCGTTCCAGCAATGCCTTGGCCGTGTGAAAACCGATGAAGCCAGCATGGCCGGTCACCAGCACGGTTTGTTTTTGGCGGGCCTGTTTGACCAAGCCTGGATCAACCGCCTCAAGCTCGGCCAATTCCTCAGTTTGCAGTTCCTCTGTTTTGGGTGCTGCATTTTTGAGCTGATCCGGGGCCGGGGAGGCCTCCATTTTGATTCCCATATTGGTTCTGCGTGTGGGTTGGAGGAACCTAACCTTACCCGAAACCAATTGATTGTCAATCGGCTTGTTAATTCACTGAGCGCCTTTTCAATGCGGGTTCCAACATGGCGAGAAGTCTCTCAAGGCAGTCCGAAACACTGAGTGCTTGAGTTTGCAGCACCAAGTGCGGACTCCCTGGTACCTCGTACGCAGCGCTGATTCCGGTGAACTGCGTAATGTCGCCGCCGCGCGCCTTGCGATACAGGCCCTTGGGATCGCGTTGTTCGCACACCTCCAGAGGCGTGTTCAAATACACCTCAAAAAACTGATCTTCATTGAACAAGGAACGTGCCTTGTTGCGGCTTTCCGCCTGCGGCGAAATAAGCGATACAATTACCACTAAACCAGCGTCAACCATCAATTTACTCACCTGCGCTGTGCGCTGTACATTGGTGGCACGGTCTTCTGGCGAGAAACCTAGATCGTTGTTCAAACCAAGACGCAAGCTGTCGCCATCCAGCACGGCAGTGTGAATACCCTTGCGACGCAAAGCATCGTCAAGCGCGAATGCGAGCGTGGTTTTCCCCGCACCGCTCAAGCCGGTGAACCACACCACGCATGCGGCATGCCGCTTCATCAATTCATGCTGGCACGGGGAGCTCATTTTGCGCACAGGTGATCAGTTGCGGGTGTTGGGCTTCATCCAGGTTCATGATCACCCCATTTTGACAATCTGGGATGACAACGGTATCAAAAAACTCGCGTGCAGCACCTTCAAAAGTAACCGCTTGAATAACCTGGCCTGTTTTCAAATTAACGGCGATCAGTTGGCAACGGTCTGGCATTCGCAGCGCTTTCAAGCGATCATGCAAGGGGAAGTTGGGTATGTAGCCATCGTGCCTCGGTTTGCTGATACCAAAAATTGCATAATCGCCAACAAAGCTTAAACCCCGACCATACCCACCCACGAATGCAATGCAATCGTAGCGTCCGCTTGCCAGGTCAATACGCCCTATTTCGCCAGCACCGCTGTTTAAAACATACAACTCGCCGTTGTACAAACGTGGGCTGTGTGGCTGAACCAACCCGGTGCACACGGCCTCTTGATCGCTTGTTGACCAAACCTGCCCACTGTTGAATGGCAAGTTGCGCCAACCTTGTGGCTCGGCGGTTGCAGCAAACATGCTGACGTATTTCAATTCACCTTGGTCCATACAAAGACCATTGAGGTGGCAACAATCCTCGGGGGTTAATTGGGTGATGAACTTGGGTTGCCACACGGGCTTGAAGCTGTGTACCGGGCTAAGCGATGCAACACAACCGTAGCGCGCTGCGACAAACAGCGGCTGCCCATGTTGATCAAAATCCAGTTCATGGGTATCCAGGTCGCCCGTGAAATGAATACTGCGCGGGCTGTAGCTACGCTGGTAAACCGGACTGGACACTTGTGGGTGAGCCAGTAAATCGTAATACAGGCGAATGTCTGTTTTACAAGCCACCGCCAGGTGGTTGCCATGAATGGCCATGCCCATGCACAGGGGAAACTTGACCACGTGAAAATTCAAACTGCCAGAGTTTTGCGCACTCAACACATGCAAGTCGCCCATGCTGCGTGTGCCCAACAAAACTGTGAAACCAAGCTGTTGCTGCAACGCTACCCACTCGGGATCACAATGCACTTGCGTATGCGCTAAAGGGTTTGTTGGCTGAAGAAGCTGGTTTTGCACTGTCGCACCTTCGTTTGAAGAATGATAGGAACAGAACCAGATTATTCGAGCCTGAAGGTTTCGCCTTCACCCTTCGCGGTTACCCCATTTTGATCCAGCTGGCTTTGATCGATTTGCCCGCCGCGATCACCTTCACCTGATTGCCTTCGGCATACAGTTCAATGCCCTCACTGGCGACTGATACTACTTTGGCTTGCCCGGCATTCACGATCACGGTTGCAGTGGCATAGCTGCCATCGAGTGCACTGGTGCTGACGGTGTAGTGACCATCCGATTTGGCAGCAAACAGCACGGCGGGTAAACCCACCCCGGCATAAACCTGAGCCGACCCTGTATTCACTTGTTCGGCCTGCACCGTATTGGCTACAGCTGAATTGGCCTTTAAGTTATTCACTTCCAGGTCTGCAATTCGCGCCATTTCAGCTTCAAGCCGTTGCGAATAAACTGAATTTGCACGCAACTGCTGCGCTGTGAAATTGCTGACCTTCAACTCAACTGCATTCACGGTCAGCAGCGAACCGTCTGCCGACTCGCTGAAGTTTTTTGCCCAGCGTGAATTGATGTTGTTGATCAAATCTGAATTGTTTTTCACTTGTCCATCCAGCGTGAACAAGGCGTCATCCAGCCGCTCAATTGCGACTGAATTGGTTTGAATGGCCACAGCATTCTCGGCAATTTTCTGAATGTTCAAATCAATTGCAGTTTGCATGCCGTCCATGCGTTTGCTGGCATCGGTTCTCCAGCTTTCAAGCGATGTAATGCGAGTGTCGTGTTGATTGATTTGCTCATCGAGCACTGTGATTCGCTGGCCTTGATCTGCGACCGTTTTGTCGAGTACTTTGACCTGCTTGCTTAACTGGCCAACACCCATGGCTGCCATGGCACCCAAGGCGCTGTAGTCCACCGACATCATGCCGTCAGCGCGAGTGGCCACCGCCTCAGGAAACAGGCTCTGAATTTCTTGCGCAATAACACCAATGCGACGCCCCAGGTTGGGATTGGCCAGGTATTCGTAACTGTAAGTTTGCAGTTGTTCAAGCCGGCCTAAAACAGAACCCGAATCTTGCGCCTGAATATTGGTTTTAAGCCTGCGATCGGAACTGACGTTGAAGGCTGTGGCTTGCATGTAACCACTTGCGATGACATCGCCATTGCCTGCTACGCGGAATACAGGATTGAAGGAATCATCTGAGTTCAAACGACCCACTTGAAATTCATCTGTGGTTCCGGTTCCAAAAGTATTCGCATTGTCACCTATTCCAATTCGCAACAGCGATTGATCAGATGCTGTGTTGGTTCGATAAATCGCAACGGTATCCGTTCCCTCTTGATTACCACCAAAACGCAGCAGTTGGTTCGAAGACACTTGAGCACCGCCTGTTGCGTACAACATAGACGAAAAATTGGACACGCCCGCGACATGGAAAATGGTGTTGGAAATGGAGTCGTTGCGAGAGGTTGTACCGATGACGACCTGATCATTGACTGAGGAAACCACACCGTCTTTACCGACACCCAAGGCACCCAGCACCAGCGTATTTGAAGTGGTAACACGTGCGAAGGCACCAATTGCGGATGCATAGTTCAAGTTATTTAGCAAAACATCAGTCGAAGTTCCTACACCCATGTTGTAACTGCCCGTTGCATTGCCAAACAGGGCGTTTTTACCCAAGGCCAAATTTGCATTGCCAGTTGTGTTGGAGTACAGGGAATTAAAACCCACACTAGTATTGTCAAAGCCGGTTGTGCTGCCAAACATGGAGAAAGTACCCAAAGCCGTGTTGTTCAAGCCCGTGGTGTTGTTTTGCAAAGCGTTGCGACCCAAAGCTGAGTTGTTGTAACCGGTGGTGTTGAAAATAAGGCTGTTGTAACCCAAAGCACTGTTGTTGTAACCGGTGCTGTTGGTGAGCAGGGCATTTCGGCCTACTGCAATGTTGTAATAACCCGTGGTGTTGTTGTACAAGGCACCACGACCCATTGCTGCATTGGAATGGCCTGTAGTGTTCTCGAACAAGGCATTGTCACCCACAGCAGTATTTTCATTGCCCGTGGTGTTTTTCAACATTGCGTTAACACCGATCGCCACGTTGCTAGAACCTGTGGTGTTTGCTTGCAAAGTATTAAAGCCCATTGCAACATTTCGCTCGCCCAAGGTGTTGCTCAACATCGCGTTGACGCCCACAGCACTATTGAGATCACCGCCAGTGTTGGCGAGAAGGGCATTCACACCAAACGCACTATTCTGAAAACCATCTGTGTTGTTCAGCAACGCATTTGCACCCACTGCGGTATTGCGATACCCCGTGGTGTTGCTGCGTTGCGAGTTGTAGCCAATCGCTATGTTTTGATGACCAGTGGTGTTGTTGTACAAGGCATCTGGACCTACGGCCACATTCTGATAACCCAGGGAGTTTGTGTACAAGGCATTGTCACCCATAGCCACGTTTTGATAACCGGTGGTATTTGAAAACAAGGAATTTGTACCCAGCGCATTGTTTTTTTCGCCGCTGCTGTTGCTGAAAAGTGCGTTTACCCCAATCGCATTGTTGCGGTTGCCGGTGGTGTTGGAATTCAGTGTGTTGACACCCACACCTGTGTTGTCAAAGCCTGTGGTGGTGTTCACCATGGCGTACACACCAATGGCCGTGTTGGCATAGCCTGTTGTGTTGCGGTTTAAAGTATAGGTGCCTACCGCGGTATTGTTTGAACCAGTGCTGTTCAGGGTGAGGGCATTAAAACCTACACCCGTGTTGAAAATACCTTCGGTATTTATTGCACTGGGCGACAAACTGGTCAGTACTCCCTCGCCGATTGCGATGTTGCCTGCACGGGGATCTGCATCCAGCGCGTTGACACCCAGGGCCAAACTGCTTTGCGGGTAGGCAGCGCCCACCGTGCTTGCAAATGTAAGTGCAGTATCAATATTTGCCTTATTCACTGGTGCGATTTGTTCACCGTTTACATACAGGCTTTGAACATCTACACGACCTGTAAACACTGCGGATTGATCAGGTTTTAGCGTAAGCACAGTGTTGTAGGTTTGGTCGCCTACTCCGCCAGAACCACCTTGACCAACACGGAATACCAAACCGTCCTCTGCACCACCTGCATCAATTGAAGTTTTCCGCCCACGGGTATAAATGCGAAGATGATCCCAGCCTGCATCATCTACGGAAGACATCACTCGCAGATCTCTCAACTGCGTGTGATTGGCAGCATTGTCTGTGTTAAGTAATACATTGCCCGATGCACGCAACCCGCCAGTCACTTGAAGTTTGTTGCCGCTACCATCATCGCCAGTGGCACCCATTACGATGTTATCGACGGTGCGGCCCAGCACGACTGTGTTGCTTGTAGTGATCAGGGCTTCAGCACCAATCGCCGTGGCATGGCCCAGCTGTGTGGCGGTACCCGGCATGGCATAAGCACCCAAAAACGTGTTCAAACTGCCAGTGGTATTGGCGTTGCTTGTATTGTCAACAAAATCGGCATAACCTGCGTAGCGACCCAGGGCGGTGTTGTATTGCCCGGTGGTGTTGCCACGCAACGCATCTGAACCCACAGCGGTGTTGCGATCGCCCCCCGTGTTGTTACCCAAGGCATAATTACCCAGAGCAACGTTTAATATTCCAGTGGTATTGGCCTGTAAGCTACGCACACCAAGACTAGTGTTTCCAAAACCCGTGGTGTTGCTCACCATCGCAGCCTGACCTAATGCAGTGTTCGAATAACCAGTGGTGTTAAGTTGCAACGCGGCATCCCCCATCGCCGTGTTGAAAGCACCTGTGGTGCTATCTCTCAACGCAGTACGACCAACCGCTACGTTATATTCACCGGTGGAGTTGTATAACATAGCGTCGGTGCCAAGTGCCACGTTGTAAGCGCCGCTCGTATTATTGCGAAGCGCGTTGATACCAAGAGCGACGTTGGCACCGTTACCACTTTGCGCACCAGCCAGGGCATTAACACCCACGATGGTGTTCATGAAGACGACACCGTCTGCGGTACCTACATCAATGCGTGAGGCGCCCACAGCGCCTGAAAATGTTGCGCTGGGTGCAGTTAAGGTGCCTCCGATTTCAAAATTACCCGTGGCACCAATGTCGCCGGTTACTTGCAATTTTTTATCCAACAACACCCCTGAGGTGGCTGTACCTGTGGCACCTATGACGATGTTATCGATGGTGCGGCCGAGCACAATTGTATTACTCGTGGTGATCAGCGCATCGGATCCCAAGGCTGTAGCGTAATTCAACTGTGTAGCCACTCCCGGCACGGCATTCGCGCCAAGGAAGGTGTTGTTGCTACCCGAGATATTTGCATTTGTTGTGGCGAATGCAGAATTTGCATAACCGGCATCGTCACCCAAAGCCACATTTCGAGAACCTGTTGTGTTGCCGCGCAAACTGCTTTGGCCAATGGCAACGTTTCTAAAGCCAGTCGTGTTACTACGCAATGAATCATCACCCAAGGCTGCGTTTTTCTCACCTGTGGTATTGAAGTAGAGCGAGGAATCCCCAACCGCAGTGTTGCTGATACCTGTGGTATTACTCAACAAACTCAAAGTACCAATCGCAGTATTGTCACGACCAGTACTGTTTGAGAATAGCGCCTGAGCGCCGATGGCAGTATTTTGGTAGCCCGTAGTGTTGTAGTACAAAGCTGCCTGACCCACCACCGTATTCATGTAACCCGTGGTATTGCTGTACATGGCGGCCTGGCCAATCGCAGTGTTCTCCTCTCCCGAGGTGTTGCTGAACATGGCAATTTGACCCAAAGCCGTGTTGTTATCGCCAGTAGTCATGCTAAAAGCGACACCATCACCCACTGCTGTATTGTTGCTACCCGTCGTATTCCCGTGCAAAGCACCGAAGCCCAAGCCTGTATTTTTGCTGCCAACCGTATTGTTGAAAAGTGCAATATTTCCAACCGCAACGTTCTTGAAGCCTGATGTATTTTGATTCAACGCATTAATACCAATGGCTGTATTGGCCCCGCCACCAGAGGCAACTCCGGCCATCGCACCAACGCCGATGATTACATTGGGTTCAACTACACCTCCTGAAGAATCACTCAACAACAAGCGAGTTGCGGAAACTGTACCGCTTGCAATGACATCGCCATTGCCTGCAACACGAAATACTGGTGTGTAAGTGAGTTGATCCCCTTCCAATCGACCAATCTGAAACTCATCAGCCTGCGGATGCCCGAATGTGTTTGGATTATCCCCGATGACCACACGCATTAAAGTTTGATCATCTGCGAGATTGGATCGATAGATAAACTGTGAATCTGAGTTCTCGAAGTCTCCACCAAAACGCAGCTTTTGGTCGGTTGGAACCAAAACGCCACCTTGAAAATTGACAGCCCCGGTGAATATGGCATTGGATGCAGTTAATGTTCCGCTGATTTCTAAATTACCAGCCACTCCAGTGTCACCGGTTACTTGAAGTTTTTTACCGAGCAACATACCACTGGTGGCTGTGCCGGTCGCACCAATTACGGTGTCATCGTTTGTACGACCAAGCACAATTGTATTCGAGGTGCTGACCGACGAATTATTACCAATAGCTATGGCATAGTTGAGATCGTCTGAAATAGTGATTTCATGCCCAATCGCAATATTATTAGTACTGGTTACAGTACCATTCGCAGCATAGTCGCCAATCAGAATGTTTCTGCTGCCAGTTGTAACGGTGTTTCCAGCACGATGACCAATTGCGATATTGGTTTCACCGCTAGTTAATGACGGCATTGAATAATGCCCAAGTGCTGTATTCGAACTGCCTGTACGCAACTCAGAGAATGTGTTGTTACCCACAGCGACGTTGTATAACCCTTCTGAGCGATAAAGAGAGCTTGTGCCGATCGCAACGCTTTCTCCACCTGTGGACGCAGACATTGACAATGCGCCAATCGAAGTGACATAGGCTCCAGTACTTGCGCTTGAGGCAGCATAAGTGCCGATTGCTGTGTTGTAGAAGCCTGTTGTATTACTGTTTAATGCGAAACCACCCACGGATGTGTTGTAGTGACCTGTGGTGTTGTAGTACATCGCACCGCGACCCAACGCTACATTTCGATAACCTGTCGTATTGTTACGAAGTGAAGAGACACCCAGCGACGTATTGCTGCTACCTGTCGTGTTCATTCGCATGGCGTCGTAACCAATGGCTGTGTTTGACCTGCCTGTAGTATTCGACAACATCGACTGCGAACCCATCGCGGTGTTGTAATAGCCTGTGGTATTGGCATACAGGCTTTTATAACCCACGGCAGTATTTTCGTCGCCATAGTCGTTGCTGTACAAAGCTTGATATCCAACACCCGTATTCCAGGTTCCGGATTCGCTGCCATACCCAAGTGTGGCCATTCTCCCCAATACATCCATACCGATGGCCACATTGCCCGCACTTTTCAGACCTGCCAATGCACCTGTTCCCAGCCCAAGATTGGGTTCGGCATAGAAGGTGGAGCCTGTATCGCTTGCATACTGAAAGGCCAATGTGGCAGGCACCCCCGCTTGGCTAATCGAAGCAACATCAATATTTCCATTGAACATTGCACCTGCAAATGTGGGCGTGCTGGTGGTGGCAATGTCTTGCGGCAAACTGAGCACTACATCGCCATTCATGGCACTTGCAATCACTTGGTTGTTGGTGCCGGTAACGCTGAGTACACCTGTGTTGGAAATGGTGATACTGCCAGCACCGTTGAGAACACCAATTCCATCGCCTGCGCTGATTGCGCCCAAAGCGAAACCCGCGCCGGTACCAATCAGCAAACTGCCCTGCGCAGCGGCACTTGAATCAACGCCTGTACCACCAAATGCTGCGCCCAACACACCACTGTTCACATTGCTTGCATTCAGGTCGGTTAAAGCTGCGCCATTGCCAATAAAACTGTTGGCAGTCACGCTGCTGGTGAATGTGGCAGCGCTTCCAGACAATGCACCCGTGATGGTTGCACTTGCAGCTTGAAAATCAGCCACAGTGACTTTACCAGTGGTGTAAGCAATTGCACCTGCACCGTTGGCTGCGGAGTCGTCATTGAATTTGCTGGCATCCACAGGCTGCCAGGCACCACCCACGTAGCTGTACAATTTGTTGGTTTCCAGCACCAGGCGAATGTCACCTTCCTCACCGGGCATCGCGGTTAATTCAGAATAGGTACCCACAGCACTTTTAAACTGTTTGGACGATGTTTGCGAAGGTGCAGTCACCTGCACATAATCGTCGCCCAAGCCCCTGCGATTGGCGAGAATATAGGCGCAACTCGTTTCCATACTGCCGTTCAACCCAGGCGACACCACGGCATACACCAACGGATTTGCCACACCCTGCCCGGCCAGAAAACTGCTGTTGGATGTGGAAGCGCTGTTGTCCCACGCACAGTAACCCAAAGGCCTGCCAGCACCATCTCGCTGAGGCAGATTAACCGATGACGGAACGGAACCCATGTCCACCGGGTAGCCGCTCACCACACCTCCCATTTCATTGGCCCTTAATACACCATTGAACTCGGCCACATAACCTTGCATGCCCTGGCTTACCTGAGCCACAGTGTTTTTCAGGGTGAACTGGCGAATAAGCTGCGTAGCAGTAAAAGCAGCCGCAGAATCGCCTGAACGGCCCACCGCAGGCGAAATGACAGCAGCACCCAAACCGAGAGCCACCAGGTAAGGCAAGGCATGTTGTACGGCCAAAACAATGGGTTTCGGTTTGAAATTGATCGGGCTAACTGTGGGCTTGTTCTTTTTCATGTGAACCTCTAGTTCAAAACCGCAAACACAATTTCATCGCCATTGGCGATGATTGAACCGTCGTACTGACGAAGCAAACGTTCTCGGGTCGCTGCTGCGCCACCGCTTAATCGCGGTATTAACCGAAGCCGTATGCCGCCAGCCTCGGTGTGTTCATACACCCACTCCTCGAAATCGGGTGGGCTGACTGGCAATGGAATTCCATCTGGCATTAAGGCGAGAGACAAAGGCCCATTCGGCGTGGGGCAGGCCACAGCTGAAATAACCGCAACATTGCCTGTTGTGGCCGGAGCCGGGTAGGCGTGGCGTGTATCGAACTGAGCATGATCACCATCGGGATACACTGCTGCGCACAACATGATTTTTCCCTTGATGACTTCAAGTTGTACAGCAACCTCATTGACTGTGTCTTGAACCGATTGCCCTTGTTGGGCATTGGTATTCAAACGTGCATAGGCAGCGCCCACAATTGCCAGCAAACCAATGCCGTACAAAATGTAGGAAGCGATGAATCCGCTTTGTTGCTGAAAGAATTTCCTGTTCACAATTTTTTAACCTCGGTTTCTCGCACGGATTTCGGTGCATACCGGGTTAACGGGTGAATGCATACAAGCCCACATCCCTTGCTTTGGTGAAACACGGCGAAAAAAAAGCCCGCTATTGCGGGCTTGGTGAAGGTGCAGTGGTTTAATTTTCCTGAATCACCTTGAAATACACATACTTGGTGTCGCTGGTTGCGATACAACCTTCGGGCCAACCTGCGGGATCTGGCGCAGTACTAATTGCAGAAATGCCGGCATCGGTGCTGCCTGTTGTCCAAACAGACAAAGCGGTACCCGCGACTGGAATAGAAGAGGTCCCATACAACAAGGTATTGACTCGTCCGCACACGTCTGCCCTCAAGCCTGGCAAGATCACCATTGGATCTTCACTTGACGTTGCCAACCCTTTGCCTGGAGTCACTTTGTTGATGTACCAGTGCCCCGCCGACAATGCAGAAGGTGACTTGATTGTCGTGTCCTCACCATTGGCAAAAGCTGTGGTGGGCATGATTTGTGGGGAAGCATATCGCGCGGTGGGATCGAACAGCCCCTGGTTGGCGGTGTTCGAAAAATCAAGTGTCGATTGAACAGCCGACGAGCCAAAATCACTCGAGTACCTGGCCACACCGTCGCGCAAATCACTGGCCTGTTTCAAAATTACAGACGCATTTACTTTCGCTTGCT
>CEWF01055924.1_pt1 | contig 22128 bp, 51 predicted proteins | sample 531331 | NCBI WGS metagenome assembly CEWF01 (sample SAMEA2622676, study PRJEB7988) | marine metagenome | biome: marine biome (ENVO:00000447); feature: mesopelagic zone (ENVO:00000213); material: "saline water (ENVO:00002010), including plankton (ENVO:xxxxxxxx)" | depth 600 m | reverse complement strand
TGTAAATCTAATAGATACACATCGGGTTTCCTCAATATCCACTCGTGCACCTTCTGTAAAATCCGCCATTTTGCTTCAGCGCTCGCACATAATCGCCAAACCTTCCTCATACGACCTCACACAATCCTCTCTCAGCCCTTCTAAACACCTCTCCTATACCCTCGCCTACCTTTCAAAATCTAATCGCTTAGACGCCTTTGTAGAAGGTATTAAAAAACCCGGTTAGGAATTTCCTAACCGGGTTTGAAATCAGGTGGTGTATTTAATTGGCTGCTCTACTAAAGGATCTAAGTTTAAAGTCTTCGTGAAGTGGATGACTGATAGTTTAGATCTCACCCGAGATACGATAATCTTGCAAAGTTCGTAAGTATTCAGCAAGTTCGAATCTAATTCCTCGATAGAATTTAGTCCATTGAATTTTAAACCGTGTAGTAAGTTGTTATACCTCCCTTTTAAAGAGTTTAACTTCGAAAGCATCTCTTTTTCAGGGAGCTTGGCGACATCATCGTCTGGCTCTTCTTCCATCAATCTTTTGGCGCAAACCTCTACTGGACAAGAGAGGTAGTACAACATATTAATACAAGGCTCTGCATCGTTGGGGGTAAACATATCGAACATATGTTGAGTATCTTCGGTAAGGCCACGAGTTAATTGACCACCGTTATAAACAGCGGTTGTCAAGGGCGACCTATCCCAGATGAGAATCTCGGGGGGTGAAGCATACTCACTCAACTCATTCAATACTTCCAAAAATTGTGCGTGATAGAATAACATCTGGAAGGTTGTTTTACTATCCTTGATGAACCTCGTTGGTGGTTTTGTGGGGAAGCTATACCCCTCACACATCAAGAACCTATCACCTTCTTTAATCCATTCTCCATCCTTTAACACTTCCCGATTTTGTTGGATATCCATATCCAAAGCTACTTTTAAAGCGTTCATCAAGCTCGTCTTACCAACGCCATCAATTCCTTCTAGAAAAATATTTACTCTCATTCATCCCTCCACGTTCTTATAAAAGATTAGTATATCGTTATCAATGTTTTTAATAGCTCTCTTTCCATAAATCCAGATGGTGCAGTCTTTAGTATCAATTCTCAAGTCTGCTTCAATAGGTCTCACCTCGTTGAATAAGAAGTGATAAAGCTCTAAAGCATTCTTATCCCATCCATTAGCCCAATCCGTATAAAAGCTGGCAACCATTATCCCGGTGTGCCAGCTTTCTTTACAAAGCCTTGTTCTTTGCATTATTCTTCCTCCAAATCAGGCATTAACATGGTGAAATTATCGAGGAAATCTCTCTCCATAGCTTCCATTCTTTGGAAGGACTTTACACGTTCTTCAGTTTTAGAGATACCATCTACGATAGCTTCCCACCAATTCTCAAGAAGTTCTTCTAAAGTCGTTTGTTTATCGAATTTTAAATTGTAGTTTCCGACACAGTTATCACCCCATGGGCCTATATCAGTGGGATCACCCAAATAAACCAGGATGTTGAGGTTATCCCCTGTCAATTCCAACTCGAACTTATAAAGGCCGTACCTATAGTTCAACACAGCCCTCGCAGTTTCATTATCGAGGTGTTCAAAACCTAATTCAAGCATAAACTGGTGAAGGTTATTTAAAGCCTCCTCACCTTTTTCTCTCATGAGACTATTAATCTTATCGCGCGCCTTTCGCAACCCCGCCATCGTGTCTTCAATTTCTAAAATCATAACTCACCTCAATAACTGGAAACCATTGTGTAAACACTCGAAGGTGGGCTTTCGAAACCCTCTTCGATTTCAATATTGTAAGACTTCAAAACATCCTTAACTTTCATATGATTGATCCACCAGTTGACCTCAGCTTCATACAAGAAGTCTCCATCATGGATCAATGAATAAATCTTGTCTAAATCAAAATTCGAGAAATCCTTTTCAATCAAGAATTGTTCCCAATAGTAGACCTCGCTCGTATACACATCTGAATCATCCGACTGCTTAAACCAATAAACCTCATCATTCATACACTCTATAAAATGCTCTTGAAACTTCTCATCCTCAAGCAATATCTTCAGATAGTTATTGATTTCTTTTACACTAAGTCTTTGTAGGAGTGAATCGACTTCCGAACACTCCTTACAAATCTCTTCCATAATTTCAAACAACTTTTTGGACTTTATCATAAATTAATCTCTCAAATCATTACGAAGTGCTTTGGATTTATCAAGCTTCCATTCGAGTTGGTGATGTTTATTTAACCACTTCCTCTCCCATCTCTTCCATGAGATCTCTTCTTCCATTTCAGTAAGGATCTTTGTTAGATCTTCACTCAAACCAATTTTGGTGTGTGTTTCTATATACTGCCTCCAGTTATTTGGAAAACAGCCCCATTCGACATCAAGATTTTGCAACCAACTTTCAACAGTTGTATAGTATCTATCATTGACATCATTCAGCAACTTAATCATACCTTCAACCCTGCGATCACTATGCTTACTCTTGGCTCCATGAACAAAAATCTTTTCATAAAGAATCGCAAGATTATCGACTTCCTTCGTGATGCTCGAAAATTGGTGACTGAATCCCAAACCTGGACAAATCCCTTCTTTCAAAATCCTCTTTTCCAAAGCTTCAAACTGTGGACAAAGAAGCTTGAAGTCTTTTGGCATATCTCCAATATAAGCTTCAGCATCATCGTGATGAAGGATCTCGTAAAGCTGTTCGATACTGATATTTGGGTAAAGCTCTTCAGCAAGTGCTACACAAAGTAGCGTATGCGCTGCTACGGGAATGAGCTTCTCTTGCTGACCATTGTAACGAGTTTGAGCAGCTAACCCTCTCGCGATATCTGCCAGAACAAAGTCTTCAGGTTGAAAAGAATCACCGTCTTGAAAACCGACTGTAATCATTTTGCCTGAATATGTTTCGAATTGATGTTTGTAATCGTTCATTCTTCCTCCTATTCGTTATAACCGTTGTAAATTTTTACTAGATAAGTATTCATAGGGTCATATTCGATATCTATATAGTCAGGATCGACCCAATCATTGATATTAAGACTAATACCATCCTCTACAATAACTTGTGAGAAGACCTTAAAGACAACCTCCAACACTTCATCCAAGGGTTTATCAGTTGTCCAGTAAGCATATCTTGGACCCTTCTTATACTTATCTACGTCTTTGGGGAGTTCCCTCGGTGGCTCCTCTTTTACATTAAGCTTGGTGAGCTTTCTCTCGACTGGTTTACCATCCTCAAGCTCATAATAAGTAAGCTCTTCAATACTACGCTCAATTTGAGGTAGGTAGTCCAGCCTGCTAAAAGTGAGGCGTTGATGCCTTAAAAACGCTTTATCCAGGGTTTCTAAATCTTCAATACCGAGATAACTCGGATCTACCGCTGTTACGATAATCATGAATAACTTCCTTTGTAGATCTTTGATAAAGCTGAACTGTCACCAAAATAGTCTGCCAAAACCCTATCTTTAATAATTTTAGCTAGACCCTCAATATCTTTAACACTCATAGCCCAACCTCTTTGACGATATTTATCAATCAATAATAAACCTCTCACCACATCTTGAAGATCTCCGTTAATACGGATAATCTTGTATTCAAGATCCTCTAAAACAGAAAAACTATGATAGTGTAGCTTTCCTTTATAATCTACAGCGATCTTTCTTGCATGAAGGATACAGGTATCGAACCAATCTTGCAAAGGCATTGTCTTGATAACTTCTACATCAAGACTATCTTCCTTTTCGTAAACATCTCTCCAATCATTATTTCTATATTTATTATTCTTATACCCATTCTTTTTCAAGATCTTGAAGATCTTCTTACGGGCTTTTGGTGTGGTAGGTAGAAGATCTATGTCTCCCACCTCAGACATCCTTTGAAAAGGATCTACACAACTTCCTACAACATAACAATCTTTAGGGAGCTTGAATGGTACATTTGGTGCGTGTTCTAACATAAAATATCCTCCAAGTCTTCGATAGAGTCTTGAATCTCCTCATTCTCTTGTTCGAGTAAAAAGATGTAATCCTCGTTATCCTCATAAAGTTTTAAGAGAGATTGTTTAAGATCTTCCAAGATAAACTCTTTTTCAGGAATTCCTTCATCACAATCTATTTCAACTTCAACAGATTCAGGATGTGAAGTACAATCGAAGATGACTCGAATAGTATCTTCACCAAACCTTAGAATGTTTCTATAGTATACCTCACCGATCTTACACCTAAAATGAACAGCACCCCACTGATTCTTCTCGATTTTATAAAACTTAACACCCATCACTTCTGAAAGCTCTTTCAGGAAGGCTTCTTCGCGCGTAACGGGTGCTTTCTTTTTTGCTTGAATATGAGCCTCGATTTGTTGATTTAGAGCTTTGAGTTCTTCTTCACTCAATCCTTCAAAATTGTAATTAAATTTAACATCCATTTTTAATCCCATGATTTGATTTGATAGTCACACTCTTGTGAGATACCGACAAAATCATCAATAGTAAGCCCAAATGAGAAATCATACTTTTCATTCAACTCAGCCAATTTCATATTAAAGTAACCCTTTCCAAGAGTTCTGATTTTATCCCTTGTACAATAGCCGATACGATATGAGACATTGATGCCATTATCTCTTTTCTCAACTGCGCCATCTTTGTTATTGTGTTCGAATACCCATTTCAAAACCTCTCCATTATCCCAGCAATTCTTATAAACTGTCAATAACTTGACGATTTTTGAGAAGTGTTCTACTTTTTCTTTATCCATTTTTCAACCTCAATTGATAGGGAGTAGCACAATAGCCAATTGGCCTTCTTCATCCTTCTTAAAGACTTCAAAATTTCCATACCATTTTTTAATAGGGTAGTATGTACCGGGCCAAACTTCATCGAGGGGCGAATGCATATTCCCTTCTCGATCCTTGGCGATAATAACCTCACGATCATCATCCATTTCTTCTAGCATCTCTTTCAATTCCCATACTTTCATCACACAACTCCGTATTCAAGTTCTAAATCTCTATCAAACTTCTCTTGCTTTTCTTTCAAACTTTCGATAACTTCCAGAAGGGTGTCTAGGGCGATTTCTTTAGCATACTCATAGCCCTCTTCTGGAAGACACCTTGTAAGAGCGTCATGAACTCCTACAAGGTTTTTGATATCTTCTTGAATATTCATTCTTAATCCCATGATTTAAGGAATTCATAACCAATGCCGCCTTCAAAATCCTTTAGACCTTCATAATCGAGGTGGAAGTTTGATTTTGGGTATTTCTTATTGAGTTTTTCAAGTTCGGCTTCAAAATAAGGTTTGATGTCTTCTTCGGGTAAGTGGTATCCGACATCATAATCTATTTTATACCTTTGGCGACCTCTCCATTCATAAGGAATTACAATATTGCTTTTATTCGTATTTTTATAAACCCATTCGAGGATAGCGCCGTCAACATTAACGTTTTTAAGTTTTGACGCTAATACAACAAGACTTTTTAAATATTCGATTGTTTCTTTCATTTCATTCCTCCGCTGGGTAAAATTTAAGATCGGTCATGAATTTGTAAGTACCATCATCGTAAACCTTGGCGATCATAACATTAGCATAAAGATGTCTAACCTCAGTTACCTCACGAGAAGGTTCGTGTTCATCTAGTAACTTGATAAGATCAAGATACATTTGCATAAGGTCGCTTTCGTTATATCCGTAGAAGTAATCCGCCAGAATAGAATCGGCTAATTCCTCATTCGTATTTACTAATCCTTGAGATACATAGACTCTAAAAAAATCACCATCTACCACATCTTCTGGAAAATCATAATTATCAACAGCATCATAGAGCGCCTCTTCGATATTGTCGTAATCAAAGTCTTCACCATTATGACTGAATACTGTATCCATATCATTCACCAATTATAAGATTGAAGGTAGCCGTAAAGAGGGTTGCTTACATCATCGATCGAAACGTTCTCGAAACCATATGACTCCAAGAGTTTTACAGCTTCATGTTCGAAAATCGTATCTTTAAAATCCCAATTGTTAAAGAATGATTCATAAAGTAATGCGTCCCTGACATCTTTTTCATCAGCAAGCTTGTAAAGATCTTCATAGGTCCAATCATCCCAAACCTTATCAAGTTCTACTTCCAATCCTTTGATATCCTCATCATCAAGCCTTTGTAATAGACATTCGATCATCTCATCGCGAAGATCTTTACGAACTCTTTCGCTAGCTACATCCAGACATAGTTTGATGGTGTCGGCTGAATAGTCAATAAAGCTATCACCATTTTTGTAATCGTTTGTTAGTTCGGCGTAAGCACGCATAAGACTCATGACGTTTTTAACTTCCATTTTCATTTTCATTCCTCCGTTTTTAACCTTTAATAAACTCTTTTCTATTCAATGTCATCATCGACCTTCTTTTTGTAATACTCTACTTCAAAATTGGTAAAGTTTTGTGGGTTAAAAAAGTTCTCTTCTCTAGAAGTCCCTTCAGTTAGTTCGTCCAGATTTTTCAACTCTTCATCCACCTCCGAAATAACCTCGTCAACCTCTTCTGGAGTCATCACACGACTAGTGTAGCGTGGTACAGGTGCGGGCTCAGGATCGTGTGTTGTTAGTTGCCCTCCAAAAATCCCACCGAGAACAATGATGGCAAACATGACCAAGACAACGCTCAGACAGAAGCCAAAGATTACGCCTAAAAATAGTGTTGATATAATTTCCATTTTTAATCCCATGAATCCAGTTGATGCCAAACATATTCATTCTTCATAAAATCAAACATCTCTTTACCATTTTTTAGTTTGATAGTTGAAGATGGATACTTCTTATTAAGTTCTTTTACAACCCCATCTAAATAAGCCGGGATGTGGTCATAGTAGAAGTAGAAGTTTGTGTAATCTTCTTTCAAACGATAGATGTGATAATCCTCAGACCAGTCTACGCAAATCTTATAGATATCTTCTTTAGCCATTTCTACATTTTCATACAGCCACTTTAAAAATTTGTTGTATTTATTGCAGTTTTTAACTTGAGCTAACTCAGTGAAGACATAGCCCATATAATCCATTGTATCTTTATTCACAACAAACCTCTCTTTCGGTAGTCTTTAACAATCTCTTTAAAATCATTGGATAAGACTACAAAATCAAATTCCGAAATAATCTTGACAAGCTCTATATGATCGGCGTCATAAAGATCGTATGTCATCCCATCGATCTCTTTAATCTTATTCTTATACTCTTTAATCAATTTTAAATCTTTAGGTAGTTTATCATCCATCAAGTTAGCGATCATCTTATCAGTGAGGGTTTGAACTTTCTTATTCAAGTTTTCGATAAGATCTTCCAAATGATCGATGATTTGCTCTTTACATTGGTGAATATAACTAGGCGTAGGGATGTCACCAATCTTGATAATCGTCATACAGGGTTTGTAATCTGATACACAAGGATAGTGACCGACCGGACCTTCGTAACGACTACCGAGTTCACACTCGTACTCATCCTTATGTAAACCCAACTCTACAACCTTTGAATAAAACTCTTCGAGGGTTGTAGATTCCTCAAGTAGATCTGTAATATCTACATAAGCATTGGTGAATCCATTGTTATTAGGAAGTTTCATCTTCGGAATCTTGATGTTAACCATTATATTCCCTCACAGCTTGATGCCAATCTTCATTAAGCTCTACATATTCACACTCTTCGATAACCTTGATGATTTTTTCAGTGCTGCGAGCTTTGGAGAGTGTCTTTTTAGTATCCTCCCACATAAGCTTTTCGAAGTTCCACTTGCCAATATAACTTTGACACTTCTCTACTGCTTTGGTATCTGTAGGATCAGCCTTTTTGAGACTCTCCACCCAACGCATCAAATTCTTATCACACCTCTCGATCTCATCTTTCAAAAGTTCAGTGAGGGAAGTTTTACAACCTCTAAAATAATCAATCGCTGACTCTTCCTCATCAACTCTTACGCATGGAGATGTTTCATAGGAGCCCCAACCATTGTATTTATCTCCTATATACATCCTTTCATCAGCCAACCCATGTTCCATCATATACTGCATGAATTCAACAGGTGTTTTACCATCCATCAAAACATCGAGTTCGACTTGAACATTGATGATTTTTCTTTCATTTACTTCTAGTTTTTTCATCTCAAAATTCCTTATATTCACGAGTGATTTTGCTGAATGAAAAGATCAAATCTTGACCAACAAAGATTTGCATATTCGATTGATAATATCTACAACTAGCTTTACAATGATTCAATAGTGTCCTCATGAAGTCTTCGTGAACATGAAGAGAATCCTCTTTGGTAAAGTGGATTTGAATATCATTTTCTTCATGGTAAGAGAATTCAATCTCAGTTGCCAAACGGACAAGGACTTCGTAAGCATTCCCTTCGACAGTCGAGATTTGGATATTACTCATGTAAGTGATATCAGTGTTCTCGACTGGTTTCGTAGGGTTTACATAGACTTTATGCAGCATCTTTTTCCTCGATTGGTACGAGTTTACCTTCCATAATCGCTTCAAAAACGATCTTCCAGTATTCGGGGTTATATTCAGCAATAATACTGTCATAGTTCCGCGCGGCCCAAGCCCGAAACCAGCCCTTGCAAAGCGTTGTTCCGATCCTCATGTAAGCCCACTCCCAAGCATTCTGAGGCGTTACAAACTTTTTGGAGGCTCCCATAATCATCGGGATGAGGAGGCGCTCACACGCGATAACATAGCTTTCTTCTAGCACACATTGAGCCTTTTGTCTATCAGAAAGTTTCTCCCAAAGCTCTTTTGTGCATTCGACCTCGGCACCCTCCTTTTGGATTCGGGTGTACATCGGTTTTTCCTCGTGCGCGACAACCTCATGGATTTCATCATGAACAAAGTATTTGACAACATTATCATTAAAGAAATCCTCTTTTGAACGACCATTCAAGGTTGGAGCTTTAAGCAGCCCACGATACTTCTCCATATCCTTGCGGCGAAGCTTTGTGAGGTTGAAGAGACGATCTTTCTCCAGATAATCCCTCATGAACGCGATATCTTTTGCATGTTTGATAAAGCGGTGTGGGTAGTTATCATGATAGTAAATATGTGACAATTTGATTGAGTATAAGACTTCTAGAGGGGCGACGTAACAAAATCCTAAATTCGGCACCCAAAGTTCATAGCTCCCTTTGGCGTACTTTTCATAGATTTGCTTGTCGGATTCGTTTTCATCCGTGTAATAGAATTCATAACGTTCTTTCTTACCATGGTAGTAAGGGCTATCCATAAGACAGGATACACCATAAGGTTTTTCTTCAACTTCCGAAATGATATCCTTGTTTTTGACAACCAAGATCTTCTCGAATAACTCAGCGAGACCTTGTTTACTGATAAGGATATCATAATCGGAACCTTCTGCTGAACGTTCTTTCACGTAGTCTTGTGAAAACGAATTGAGGGCACTACTTTTCTTTTTGAAGCAATCTCGCGTGATGTAGTGGATATTATGAGCGAGCGCTTTCGAACCGATGAGTAACATGTTGCTACCTTTTGCTAGGGTTTAATTGTGAATTTTAGTATGAGTATTCGTAAGAACAATAATCATCCGAGCTAAAACTCACACATTCATTACAAATGAAATTCCAAAGTTCGTTGATATCGAATTCGTCAATTCCGTTATAGGTATCTGTGATGTTTTTGATAGTTTTTTTGAATCTCTTTTTATCAGTGATATCATATTGATTCCACTCGATGTATTCATCAACAACCTTGAAAACATCTCTCGTATAATTGATTTGATCAGTGTTCATTTTTTACCTCCAAGAGTTAGAGTTTTGGCGCGTAGCTTAGGATCGACCTTCTTGATAAGATCTGGGTAAGCCTCGTTGATGTATTCGTAACCCTTTTTGATTTCTTCAAAGGTTAAATGAGCCTCTACGCAGTTAAGAGCGAATCTTTTAACTTGTGCATTGTAAACATCTTGAATGTCTTGAATTTCTTCAACCATCAGTCAACCTCCAGTAAGTTATGTTTTTGCCTGTACTCCAACCATTCTGGTTCAGTCCCGGTTGGATCGATGTGGTACATATAGAAGTGACCAAATTCATAAACAAAAATCCCATTACAAAGCCCCTTCGGCTCGCACGGGTAAGGGTAATAAATTTGCGTCCTTTGGGAGCTTGAGTAAGTCAGTCCGAAAATCTGTCTGTCTCCCAACCACATTTCGACATCACTATACAACACAACGGCGTTTTTTGCAAGCCTCTTTTTTACTTTTTCGTCCCCGTGCCCGTTAAAGAGAATATTAATTTTATCAATTCGGTCGCTGATCTTATCCAGCGGTGGACAATTCGGGTGGCAATAGATTTTTGTACCCTGTCTTGTTTCTCCCAAGTAAGTAATGTCATAACCGTTGACATCCTCTTTAACAACTTCCCCAGGCTCCGGGCCACATCCTGACAAAAATGTGAGGAAAAGTGTTACGATAATTGTTAGGATAAATCCTGTAATGAATTTCATCATTTTAAACTCTCCAAATATTGAAAAACAGCTTCTCCTCTTACATCTCTATCAGGGAATTGGATATAAGCTAATTCTTTCTCACCGTGGCCACAACAAGCATTTAAGGCATCGGGTATAGTACCTAAACATCCATCATGACCTTCTTTGGTATTTTTCAAACCACAAAATCCACAAGGTCTTTGTTTCCAGGTTTCATCCACCCATTCATCGGTGTCTTTAAACTTAAACCGATCACCAACCCGCTCTATATCATAGCCTCTAAAACTAGAGGCTTTTCGTTCTTCTTTAGAAGCTGCCATTGTAAATATCCTCAAGTTCTTCTTTGATAGAAGATCTATTATCATAAGAGGTGTAAAAATCATTATCAACTTCCAAATCACTCAAGATATCGAATAAATCTTCATCATCCCAATTACGAACTCTATAAAGCTCTTTAAGGATATCCATTGTCAAGACCTCTTCGCCATATTGCTCATTGATGAAGTCCATGATCTCTTGGATATTTTCTCGCTTACACATCACCTTTGATGTACCGATTTGATCATAAAGTTCAAAAATAGCTGCGTACTTACGAGCTTTCATCTTGGTATCATTCATAACTTTCCTATGTTGCAGATATTCTACGACGGTGCCCTGAAAGATTTGTTGTCCTTTGATAATTATATTCCGATAATATTCATCTTCATCTATCTTCATAACTTTCACTCACCATTTTTATATACTCTTCAAAAGACATATTGGAGACTCGCTCTTGAGTTTCATAAAACGCCCTCATAATATCCATTGTAAGCCATGGTGGTTTAGGAGCACCTTCTTCAACTTGCTTTAATAACTCTTCTACAAGTTTATCACTTGCATGACGCCCTTCAAAATCATATTGTTCAGTCACTTGTAACCTTCCATCTCTTTGATTTCTTCAAGAGTCTTTCCAAACCACTGAACACTAGGGTAGATTCGCGCTGGTCCATCTAACCAAGCAATACCCAAACATTTACCATCACACATAGCGTAAACTTGTAGAGAAGGTTTCTTTTTCCAACGTTCTTCATTCTTTAATGTAAAGATACTATCTACTGGAGAATGTCTATATTCCTTTTTCGTATCTTCATTAAAAGCGTGATAACTAATCCCTTCCTCATCACCTAAAGAATTGATGTGGATGACCATTACAGCCCTAACCCCTACAGTTTGATAAGTCTCGAAACCGACATATTCCTCCTCCTTATCTGGAAGAATGATTTTACTATCTTCACTCACAATAATACTCCGCCAAGTCTTTAACAATCGTTTTCACAACAGTTTCCGCACACGCTTGATAAGGCATATTCTTACCATCAAACCACCTTTGTGCTGTAGGTGGTGATACATCAAGCGAGTAAGCAAACTCTTTAAGCTCTATCCCAGATACTTCTAGGTAGGTCTTGATAAGATGAGAGAACTCTTCTTTCGTGATTGTATGTCCTGAATCGGTAAGCTTGACTCCAAATGCCAGGAGTTTGTAAGGTTTCAAGGCTTTTAGTACGCTTTCACTCATCCTCACCCTCACTTTTCATAAGTTCGATGTGTTTACGCATCCAACGCATCAAGGTCATACCCTTTTCCTCAGCATTGAAAACAGCGCCTTTCGTATCTTCAATCGGGATAGGGAATTCAAAATCATTTACCTTATACCAAAGTTTACCATCAGTGTACCTTTGGAATGTTGCAGTCGTGCCTTTTACAAGTTCTTTAATGTTTACTTCTTTCATAGTTATCACCTATCGAATGGTTTGGAGTTTCGTGAACGATATTTCAAATTAGATCTAAGCCAGGATGGAACACTACTTCTATCAATATCGGTCCATACGCCACACTCAGAACATTCAAAGGTGACGTAACATGATGTTTCATCTCTCGCGTGAGAACGGGTTTCAAAGAGATCATCCTGTTCGACTAGAAGAATAGTACCACAACCACCGCCACCATTTCCTGAACCAGAACATTCAGATGTTGTGCTCCAACCGTTCTGCTCACGTCCTTTTTCAATAACTTTCATAGCTTAACCTACAGGATTGAATTGAATTGAAGTGTTGTGCGGTAATAAGTCACACAATCGAAGCCTTTCTCTCGATACAATTTCACCAACTCATCAATATTTTCTTTAGCTGGTGATAAGAGTCCGATCCTCATATGTTTCAAACCCTTGTCAATCGGCTTGTAAAGGTGTTGCTTCAGAATATAGTAGTATTGTTCGTAAGCCTTTTGAGATTTGCAGTAAAGAGCGTATTCACTATCACTCATCTCCAACGCTTCTGGAAGACTTAGATCACCATATTGACCATCATGCCAAAGATCGATCTTGTTTTCCAAAGCGTTCATGTAATCTTCTAGTTGTTCATTAGTAATTTGCATCAACCCTCTCCCATTCGTAATAACAAGTGTGTTTAAAAATTCCAGGCTCGAATGTTTTATTTCGAAGAACGATTTGAAGAGCAATCTCTAACTCTTTATGAAAGCTTCGAAGCTCTCTTTCGCTGTAATAATCACCCAAAATATCTTTCATATCATCCATGACATCGCTATTCCCATATGGTCTTTTGGGATTGATTGATGGAGCGCCGAACTCACAATTATCCCAGGTAACATAGGTTTTTGAAAGCAATGTGAGATGTTCTTCTTTAAGCTCGAAAAGATCTCCTATCTCGATTTCATACCTCATGCTCATAATTCATCCTCTTCAAGATAATTAAAGTGTGCAAAAAATCGACTGTCATCCATCCTCATGAGGAACCCAGTAACGGTTGATTCTCTCAACCAACCTGAGTCAGCTTTTAAGCTATAAACAACTTCACGCTCTTCGATAGGAAGATCTTGTTCCTCCCACTTATACAAGACTACTTCTTTAATTTTTGAACTCATACCTTACCAATCCTTGTGTGCTTTAGCTTACCATCTTGAAACTTACGAACAGCTTTCAAATCGCCATTAGTATACTCGATATAATCAAATCCTAGCACGCTGTAGTAATATACCTCCCCACCCTTGCGTGATTGATAGTCTTCGATGAGGGAGCTTAGTAGAGAGTAATCCTCAATCCTCGTCTTCTTTGAGACATAGGATGTGGTTGGCTCGAAAGTTGTCCGGGTTTGAGTAAAAAGATTTTGCATTTCCGATGATAAGGTGTCGAAGAAACTCGTCGAAATTGTCCGATGATTTGTAGATTGCATTTTGATCAACTCCATTGATTTTAATCCAGTGTTGAAGATGTTTAAAGTGCGAACCAACCCATTTATGATTCATATAATGAAGGAAACCATACTTCTTGAAGAGTTCTTTCATCCTTTTGACATCTACTTCAAGAGGTGCGTATACATGCCTATACGAACCTTCTGTATGATAGGTTGCTTTCCTCAGAAAGATGTTGAGGCGTCCTGTTTTACTGATAACTGTATTCTCTACCACCCAATTCATATCGATACCAAAGAAAAGACTCAGGTAGATATTCTCCAAAAAACGAGGATCAAGGACTTCATAAGAACTATTCTCGATCTCATGATACATCCGACCATGAAGATAACCCCTCAAGACATTAATATGTCGCAAGACCTTTTTAAACTTGCTCAAGTACTCTTGTTGTTCCGCCTTATCCAGCCTCTTTAGCATAAAAGCGTCTTTGAAACGATGAACAACTCGTTCCATAGAGTTGAGCCTCAAGAGCAACTCTTCATCACCAACTAAAGAATGCAATTCATGAATCTTAAAGATAACTGAATGCCTTGAATGATCTGAGTGAGCTTCATAAAGCTGTTCTGAAGAGATCCTTTCAGGTGTGTAGTCGATAATTTCTACATCTCGTGTACCAAAATGATCCGCCATCTTATACCTCTTGGTGGTCTTTGTTTCAATACTTGTTTGTTGTAGCATCAATTTAACCTCATCATCTCGAAACCGTTTTTTGTGGAATAATAAACTCTTTTTACCCCACTCTCTAAAATCTTGGCGAAGCAAATATTGCAAGGCTTCGCGTTCGCCAAGGCACCATCCCTCGTCAATCGAAGGACCAACAGGGTATCACACTCGTCGCAATTCGTCAAGCAGGAAATTTCAGCGTGCTTGGCTTGAGAGACAAAATTTATCGTCGAATCAGGATACATTTTTTCAATATTGAATTTCTCAGCGAGATTCAACATTTCAGGATGTGTTTTGGCAGAATTAAACCCGAAGTCTATAACCCTGGAACCTTTAAAACCTACAGCAATAAGCCTGTAGCGATGTTCTGGATCGGGATGTTTTTCAAGCAAATTCCTCGCGATGGAAAGATGTTTGTTACGGGGGCTTTTTTCGATACTCGACACATACTCCATAATTTATCTCTCAAAGATCTGGAAGGTATTTCAAACGCAACTCTTCAAAAAGCTCCCAATTATATTCTTCATACCATTCTACTCTAGCCGCCCAAATCCTTTTATAAAAGAGATCGGGCTCAAGGTACGTTTCATTAAGTCCGGCACGATTAACACAAAGTGCTGTTTCAGCATCTTCATGAAGTCTTGAAGAAGAACCTTTTTTATCTACCCTCTCGATCCTTCTAGAAATATCCAACAACTTGTAATCAATATCTTCTTTAAACATCCGACCATCTTTGATCCAGCTTTCCCAGGAGTCTGCATGATCATTCCAAAGGAGATAGCCGATCATTTCTTCACGACTCATCGCGCAGGATACAAATGTGTCAGATATGGAGCTGTATTCGAACCAAGATTCTTTAAGGTTTACAATAGTTGTACCCATATCAATCCTCCTCGAAAAGACTACCTGCTAAAAAGGCTGTAACGGTAGTTGTCAGGATTAAAGCTGTTAGAATAATAACCTTAATGATAGGTTCTATATCAACAATGCTTGTAGAAACAATCATAGCTGTCATAGCTGAGAGCGTTGATAAAGCAAGTGTTACATATTTCATTTCATACCCTCCAAGACTTCCTCTCTATCTTCTTTTAAAACTTCTAGACATTCTTTTAAAGCGTGTCCGGCAACAACTTTATGAGGGATCTTGTATGAACCCCATAATACAATTGTTGAAACACCCACTTCTAAACGATCCGCCATACGTCGATATTGGCGTTTACAAATCTCACTAGCGCAAAGAATCGCTTCATTCCACCTACCTGACTGGCAATACCAAAGAGGTGAGATCTCGAATAGTTCAATCTCTCTTTCAAAACTATTAATGAGGAAGTTAAGAGTTTTGAGATCCCTTTCACTATCCTTTTGTAGTAGAGACTTAAAGAGATCTCCTAGAGATCCATCTTGCTGAATCTCATTTTGAACAAACTCCATGAATTTAACGTTCAACTTCTTTTCTTTAGCGATGACATCACTTAGCATGTTTTTTAACCTCTTGTTCGTAATGGATTCCAGCGAGTAAGACAAATAGCCAAACATCAAATAGGAATAAGCAGGATGCGAAATCTAATTGATATTTCGACATAAAATAGATATAGTATACAAGGAGCGCTGCTACACCAGATCTAATCATTAGGAGACAAAAGAACGTAACCATCTCCGCTTTAAGCTCTTCGAAAGAAGGTTTATCTTCAATCTCCTCAACCTCTTCAATTTCTTCATCATTCATAATATTCATACTCTACAATTTTATTCAGATAAGCCACTTGGTAAACCGTATTGTTTGTCCCCCTTGTGTTTCCAGAATATAACGCTAGTGTTATATCACAATCCTTAGCCAATCTTCCATTTCTTTTGTAAGCTGACTTACTCTCATATCGCCTATAATACACCTCAAAAGGGATATCATTCTTTACACACCAAGCGATTACTAAAGCATCTACACCATCTGCATCACCCACGATGATTTTAGAAATTCTTTCTTTTCTTTTATCGAGAGCTTGATAGATAAAATCCCTATCAGTCAAATCCCTCGATCCTGTCAAACACCATATCATAAAATCAACCTCCCGTCAATCGGAAATAGTGATCCCGCCACCTTTTTCAACCTCGGTCAAGGCCCCCGCCAAATCTTTGGTGCCTTTTGCGATGTGGACCCACCAAGGATCTTCTTTTGTATTATTTTTTATTTTGAAATCCCCGTAAACAACAAATTCTTTCGAGAATACACCTACATCATAAATCATAAGGTGTTCTTCTTTAGGTCTATAGCCAATGGATTCACCTTTCTTCCTACCCAATCTTCCAAAGAATCCGTAATGTTCCCTGATAGCTTTGAATACGGGGTTGTAAACATCTTTCTTATCGTATTCCTCATAGAGTTCAGATAGATATGATTGGTTCTTCCAAACCTCATCAATATCTCTATCCATCGTTGGAGAAATCAGGTTGAATCTCTTACCCTCGAATTTATCAGGCTGTCTTAGCTTGTATTCCGCCATATCCAATTTCAAGACACCATTTTTCATGATGGTGAAGTCGTTGATACAGTAGTATTTGTTATGCTTGTAGATACATACGTTATCTTCTGAGTAAACCCGGAGTGTTCTAGGTTCATCCAAACCTAAATCTTCGTTATCCCAACGTTTGTATGTGATGACATAATTGCCTTTTTGGAATTCTTTAATGTTTAGCGCCAGGAATTGTTCTACATACTTTGAAATCATTGTTTTTAACCTATATTAAAGCGGTAGATAAAAAGAAAGGCCACTACATAACTCCCTATTAGGATTCTTATATAGTGGCCTTATAACTCTTTAAATTGTGCTATCCTCTAAAAGTTTGTTATTGTTTTCGTCGATCAGATCTTGGTAAGGTGTTGATTTGATTCTTACGAATCTTTTCTTCAAATCCTTCCGAGTATCTTTGGGTAAATCATCCAAGAGATGATAAAACTCAGCATCATCATAAAAGATGAGATCGGGAGTGTATTGGTGATTATTGTGAAATTCTTGAAAATTCAAGACTGGCGATTCTTCGCTGTCACTATCCCACTCGCTCATATCAATCCTGATTGTGAGGAAGTCTATTGGTTGCGCTAACACTCAAGTCAAGCACGGGAGTAGTATCAACTTCGTATTTCACCTCACCAATAGAAAACATTTCATAATCATCGTCACGTTCATCATAATCTTCAGAAGAGAATTCTGCGAAGGCGTATGGATTACCACCCTCTCGAAGAGCTTCTAAATAGTTCTCACGAAACTCATCCCAATCATAAGGTGATGAGTCGTAATTCCAATATCCATCACCATCTTCGGAATTTGCCATATCCTGTTGAACAGTTTGAACCTCGCGGATACAAGTCATGATTTCATCAAATTGTTTTTGATTGATAACACTTCCTGAAAATAGCTCGAAAGCGTTTGATTTACCTTGCGCGATTGTCATACTGTCATCTAGAATGCCATTGATGATACTCTCTACATATTCTTGTGCTTCCATCTTATCTCCTAATTCGGTGCCTCTTTTAACTTTGCTAATGTTTGATCGAACGCATAAAGAATATCACCTTCATAATCCAAGTCGAAACTTTCCATCTCATCCGCGAAGAATAAGACACCGTTTCTTAGACAATACCTGAAAAGTTCTGTGACGACTTTTGAAATTTCATCAATATCTTCTAATTGTTCAATTCTTTCTTCTACTTTTTCAGTAATATATTGAAAATAGTGGGGATGAGTTACCAAGCTTTCCGAAGGATCGAAGAAAGCTTCCTCATTACCATCTACAATAGTGATTTTAGTTTCTACATCAAACGCACCAACCCTTGCCAGCCGAGCTGGTGAGGTCAGGAATGAATTAAGGTTCTTCATAACCCTCTACCTTAAACCACACTTCAATCTCTTCCATAGCAGCTTCCCAAAAACCTTCTTCACACGCCTCTTCGATCTCTTGTACAGTCGGGTTGTAATCTTCATCAAAAATCCAATCCAAATCTACTTCGTATTCGATTTTCTTTTTACAACCTACCAAACCGATGCTTACATAACCATCGAGCGTCACCATTCTACTCATTCTTCCTCCATACAACATTTACAATTATTTGAATTGATATTGATGTTTACTTCATGTTTGACTCCAGTTGTTTCCTCCGGTGGTGGTGGTGAAGGAATAAAAGGTGGAGGCTCTTGGGGAAATAAATAATCACTAATAGCATCACCAGCAACGTCAGCAACTTTCAATACCATAACTGTAGCAGCGCTCGCTGCTAAATGTTTTACAAACTTCTTTAAAGCTTTATCTACTAAAATATTAATCATTTATTGCTAATTCCTTGAGAGTCTTTTCGAAATTGATTCTTAGGTCTTTGTACATTAACATCAGGTCTTGTTGATCCTTCAACGCCATTACCTGTTGATCCAATTCCACCTCGCCCTTCCCGATCTTTAATGGAATACCAGTTTCCATACTCGACTTGATTATTCGAATGATGTTCCTGTATGATGATTTGAGCGAATCTTTCACCCTTTTCATAACGAAGCCAGTCTGAAACACAAGTAAAGCACTTTTTAAAATAGTGTGTTCTACCCGGTGGATAAACTCTTGAATAATATTCTCCATCTTCTCTAAGGATATCTCCAATACCGGGAGTTTTTTCACCAGTGTTGAAATCAATAAACCCCAAATACTCATCCATATCTGGTCTGGCAAAAATATTAGCCTTTAAAGTATCCTGTCCTCCACAATAGTCTTGATCAATAATTCCTTCAGTTGTTGTTAAACCCAATCCATCATCTCTATGAAGTTCTAAATTCTTCTTATCTCCTCCAGATGAGCGGAGTTGGAGTTTTGTGTACAACTGGTTTTTAGGATAGGCTTCGGAAAGGTCGATAACAATCCCTGTATCAACCTTCATCTTAGTCCCCGGTGGTAAAAAGATATCCACCGGGGTAATAAGATCCCAACCCGCTGCTGCATCGTTTGCGCGAACGGGATGGAACTTTGGACCAAACTTGCTGTAGAACTTGATCTTTTCTAGAATCATTCAGTAACCCTTACCCCGACTTTTACGCCATCTAGTTTAATTCGTTCACACACAACTGCTTTCTTCATATCAGGATTCTTATAGCTTTGTGTCCAGCGATTGATACCATTCATCTGGAACAAATCTTTAATATCCCAATCAATAGCGACGCTCTCACCATTTACAAAACCGTAAGAAACAATCTTATCGGTTGGCTTGAGATCCTTCACGTCAATAATCTTTACAAAAGTCTTTTCATTATTCATTTTTACTACCTTATTATTCATTTTAACACCAAAATACCTTTTTCGATTTCTACCTTGTAGAATCCAAACTTTAAACCATCTAACTGTTCAATAGCAATACTTAAATCTTTATCATCGTAACTATTCCATTTAGGTATCCTCTTTAACTTAGGTACAAGTGTGTGTATGTAAGCACTGTTGAAGAATGTCTTGAAGGAAAATGATTGCATAATAATAACAATATCCTTCAACAGCCTCTTACTCTCCGTGTTATTTAATATTGAGCGAGAATGGACCAACAATTTTTTCACCATTTGTATCAGAATCGATCATGATAAACTCGGGTGGAGCACCCTTATTCAGTTTTTGTGTACCAAATTCAGTATCACCGATGATCGAAGGTACTGTAATAACCCTCCAATTAGGACCAGTCTTCATATTAAAGTTGTGAAGGTGTCCTTTTACAACAAGGGTACGGTTAGGTGTAAAGTATTGATCCTTTGGCTTCCACAGGTTAATAAAGCTATCTACCTCACCATTTGACTTCAAACCAGACTTATGCCCGTGTCTTGAAAGTAATGACATACCCGTCGCGAAGTTAATACCGTGTACGACACCTCCAGCACCGATATGGAAGTTATCACAGGTTTTAAACTCTGCTGCGACACGATCCATCAACATGAAATTAACAATATCTTCAGAATTGTAGCTCTTCTCTTGAAGAAGACGATCGTGATTCCCACCTTGACCAATACAAGTTACTGTAGGAATGTTATTTCGTACTTGAACCCTCCTTACAGATTTAAGAATTTGACACATCGAATCTCTTACCAAGAGGTATTGCTCTACTCCGAAAGCATCCATTGTTAAATACTGCCCCGCTCTCATATTGCCAAGGAGAGCCTCGAACAAGTCACCCAAAAACGCTACATGAATCCTTGTTACATCTTCATAGTCAGCCTCTTCAATAATAGAACAGATTTTTGAAATCCTCATCTTGAGGACTTCCTTATTGTAGTCGTTCCAAAAGTTCACCGAGGAAGGATCAATTTTAACACCAGCGTGAAAATCTGCAATAGGAATGATCCTGACCTTATCACTCTTTACGTCAGTAGGTGCCGCTGGAAAATCTTCTTCAACAGGGATTTCTAAGGTATCTTCGAGTTGTGTTAACAAACTCGTTAAACCGTTGAATTTCTTCCGAAGATATTTCAATTCAGCTTGCGCCAAATCTACCTTGTAATCTCGGGCGAACTTCTCTCGAAACACCCTCCCTTTATACACCATTTCATGCTCGATGTCAAGTGGATTCATCCCCTCTTGATGCTTCAAGCAGAAAGTATTGTTTTTGCTTACACCCTGATCCCTCAAAAAGAATCTAACCACGTTCTCAGGAATGTATAAGCCTTCGGTGAGCGCGAGTTGAGAAGCTGTTTCTTCACCAGTTAATCCCTCACCGACTTTGGAAGAGTATAAGAATACCAAATACTCAGCATCTTCTGTAGTTAGTGAATATGTTCGACCATTACAGTCGATGATGTATTCACCATCTTTATAGATAACCTTATCCTCATAAACATGAGTCTTATCTAGATCTGGTTCGGCATCGGTTACATAAAGGTAATATGAAGGTGATTTCCTAGAAAATCTTTCAAAAGCGTGTCTTAGAGCACTAGGCGAACACCTCACCGACAGATTTTTAGCAACCTCGGATACGGTTTTATATTCACCACTTTGCAATAGTTTAATAGCCTCTTCAATGAGTTCTTCAGTCCAATTAATACAAGCCATAATTCTCCCTATACAATTCGGCATATACTGGCTAGATAATCCTGACCAGCCTTTCCGAAAGTGTTTACATAATAGATATCATTCCAACCTTCTTCAAAGGTTGGCCAAATTGTTTTATATTGTTGATCTTCAATAAATACCTGCATTTCACTATCTCCATAACCTAGTTTATTATCTTTTATAGCTCTTTGCACGATAAGATCTGTAGGTCCATCGAAGACCAGACAACATGTCTTTAGATTATCCGCAAACTTTAAAAAGTGATTTCTAGTAGATCTTACCGTTGCCCAACTCTCTACAACAACTGTATTAAATGTCTTATCTATCAATTCAGGAATGATATCGTCTTCAAACTTTTTAATACTGTTAAAGAATCTAGGATCTGGTTGACCATGAAATTCCAACATCTTTAAAATAGGTTCTCTTCTCCAATAACTTAATGTACCATTTGGTTTTCCTTTATACCTAGACATCAAGGTTGTTTTCCCAGATGCGTGTGTTCCCATTGCGAGGATAAACTTATACTTGGAGAGGAGTTGATTCAAATAAGGAATATTTGGTTCAGTCATCTCCAAAGCATTTGTACAAACTCTTGGTGATTTAATCATAAGTAATACTATTCGCGGTTAAACGAAGTCTCGTGAAGGTTCCTGTACCCGTCCCTGCAACACTGGA
>CEWF01054176.1_pt1 | contig 22230 bp, 23 predicted proteins | sample 531331 | NCBI WGS metagenome assembly CEWF01 (sample SAMEA2622676, study PRJEB7988) | marine metagenome | biome: marine biome (ENVO:00000447); feature: mesopelagic zone (ENVO:00000213); material: "saline water (ENVO:00002010), including plankton (ENVO:xxxxxxxx)" | depth 600 m | reverse complement strand
GCGGCGTCGGCATGCTCCTGCTGTGGCTCGGCTTCCTACTGACGCTCACCCGCCTGGCGGCGAATTCCTTCTCCCCCTTCCTGTACTTCCAGTTCTGAGGTTGCCGACATGTTTCCGGTGATGAGTTCGGCCAGCAAGATCAACGGCATCCTGTTCTGCGTTCTGCTGTGCGGCATGTTCCTGTACTCGCTGCCTGCGGTGCTCGCGTTCTCCAGCACCCAGACCCAGGCCCTGTCGCTGTTTCTCGACGGCAAGCTGGTGCGCAAGTTCGAGCAGTTCTACGACAAGCGCCTGTTTCTGCGCGACCCATCCGTGGAGCTGTGGGCGAACATCCAGCAGGCGATCTTCCGCGAAGGGGCCAGCGGCGTGGTGCTGGGCCGCGATGGCTGGCTGTTCACCAACCAGGAGTACCTGCTGCCCAGCGACCTGGAGCAGAACCTGGACAAGCAACTGGCGCTGATCGACAAGGTCCACGCGCAACTGGCTAAGCAGGGCAAGCAGCTGATCATACTGCCGGTGCCGATGAAGCTCGACACCTACGCCGAGCACTCGAACTACGCGCCGGCCGAGCGAATCAGCAGCCTCTACCAGCAGTTCAGCCAGCGCCTGGCCGAGCGCGGTATCGACACGGTCGACCTGCGCAGCGCGTACCAGGACGTCGCCGCCGCCGAGCCGCTGTTCCTGCGCAACGACACCCACTGGAGCCCGAAGGGGGCCGAGCTGGCGGCGCAGACCCTGGCCCGACAGTTCCCCCAGCTGCGCGGCGACACGCCCTACATCACCCAGGCCGCCGGCGAAAAGCAGATCACCGGCGACCTGCTCAACTACCTGAAATTCGACCCCAGGCTGGCGCCCAGCTACTTCGAACCGGTGTACATCCAGCTCCATGAAACCCTCAAGCACGACAGCGGCGGCCTCGGCGCCAGCCTGTTCGGCGACGAGGCCATTTCCCTGGCGCTGGTGGGCACCAGCTACACGCGTATCGACGACTGGAACTTCGCCGGCTTCCTCAAGCAGGCGCTGCAGCGCGATCTGGTGACCGTCGCCCTGGAAGCGCGCGGCCCGTTCCAGTCCATGAACGAGTTCCTGGCCGGCCCTGCCGCCAGTGGCGACGAGGTGCAGACGGTGATCTGGGAGTTCCCCGTGCGCACCCTCCTCGCCCAACGCCAGATCCCTTCTCCCTGACATCTCCACCAGCCAGAGGTACCCCTATGCCCGCCCTCATTCTTCGCGTCATGATCCTGCTGCTCGGCAGTGCTTGCGCCCAGGCCGCCCAGGACAGCAATGCCGACCTCTATGACCCGGTCGCCCCGGCCAACTCGGCCTTCGTGCGGGTACTGAACCTCAGCGACAGCAACGTCGAGGTCACGCTCAGCGGCAAGAACAAGCCCCAGTCCGTCACCGGTGGGCAGTTCGGCGGCTACCGTTTCGTCGCTCCCGGAGTGCAACGCATCACGGTTGCCGGCCAGGTGCTGGAGCGTGAACTCAAGGCCAATACCGCCAGCACGGTGCTCTATCGCGACGGCCAGCTGCAGCTGATCGCCGACCAGTTCGTCAACGAGCCGCGCAAGGCGCAGATCGCGTTCTACAACTTCACCGCCAAGCCGGCGGCACTGAAGACCCTCGACGGCCAGCATGTGGTGGTCGACATGATCGAACACGACCAGACCGGCAGCCGCATGGTCAACGAGCTGAAGATCGCCTTCGCCGCCTACGCCGGTGACGCCAGGCTGGTCGACTTCGACGAGCTGTTCCTGAAGAAGGGCCGCTCCTACAGCTACGCCCTGCTCCCGGCAGGCAGCGGCTTCCGCGCGATTACCCTGGCGAACAGCATCGACCCGACGGAATGACTCCCGACGGCCTGGCCAAACAAGTGAGCGGACGATGACCTGCAAACGCATGAAGCACCCTCTACTACTGGCGGTCGGCAGCCTGATCGCCGCCGGCGCTTGCGCCACGCCTGCCGTTGCGCAAGCCGAGCAGGCCGAAGATTGCCAGGACCTGCAATGCCTGATCTGCCCACGCCTCAGCGCCCCCGAGGAATACGCCGAGGGCAACATGAAAGCGCTCAAGCAGATCGTGCCTGGAAAGGATCGCTGGCTGTTTCGTTCGGAGGTCGACCTGACCAATGACTTCGGCATTCCAGCGGCTGCACAGCCGGAGTTCGCACGCCTGATGCAGGCCTTCGCCAAGCACGGCACGCAGGTCGCGGTAGCCGTGCAACCGACCCGAGGGCTGATGCACCGCGCCCAGCTGCTACCCGGGCAGGCGCACGGTTTCGACTACCAGAAAGCCAGCGGCAGCCTGCGCCGGTTCCTGCAGCAGATGCGCGACGCCGGCGCCATCGTCCCCGACATCATGACCCTGGTGGAAAATCCGCCCAAGGACTTCTTCTTCCGCCGCGACCATCACTGGACCCCGGTAGGCGCAGAATCCACGGCCCGCCTCACGGCCGAGGCCATTCGCCAGAGCCCGGTCTATGCGCAACTGCCGCGCAAGGGCTATGTCACCGAGCAGACCCTGACGCTGTACAAGGACGGCACGCTCAACCTTGGCCTGGCGGCGATCTGCGGCAACCACTTCGGCTACCAGTTCGTGCCCGGTTACCAGACCGTGCCGGAGAGCAACGACGCCGCACTGCTGTTCGAAGAACAGCCCGACCCCGAAGTGGTGCTGGTAGGGACCAGTAACTCCGCTGCCCGCGAGGATGAGACCAAGCAGTTCAACTTCGACGGATTCCTCAAGCAGTACCTCAGCACCGACCTGATCAACTACGCGCTGCCGGGGGCCGGCCAGGACGGCTCGCTGCTGGAATACCTGCAGTCGAGCAACTACTCGCCGGACAAGGCACCGAAACTGATCATCTGGGAGCTGCCGGCCAACTACCGGCTGGACGGTGAGCTGACCTACCGCCAGCTGATCCCCGCCGTGAACGGCGGCTGCAAGGCCAGCGACAGCGTGCTGCAGGCCCAGCTGGAACGACCGGGCATGGGCCTCAACGACCGCCTCGAGCTGCTCAGCAACACGGGGGCGGCGCGTCAGAACCTCAAGGGCCGCGACGCCGTGCTCGACATCCGCATCAGCGATCCCAACATCAAGAACTTCTACATCATCACCTATTACGACAACGGCACCCGCGACAAGGTGTGGTTCCGCCGTGAGGCCATCGTCACGGGCGGGCAGTACTACCTCGAACTGAGCCGTGCCCCGGAATTCCGCGACGCCAACCTGCTGTCGGTGCTGCTCGAACCCACGCAAACCGTCGAGCAGCCCTTCAAGATCGAGACCAAGCTATGCCTGTGAGCCCCCGCCTGACGGCCCTGCTGCTGTTGCTCTGCGCCTCGCTGGGCGCCAACGCGGCCCAGTCGATCTGGGCGCCGCAGTCGACGGCAGCGTCACGCCTGGTCGGCGACTATCGCCAGGAGCGCTGCCCGAAGACGCCGCCAGCCGCCTACACCGGCCACTTGCAGCTGGACAGCAAGTACGACCAGCGCGACCCCAGCAAGAGCCGCCTGGTCGCCCGGCAGAGCAAGGACACGCAGCGCATCCGCAAGCAGGTGCAGGGCTATATCGGTGGCCTGATCAAGGCCGCCCAGGTGTTCCAGCGCACACAAAAGGCCAACGAGGCCAACATCGCCCTGGCCTGCCTGGATCAGTGGCTCGACGCCTGGGGCAGCCGCTCGGCCCTGCTCAGCGATGACGCCAGCAAGACCGGCGTGGCCTCGCGCAAGTGGGCCCTCGCCGCCATCGCCTCGACCCTGCTCAAGGTGCAGGCGCTGAGTGACCAGCGCTATCGGTTGAGCCCCGTGCAGACGCGCTGGCTGCAACAGCTGTCCGCCAAGGTGGTCGCCGAATACGAGCCTCGTCGCCACGACAGCGGCATCTACTTCAACAACCACGACTACTGGGCGGCGTGGGCTGTCGCCGCCACCGCCATGTTGCTCGATGACGACAAGGGCCTGGCCTGGGCAGACGTCGCCCTGCGCCGGGCGTTCAGCCAGCTCGCCCAAGGTAAGGGGGACTATGAATACCTGCCACTGGAAGTCGCCAGAGGACGCCTGGCCGCCGACTACAGCCATTACGCGCTGGTGCCGCTGATGCTGCTGGTCGAGGCCGCGGAATTCAACGGTCGCCCGCTCAGCGAACAGGAGCGCAGCCAGCTCGCCGGCCTGGCCAACTTCGCCGCTCGCACCGTGCTGGAGCCCGGGACCGTCGCCGAACTGAGCGAGCGCCAGGCCGATGTCGGCCCGCACAAGATGGTCTGGCTGCTGCCGTTCCTCAACCGCTATCCGCAACACCAGTGGGGCCGCCGCCTGTACCAGGCACACGGCGAGGAGATCAACCACTACAGCCAGGTAGGCGGCGACCTCAAGCCGCTGTATCCCCGGCCCAACTGACCCAGGATTGTCGCCATGTCACAGGCTCTGACCCTTTCCCGCGCACTGCTGCTGATGACCTGCACCCTCAGCCTCGCGGCCCTCGGTGCGCCAGCGGCCCTGCACACGCTCGACCCGCACTGGCAGCAGCAGCAACAGCAGCGCAGCAGCACGCAGATCATGCAGCGCAGTCAGCCTCCTGTACTCGACATGCAGGCCCCCGGAAAGCGCGGCAGCGTCACCCTGGAGCCCATGTACTCCGCGCAGGCCGGCAGCTGGCCGTTCGAGCCGTTCGTGCACAACGGCCTGTTCCGCGCCATCGCCAGCTACCAGGCGCAACACCCGCGTGCCGTGGTGATCCGTGGCGGCAGCATCACCCTGGAGCAACTGCGCACGCAACTCAACGATGCCCGGGTCCTGGGCCGCCATGACGACGGCTACCTGCTCAGCTACCCGTTGATGATCGCCGACGATGCTGCACTGCTGATCGACGACCAGGTGCTCTACCTGTTCGGTCCATCCGGCACGGCACTGATCAACCAGGGGCTGCTGCGCGTGCAGAACTCAAGGCTGCAGAGCTGGAGCGACGGCCGTGCCACGGACACCGACCGCCCCACCCGCCCCTTCATCATGAACTGGGCCGGCAGCCGCCTGCAGATCGAGACCTCGCAACTGGTCAGGATCGGCTACAACGCCAACCTCTCGCGCGGCGTCAGCAGTGGCCTCAGCCCGCACCAGTCGGCGAATCGCCCTCCGGCACAGATCCTGATCGAGGGTAGTCGCTTCGAGGAAATGGCCAGCGCGCTGGAGCTGAATCACAGCCAGGCACTGGTGCGTGGCAACCAGTTCATCAGGCAGCAGCAGTACGCCATCGACCTCGGCAACAGCCGCTTTCTGCTTGCCGACAACCGCATCGACGGGGTGAAGAACAACAGCGGCGTGCGCGTCAGCGGCAGCAGCAGCGGGCGCATCCAGAACAACCTCATCCTGCGCGCGGGCAAGAGTGCCATCGAAGTCAGTGCGCAGCACGGCGCCCTGCTGATACAGGGCAACCGCCTGGGTGCATCCCTGGGCTACGGCCTGATGCTGCGGCAGATCGGCGATGGTTCAGGGCTGCTGGTCCAGGACAACCTGATCGCCAACAGCAGGCTGAGCGCCATCGACGCAGCCGAACTGAGCGGCGCGCTGATCCTCGACAACCGCATCCATTCGACACCGGAATACGCCATCAGCCTGCGCAACGCCCAACCCGGCGCCGGCCGACTGGTCATCACCGGCAACCGCCTGGAAAGCATCGGCAAGGCCATGATCCGGGTAGAGGGCATGCAGGACACCATATTGGGCGACAACCACTTCAAGGCCACTCCGCTGCTGCAGAACCTGCTGACAGGCGACCTGCTGCCGCTGCAAAGCCAGATACTCGACAGCACCGTGCGCCGTCGCTGCCACCTGCAGATCTCGCAGTTCCAGGGCGCAGAGGCCGACTCGACTGACGCCCCGACCTGCAGCAACTAGCCGACGCGGACCGCGTCGACGGAACACCGCAGCTAACGATGCTCGACCTTCAACTGGCTGAAGGTCGCCGCTCCCGCATTGGTTTCGTTGCCGCTGTTGTCGAGGGTGTAGACCCCTGCCTTGAAGTACAACGCATGGCTCGCCCATGCCTTGTTCAAGCTGCGACTCCAGGTCTTCACCGCTCCGCCCGGCTCGACCAGGCCAATGCTCAGCGTGCCGTTCTTCGCCAGGTGAATTTCATAGCTGAAGTCCTGGTCCAACCTCACCTTGCTCGACAACACGATCTTCAACGAATCGGCGTCGGCAGGATGCCCGCGAAACGCGATCACCACGTTGCCGTAACCCGTCTGCGGCACATACTGGTAACCCAGCATCAAGGGCGGTGAAGTGCCCTGCTTGGAGTGAATCTGCGAGAACGCCAACATGCCGCTGGCAGGCACCTGAGTGATTCTGGCAGTCGCGCTCAGCACATCGGTCGCAGCAGTGTAGGACCAGTTCCGCAGCGTGCCATCGGCATAGGTTTCCCTCAGTTCGCTGCGCGGGTACACCGAGTTGCTGGTGGTAGAGCCATTGGCCGGCGCCCAGAAGAAAATCCGCCCGTCGCGGGACTGAAAGTAGTCATCCTGATACCCGCCGACCAGGAGGGGCGTATCGATGACGGTCGCAGGCACGCCTACGGGAATGGTGAGGTTCCAGGTGGCAAGATCGATCATGACTGAACTCCATGGATAAAACGGCCAACGCAGGCCTACTCAGTCCCGCCAGACCGCCGCCCCACGAGAACGCGAGCACGACCTCCGACTTGCAACCGAGCTTATCGCCGGGTTCAGCGGTGATTAACGACCACTCATCATGATTTTGGCGCTGCTTTTTTGACTAACGCCGCAAGCCGGTTGAACACCCCGCCCTTTGCCTCATCGCATAACGATTCCTTGACTGGGAGACAGCGTCGAGCCCTCACAGGATCGACCTTTTCCACTCCCCGAGAGGATGCAAGGAATGTGAGCGAGTCGAAGGTTTACCGACGCCAAAGGTGCCGGCACGCCTCGTCGAAACGCCAAACCGCAGGGGTTTTGACGCTTTGCATGCCCCAGAAAACAAAAGCCCCGAAACGCTGGATGTTTCAGGGACTTAAGCTTGAGATATGGCGGGAAGATGGGGATTTGATCCCGCTCAGACGGCTGCCCGTCGCTGCTCTGCCCAACGTCAGCAAAAGCGGGGGTTCCGTCTCATCGCAGCTGCCCACTGATGCCCTATGTCACCCGTTGATTTCGCCACTTTTTCGACACGTTCTCTCGTCTACCTTGCACCCTCCCAGTGCCTTTGTGTATACCTATCCAATAGTAATGAAAGCGTGAAATGTGGAAGTCAAGCGAATACGCGCTGTCGCATATCCCGACCTCTAAATCATTGAAATATTAAAATTTACCTGATTTTAAGGCTCCCGCTTTTCGGATTTATACCACCTTCCTTGCTTTTGGATTAGTGCGGAAGACTATCTAATCACTGTTAGGCAAAAAAATGCAGCTGAGCTATCAACTGAACTACACACCTAGAGTTTTACGCCTAGCAGCCATTACATTTTTCAAACAGCTAATCGGTATCAGGTTTCCAATCCTAGTAATTGCTCTCTCAGGCTTCATTTCCTGGCAATTCTTCATTGGAAACCGAGGCTGGCTGATAGGTACAGCCATTGGAGCAATTGCAGTCGTAATAAGTATCATGCTCTCTTTATTCATTGCACATTTAAAGCTCGCCTCTAGCAACGCAAAAAAACTAGAAAATGCGGTGTGTACTCTTGAACTTAAGAACTATGGAATCTCATTCAAATCACCGCTAGGCAACGCTGAATTCCCATGGCCAAACATCACCAGCATGAGGCACTACGAGAAGTTCATCTTCCTGAAATTCAACGACGGTAACTACACATCAATACCAACAACCTGTATCGATGAAGCAGGCATCAAGTTCATCAAAAGCTCAATCACCAAACACGGCGGGAGTATTGTCTAACAATGCGCTCAACTGCTGCTCACTTCGTTCGCTGGACCTCCAAAAGCTACGCTTTTGGCTGCCCGTTAGCTTAACCGTTAGCCACAGCCCATGTAGCTCATGTAGCTAAAGGGGACTAGCTAAAGGGGACTAGCTAAAGGGGACAGATTTATTTTCTATGGGCAATCGCAATAAATAAATCCGCCCTTTTCACCCCCACTAACCAAGCATCATACACCTTATGCAGTTACCGATTGAACTTGATAATGCCTTAAGCTTCACTCATGGATTTCTCAAGGCACTAGAAATAGTTGCGAACAGAAAAGCAGGAATCTCTGTAGGCATTTATAAGCGCAACGGAACGCTAGAAGCCGACCTAGCCTTGCACCTCAAGAAGTGTAAAATCCAATACTCAACAATAAAAACATCACTTTCAAACCGCGACGAATTTATAAAAAAGTCCTGGAGCCCGCTAGACACATCACTCTCTCACCTATCTCCTACCGCTCGAGAAGACCTAAAGTGGCAATTCGAAGAATGCGTCGGCCTGCTTTCTACCGCAATTGATGAACGTGGACCGTTCAACCCTCTCTTCAGCGCTCCAATCCATGAAGTTAAATTCACAAGTGACAATAAATGTTCTCTGTACACTCTTGAGATCGGCGATTGGACACTTGTATTTTTCGGCGAGCACAGCGCATGACAACATGTTAAAGCCGTTCACCGGGACAGCCCCAAAGCCAACCCCATAATCAGACATCAGGCATTTATTTTGCGAAAACTATTGGAATCTGACAGCCTTATCCAGGTAAATCTGATAGCTAGCTACCTGCAAAGCAATGGCATAACTGTAAAAATACTGAACGAACACCAGAGCTCCATCCGCTCGGTTATTTCCTTTAACAAACCCATACACCCTGAACTCTGGGTACACCCCGAACAGTTTGAAGCTGCTGCCAAACTTGTCGGCCGATTTCAATACGAACAAGAATCAAATTATTCGCAAAGCGAAGCCGAGTGGCGGTGCAAAAACTGCAAGGAAAGCAACCCTGGCAACTTCATGTCTTGCTGGGCCTGTGGAAGCCACAATTAATCTTCCTTATGATTTGCGGCTTGAATACCGGTTGAGCAAGCCTAACAAGCGGCTCAATCCGTCTGTTTCCCTCACTGGTACGGGCTAACACCTGCGCCTTAAGTAAACGTCATGCCTGATTAATATGTAGACCATAGAAGAGATAGCTATGACTAAGCATGTTGGCTCTTGTCTGTGCAGCACAGTGAAATTTGAGATCCATGGAGACTTCGACAGTTTTTACCTCTGCCACTGTAAACACTGCCAAAAGGACACTGGCTCTGCTTATGCATCAAATCTGTTTTCGCAGTCAGCTAAACTGACCTGGCTGGCGGGTGTAGATTCTGTGACATCCTTTACGCTTCCAGGCACCCGCCACAGCAAAAGCTTTTGCCGGTCGTGTGGCTCAGCATTGCCCAGCACTCAACTTACAAACCTGCTCGTTGTTCCTGCGGGTTGTTTGGACACAGAAATTGCTACGCTGCCGACTGCGCAAATTTTCACATCAAGCAAAGCAGCATGGGGTCGGGCGACTGGTGATGTGCCAGAGTTCAAAGGGCTGCCAGAGTAAGAGAAGCTCACCTTCTTGCATAGCAGCTAGAATCTGCCCCTGAACCAAACATTAGGTGCCCAGGATGATTGTCTTCGCTTTTTTTGTTTGCTTCGTTGTGGCTACCACGGCGCTCGCTTTTGCAAAGCTGAGGCCCAAGGGTGCCTCCCCCGATCGCATCCGTGCATTTGATCACTGGACCTGGTTGCTCGCTGCAGCTGCGGCGCTGGCCAGTGCTCTGTTCGTCTGGCCTGTCAATACGGACTCGATGGACAGCCTCTGGCGGCCAGCAGCGGCGGCGTTCAATGCATCATCCGCCTGGGCAATGGTGCTCCTGGGTGCAACGGTCGTTCGGTACGCCCTCTTCCGTGGGCAGCACACCTGATCACTGGAAAGCAGTGAGCGTCGAACCCGTTTGAACTGCTGTCCGTTACTGCCCTTCCCTGCCCAACGCTAGCAAAGCCGGGGCTTTCGTCCCTCCCCCTCCTGCCCATTGCGGCACTCTGTCGCCCGTTGATTTCGACACTTTTTCGACACGTCAGCTAGACAGGTTCGGCGGCTATGGCTAGCTTCTGGCCATCAAGCCCCTGTGCTTTAAGTCTTCGGTGTCGCTTTTCCAACCTGAGAGTGTCGCGTTTCTCACCGTTGATACGTGATAAATCAAAGGCTTGCGCCGAATTATGGTTGATTACCAGACATTACTGGGGATGTTATGCGACAGCAATGTCGCCTAATTTATAGTTAGGGCTACACATGAAATTAATCTTCGCTGCGTTTTTGGCAATGGTAAGCCAGTTCGTCTATGCAGGTTATGATGTCCATATTACTAAAAAAGATTTTTGGGCTGACGAAAACGGCCCGTGCATAAGCCACGAAGAATGGAATAATTATGTAACAACGGACAGCCAAATCCAGCGCGACAATAAAAATTCAACAAATGATTTCTTAGTACGTCTTGAGCTTGAGCAATTCCCTATTTGGTACAACCCCTACCTTTGCGAAATTTACACAAAGAACCCATCTGAAAACGCCATCAATAAACTCATAAAAATTTCTGAAGTTCTCGACGCAAGAGTTCAAGGCGATGACGGCGAAAGTTATCCACTCACACCCTAACTAGTGGTTCAAACCCTTCGCTACGCTCACTGGGACGGGCTAAAGCCCGCTCCTTAACCAAACGTTAGGCTAAAAATGAGTCTCGACATTCACCTTGAAGCCGATGAACGCCTTTCAATAACCACTATCTCTACGACATTGAGCGAACTCGGCGCACGGGATAGAAACAGTGACGACCATACGGTGGAAGGAATTTTCGAATCCGGATTAATAGTGAGCGCCGCGTGCGAATTAGATGACCACACGTTATACACGGAAGATACTAAAGGCATGGACTTCCCCGTGGCCATTCGCTGTTACATACGAATAAAAGGGCCGGAACCAGAAGGTTTTTCTGCGCTTGGCGATCTGGAGCGCTTTGTAAAACACCTTGCAACCAAAACCGACGCTAACCTTGTGGTTTCATTCCAGTACGAATCAGCGTTGTATTGGAGAAATAGCGATGGTTTACACACCGCCTAACTAGTGGTTCAAAATGTTCGCTTCGCTCACTGGGACGGGCTAACGCTCGCCCCTTAACCAAACGCTAGACTGAAAAATGTTTAACCGTACCGATTTACAAAAAATCAACTTTGATGATTTCCACTTGAGATACTATCGAGGCTTATATTACACAACATATAATTCGTACGCTTTTGATGCTCCTGACTCAGAAGAATGCATAAGAATTTCACGAGCTCCAAAACTGGCCAACGACAATGGCCTAAAATTTTGGTTAGCAGCAGAATTGCAGGACGACTGGTCGAACAGAGAAAAGTATTTTAAGCCATATGTATTTGAATCAGATTCTAGACCGCTTACAGAAAATGAATTTAATAATATGGTGCTAAATCAATGCAGTGCATTGATAACCAAACCCAATCTACCGCTAAATAGTGGGGAATTTGTTGGCGCACTAGCAATGTGTACTATGGAAAGAGACTTTATAGTTGATTTGTTCGCGGAATATGAAGATGAGTTTTTGCATTTCATCTGGAAAACAACAGCCTAACAAGTGTATTGAAGAAAATGGGACAGATTTATTTTATGGTAGGCGAGCGCAGCAAACAAATCCGCCCCTTTTTTCCGTTAGATTAATCGTTAAATGCTTACAAGAGAGTGCACTGTGGAAACCATACGAATTCCTAATGTGCATTGGCCTTTACTCATTGCATATGCACTATTTGCTTATGCGAAAGAAAAGGGGACAGATTTATTTTTCGACTGCCAAGAGCGATAAATACCCCCCCTTTTCCTCCAATTGAATAATCCTCAGGATTAGAGTCAACTTTCAAATAATCTACCCTGATCCTGAGTTGCATTGCATACAATGCATGGCTATTAAACTCAACATGCATCTAAAGTAGTACATCTTGATCGAACTGCCAGGCGCAACGACGATTACAGCCATCCTCATGCTCCGCCTGCAATGCCACAGGGTAATCCGCATAGTTATTATGGTAATTGTGGCGAAGATTGGCATACCATCTTGACAGGATAGTTAAGCAGCTATCACTGAAGGGATGTCGAACTGAGGCCGTAAGCATTTCTCCTATTGCCTTGTCATAGGCATATGCGTGCCATTCTGTGGACCACATAGGACGATGCACCACATCGCAACTTAAATCATCAAAAAGCAACTTGGCCATATCGCCCACTATGTGCTGGTGCCCACTACCATGAACCGTTTCCCATGTATCCGGGATTGCCCAATAGCGCATTGCAATAACTTGGTCGCTATTATGAATATCCCACGAATATTGGAAGCTCGACAATTCTGTATTTAGTCGAACCAAATAATAAGCAGCCTGACGCGGACTCACTTGTTGGACATTGAGAGGCTGCATGTTGAGTATATCGAGGTCGGCACCGATTTCTTCGCGTGCCTCACGCCTGATTGTCTGCTCAGGTGTCTCCGGCGTTAGCCCAGTGGGAGTGAAGCACATATCGCTCCCGCCGCCTACGCAGATGGGAACTCTCTCCAACATTTGCTTACCAACCGATTGCCGTCCGACCGGGACATAAATACCGCACCCATTATTGGCGCTGATCACGGCATATACACGCCGGGAACTTAGGCCAGGAAGATTGCGTGCATCAAAGTAGCTAACGCCATTACTGATACTCGAATGAACCAGCCCATTATGGGTATAGAAGCTTTGGGAGCTGATATTCACCCCTGGGCAAATTAGCTGCTTGATGGCTTGTACATTACAGAAGTTTAGGGCTCGCATTCGACCTCCATTTCACCGTTTGCTCCAAACTGCGAATTATCTTTTCAACACTATTGATCCGGCTCGACATAAAAGGAACGTATCTATTTATAGGACAGACCGCTCGCTTTTGCGCCGATTTCTGCCTATCGCACTCCAACACTTTGTGCCGATCCTATTGAAACGTCTGCTCCTGAATTCGGTGCGTAGCTATCGAAAACTGAGCACCCTCATCTGTCCCGGCTGAGTGGACACTGACTTAAAGGGTAAAAAGGGGACAGATTTATTTTGCGATCTGCCAAGAGCGATAAATAAATCCGTCCCCTTTTGCCAGGCTTACCGTTGCCTGCTGGCCAGTCATCACACACACGTGTTACGGCATACCTTTGCCAGCCATTTCGGCATGAACGGTGGAAACATCCTGACCCTGCAGAAAGTCCTGGGCCACACCACCCTGGCCATGACCATGCGCCATACGCACCTGGCGCCGAATCACCTGCTGGATGCCATCAGGCTCCGCCCCGCTAGCGATCAGCAGCGCTTCTTGGCGATCATCACGTCGTCCGGTGAGTGCTTTCCTGTGCCAGTTGCCTGGCTTAAGATGCACATAACGTATATACGTTGTAGATACAGCCAAGACACGAGGTGACTCAACATGGCCAAAGAAGCGGTTTTCAACCTGAAGCTTGAACCCGAGTTGCGTGAAGGCTTTATGGCAGCAGCTCAAGCCGCACACCGGCCCGCCTCTCAGGTCATGCGTGACCTCATGCGCGACTTTATTCGCCAGCAGCAACAGGCCAAGGAGCATGATGAGTTCGTCCAACGCAAGGTGGCTGCTGCCAGGGCATCCGTAGAGGCTGGTCGTGGTCGGTCCAATGATGATGTAGAAGCTGAATTCGCCGCTCGGCGTGCTAAGGCGTTGAGTCGTTGATACAGGTTATTTGGACGCCCGAGGCCTTGCAGGACCGTCTGGACATCTGGGAATACATCACTACTGAAAACCCTCGCGCTGCCGTGCATATGGATGAGCTATTCAGCGCTGCAGCAGCCTCGCTGGCTGACTTTCCCGACAAGGGTAGGTTGGGATTGGTTGCTGGTACTCGCGAGCTGATCCCCCACGAGAACTACCGTCTTGTCTATCAGGCTGAGCGTGATTCGGTCTGGATCCTCGCCTTGGTGCACGTCGCCAGGATGTGGCCACCTATCCAGAACTAGCTGCAGTCTCGATGTTGAGCCCCCAACTACACAATGAGGGCTATTTCAACTCAGTGGCAGTGATAGTCGCCAGTCTTGTGGTTTCGATGGCAGCCTTTTGAATCTGTACCGCCGCTGTGTGCAAAGACGACTGCCGATGACACAGAGAGAACTGCGGCGATGAGGATGGCTGTGAATTTCATGGTGAACTCCGTTTCTTGCTGAGAGATGAAGGCCGACAAAACAGGGTGGCCAGTTGCCTTCATAGCACAGTAGAAAAATAGAGTCATCGACACTTCTTCGACACCTTGCATGCCGCAGAAAGCAAAAGCCCCCGAAACTCTAGGAATTTCAGGGGCTTAAGCTTGAGATATGGCGGGAAGATAGGGATTTGAACCCTAGGTGCCATTGCTGACACAACGGATTTCGAATCCGTCCCGTTCGACCACTCCGGCATCTTCCCAAGCGGCGCGAATCATAACAGCTCAATACGCTTTGGCGAAGCTAATTTTGAAAATTTTTCTTGTTCTATCAGTCGCTTGTAAAAAACAGGCGCCACCGGTACTGCCGGCGGCGCCTGTCTGGGCGGTCAGGCGGTCAGGCGCGTCAGCGCCTCGCGGTACTTGTCCGCCGTCTTCTGCGCCACGTCCGCCGGCACGGCCGGGGCCGGGGGTTGTTTGTTCCAGCCGGTGGACTCCAGCCAGTCGCGGACGAACTGTTTGTCGAAGCTGGGCGGGTTCTTGCCTTCGACATAGCTGTCGGCCGGCCAGAAGCGGCTGGAGTCGGGCGTCAGCACTTCGTCCATCAGGGTCAGGGTGCCGTCTTCATCGAGACCGAATTCGAACTTGGTGTCGGCGATGATGATGCCACGGGTGGCCGCGTACTCGACCGCAGCGCTGTACAGGGCAATGGCCGTGTCGCGCACCTTGGCCGCCAGTTCGGCACCGATGATGGCTTCGCACTGCTCGAAGCTGATGTTCTCGTCATGGTCGCCGACGGCGGCCTTGGTCGAGGGGGTGAAGATCGGCTGCGGCAGCTTGGCCGCTTCCTTCAGGCCAGCCGGCAGGGCGATGCCGCAGACGGTGCCGCTCTTCTGGTACTCCTTCCAGCCGGAACCGACGATGTAGCCACGCACGATGGCCTCGACGGCAACCGGCTTGAGGCGCTTGGCGACGACGGCACGGCCTTCGACCAGAGGCAGTTCGGCCGCCGCCACGACGTCCTCGACCTTGTCACCGGTGAAGTGGTTGGGCACCACGCCGGCCAGCTTGTCGAACCAGAAGTTGGAGATGGCGGTGAGGATCTTGCCCTTCTCCGGGATCGGTTGTTCGAGGATCACGTCGAATGCCGACAGACGATCGGTGGCCACCATCAGCATGCGCTTGTCGTCGATTTCGTAGAGGTCGCGGACCTTGCCCGAGTAGATCTTCTTCAGGCTCAGGGTGGTAGGTGTGCTCATGTCGGCATTTCCGTTCGTGGCAAACAAAACAGGCGAAACCCTTTAGGATTTCGCCCATCGATTGGAGGCTGAGGCAGCTGCTGCCTGGATCAGCCGAGGTTGTCCTGGATCAGGCTCAGCACGCGGCGCGATACATCGGCCGGGGCGATGGTGTTGAGGTCCTTCTCCACCGTGACCTGCACGCTATCGCCCACCGGGGTCAGGCGAACCTGATAGCGCTCGGCACGCGCCTCGATCTCTTCCTTGCTCGGCTCGCTGCCGAACAGACGACCGAAGAAACCGGGCTTCTCTTCATTGACCTGGGCACCTTCGGCCAGGTTGATGTAGTACAGGCCAAGGCTGCGGTTGAGGTCGTCGACACGCACGTCACCCAGTTCCAGCGAGCGGCCGACACCCGACCAGGCGCGGTCGAAGTCGGCGCCGAGGTTCAGCACCGGGTTGCCGTTGCCGTCTTCGCTCAGGCTGACGCGGCTGGGAGCATCGAAGTCGCGAGCCGCGAGCAGCGAGACGGAACCGCCCTGCTCCACGCCACGCGCCATGCTCACCAGCATTTCGTCGAGCAGTGCCGCCTCCAGGCTGGCGTTGCCACTGCGCTCGGCGAAGGCGACATCGGCACTGCTGCCGGCCGGACGCTCGGCGCTGGTGACGAAGACTTCACTGGTGTTGCGCTGCACACCCGGCTCGATGCGCACACGTACGCGCGTCTCGGCATCCGGTGCGACACCGGACACGCGGCTGCTCAGGCGGCGCGCCATGGTGCTGGAAAGCTCGTCGAAACGCTGCCAGGAGGTGGTGAATTCACCGACCTGCGGGCGCTCGCTGGCGATACGGAAGCCATTGTCCTCGAAGAACTGACGGGCCAGCGGCCAGACTTCGGCCGGCACGCGCTGGGCAACCACCCAACGCGAGTCGCCGCTGCGCTGCAGGCTGAACTCACGCTCGTCGCCGCGCACCTGCAGGGGCTGAGGGCGCGGCACCTCGAATTCGCGGGACGTCGAGTTGCTGCTGGCGACCTGGGCAGGCACCGGCAGCAGCGGGTCGAGACGCTTGGCCTGGACATCGGCCGGCAGTTGCATCGGTGCAGTCTGACGCGCTTCCAGGTAGTCGCTACCGCGATCACGGAAGTAGCCATCTTCACCCCAGAGCCACCCACAACCGCTGGTGCTGGAGACGATCAGAGCAAGGGCGGAAAATCCGGCCAGTCGCTTCATGCGTAGAATTCCTCGATTAAGCCAATACGCCGCACTGGCGCATGGCCTGGCGCAGCGGTTCGTGACAGCGCGGGCTGAGCCAGGTCAGCGGCAGGCGAATACCTTCGTCCATCAGGCCCATTTCGTGCAGCGCCCACTTCACCGGAATCGGATTGGATTCGAGGAACAGGGCCTTGTGCAGGGGCATCAGGCGGTCGTTGATGGCACGGGCGATGGCCGCCTCGCCACGCATGGCAGCGGCGCACAGGTCGCTCATGGCACGCGGCGCGACGTTGGCGGTGACGGAGATGTTGCCCTTGCCGCCCAGCAGCATCAGCTCGACAGCAGTGGCGTCGTCGCCCGAATAGACGAGGAAGTCCTTGCCGACGCGGCTCAGCACGTCCTGGGCACGCTGCAGGTCGCCGGTGGCTTCCTTGATGCCGATAATGTTGTCGATCTTCGACAGGCGCTCGACGGTCTCCGGCAGCATGTCGCAGACGGTGCGGCCCGGCACGTTGTAGAGAATCTGCGGGATGGCCACGGCTTCGGCGATATGGCGGAAGTGCAGGTACAGGCCTTCCTGGGTCGGCTTGTTGTAGTACGGGGTGACCAGCAGGGCGGCATCGGCGCCAACGTCCTTGGCCGCACGGGTCAGCTCGACCGACTCACGGGTGGAGTTGCCACCGGTGCCGGCGATGACCGGGATACGGCCAGCGACCTGGTCGACCACGCGCTTGATCACTTCGACGTGCTCACCCACGTCCAGCGTGGCGGACTCACCGGTGGTGCCGACCGCGACGATGGCATTGGTACCCTCTTGCAGGTGGAAATCCACCAGTTTGCTCAGGGCCGCCCAATCCAGATCACCCTGCGCGTCCATGGGCGTGACCAGTGCCACCATACTGCCCGCAATCATGCAACTGCTCCTGCCGGAAAAATTGAGCCGTAATGGTACTGGTGCCACCAGTCCGGCACAAGCAACGGACAAGGGCATATCCGCTCCCGACTTGGGGCGACGAGGGTGGCGGCGCCATTCCCCTCGGCGGTGCTTTTCGCTAACCTGCTCTCTTTGGTCTGCGGCGTCTCGTGCGCGGACCGTTCATCGCTTTAGGAAGGCTGCATGTCCACCCCCCCCGTTCGCGAACAATTCCTCGTTATCAGCGCTCTCGGCCGTGATGCCATGGCCCTGACCAACCTGCTCAGCCGCACCAGCCACGAGAACCGCTGTGCGGTGATCAGCACCCGCCTGAGCCGCCATGGAGAGTTCAGCGCCCTGGTGCTGCAGGTGTCCGGCAGCTGGGACGCCCTGGCGCGCCTGGAGTCGAGCCTGCCGCTGCTGGCCAAGAAGCACGACTTCTCGGTCAACCTGATCCGCAGCGCCGCCGCCGACGCTCGCCCGCAGGCGCTGCCCTACGTTGCCTACGTCAGCGCCGTGTATCGCCCGGACATCCTCAACGAGCTGTGCCAGTTCTTCATCGACCACCGCGTGGAGCTGGAGAACCTCACCTGCGATACCTACCAGGCACCGCAGACCGGCGGCACCATGCTCAACGCCACGCTGACGGTGACGCTGCCGGCAGGCACCCAGATCAGCTGGCTGCGTGATCAGTTCCTCGATTTCGCCGACGCCCTGAACCTGGACGCGCTGATCGAACCCTGGCGCCCGCAAAACCCATGACGATTCGCCGCGCGACGGCCCTGCGCCAGTAACCGCAGCGGCGGCCTGCTCATCAGGCCCCGCCGTCTGCCGCGCAGATGACTGCCGCGCGAGATCATCGACCGCCTCTATTGAAGGAATTCCCATGACCGTAGCCATCGACCAAGCCGTTGCCGACTTCCAGGCCGAAGCCACCAGCGGCCAGCAGGTGAAGCTGTCTGACCTCAAGGGCCAGCAGGTCGTGCTGTACTTCTACCCGAAGGACGCCACGCCCGGCTGCACCACCGAGGGCCTGGACTTCCGCGCGCGCTTCGAACAGTTCCAGGCCGCCAACACGCTGATCTTCGGCGTGTCGATGGACAGCCTGAAGAAGCACGAGAGCTTCAAGTGCAAGCAGGAGTTTCCCTTCGAGCTGATCAGCGACGAGGAGCACGCCCTGTGCGACCTGTTCGGCGTGTACCAACTGAAGAAGAACTACGGCAAGGAGTACATGGGCATCGTGCGCAGCACCTTCCTCATCGACAAGGATGGCGTGCTGCGCGAGGAATGGCGCAACGTCAAGGTTGCCGGCCATGTCGACAAGGTGCTGGCCGCCGCGCAGGAACTGAACAAGCGCTGAGACCGGGCACGCCTGCTGTAGGAGCGGCTTCAGCCGCGAATGCCGAGCCCCGCACCAGCGGGACCGAGCATGAAAAAGGCCGCATTCGCGGTCTTTTTCGTTTGACAGGGAAATCGCTCCAGTCATTCGCCTGTTTCGCGGCTGAAGCCGCGCCTACGGGGTGATTCGCCCGAGGAGCCTGGAGCGGCCATTCGCGATGCGCTCCAGGCGCACACCGCCGGTCGCGGATGCCCACTCTCCCAGAGGAACAACGCGGCCCCAGCACCAGCGGCCAGACAAGGAGCAAAGACCGCTGGCTCCTGCGACCCGCCCTCTCAGGCCTGTGCAGACTCCAGCTCGGTGCGCGGCCAGGCGTTGATCACCGCCTTGAACAGCGTGGCCAGCGGAATGGCGAAGAACACGCCCCAGAATCCCCACAGGCCGCCGAACAGCAGCACCGCGCAGATGATCGCCACCGGGTGCAGGTTGACCGCCTCGGAGAACAGCAACGGCACCAGCACATTGCCGTCGAGGGCCTGGATGATGCCGTAGACCACCATCAGGTAAATGAACTGGTCGCTCCAGCCCCACTGGAACAGGCCGATCAGCGCCACCGGCACCGTCACCACGACCGCGCCGATGTAAGGCACCACCACCGACAGGCCAACCAGCAGCGCCAGCAGCGCCGCGTAGTTCAGCCCCAGGTAGGCGAACGCGATGTAGGTGACCACGCCACAGATGATGATCTCGATGAACTTGCCACGGATGTAGTTGGCGATCTGCTGGTTCATCTCCTGCGCGACCTGGCTGATCAGCGCCCGCTCGCGCGGCAGGTAGCCACGGAACCACTGGCCGATCTGCTCGCGGTCCTTGAGGAAGAAGAACACCAGGATCGGCACCAGCACCAGGTAGATCATCACGCTGACCAGCATCGGCAGGCTGGACAGCGAGAACGACAGCGCCCACTGGCCGAACTTGCCGGCCTCGCCCCGCATGCTGGTGATCAGTTGCACGATCTGCGCGTCGGTGATCAGGTTCGGGTAGCGCTCCGGTAGCAGCAGGAATACCGACTGCCATTCGGCCGCCATGCGCGGCAGCTCGTTGAACAGGGTGCTGAGCTGCTGCCACAGCAACGGCATCAGCACCAGCATGAACACCGCCAGGCAGCCCATGAACAGGGTGAACACCAGCCACACGGCGAGCACCTGCGGCACCCGCATGCGCTCCAGGCCGTTGACCATACCCTGCATCAGGAAGGCCAGCACCAGGCCGGTCAGCACCGGCGCGAGCATCCCGCCCAGGGTCAGCACCACGGCGAACCCCAGCACCAGCAGCACGGCCAGCACCACGGCCTGCTCGTCGGAGAAGTAGCGGTGCAGCCAGTCGCGTATAACCTTGACCATCAACGATCCTTAATCTGCAGATGTGCTGGGGAGGACGGCGAAGGGCTCAGGCCTTGCGCAGCCAGTAACGATAGACACCCGAGTCGACCTCTTCATGCAGCAGCGCATGACCGGCCAGCGTGGCGAATGCACGGAAGTCGCGCTGCGAACCGGCATCGGTGGCACTGACCTTGAGTACGGCGCCGCTGGCCAGGCGATTGAGCTCGAGCTTGGCTTTGAGCAAGGGCAACGGGCAATTGAGCCCGCAGGCGTCGAGTTCGGCATCGAAAGCCGGTACGTCTGTCATCGTCTACTCCTGATAAGGGCGCTAGGATAACCAAGCCACTGCAACCCTGGCCAGCGCGCTAGCTGGCCGGCTACAGTAACCCCCTTTGCCCTCCGAGAGCCCTGAGTGCATGACTTTTCTGCGCCCCACCCTGCTGACGCTGGCCTGCCTGTTCGCTGCCCACACGGGAGCCAGTGACCTGCCGTCGCTTGGCGATGCCAGCTCCTCGATCGTCTCCCCTCAGCAAGAACACCAACTCGGCCGCGCCTGGCTCGGCCTGCTGCGCGGCCAGGTCTCGCAGCTGGACGACCCGCAGCTCAAGGACTTCGTCGAATCCAGCGTCTATCGCCTGTCGGAGACCAGCCAGCTGCAGGACCGCCGCCTGGAGTTCGTCCTGCTCAACAGTCCGCAGCTCAACGCCTTCGCCGCCCCAGGCGGGATCGTCGGGGTCAACGGTGGCCTCTTCCTCTACGCCCAGACCGAAGCCGAGTACGCCTCGGTCATGGCGCACGAACTGGCGCACTTGTCGCAACGCCACTTCGCCCGTGGCGTCGAGGCGCAGCAGCGCATGCAACTGCCGCTGATGGCCGCCATGCTCGCCGGCATCGTCGCCGCGGCAGCGGGCGCGGGGGATGCCGGCATCGCCACGATCATGTCGACCCAGGCTGCGGCGATTCAGGAGCAGCGCCGCTTCTCGCGCCAGAACGAGCAGGAGGCCGACCGCATCGGTCTGGTCAACCTGGAAAAGGCCGGCTACGACCCGCGCGCCATGCCGTCGATGTTCGAGCGCCTGATGCGCCAGTACCGCTACGACGCCAAGCCGCCGGAATTTCTCCTGACCCACCCGGTTTCCGAGTCGCGCATCGCCGACACCCGCAACCGCGCCGAGCAGTACCCGGTGGAAGGCCGCGAGGACAGCCTGCGCTACCAGCTGATGCGCGCCCGCGTGCAACTGACCTATGAAGAGACGCCCGGGGTCGCTGCCAAGCGTTTCCGCGCCATGCTCGACGAGAACCCGGGGCTGGATGCCGCGCGCTATGGCCTGGTCCTGGCGCAGATGAAGACCGGCCAGCTCGACGAGGCCGGCAAGACCCTGGCACCGCTGCTGAGCAAGGCCCCGGACGACATCGTCTACAACCTGGCGCAGATCGAGCTGGACATGGCCGCCAACCGCCTCGACGCGGCCGATCGCCGCCAGGCGCGCATGCGCACCCTGTACCCCAGCAACTATCCGCTGCAACAGAGCGGCATCGACCTGCTGCTCAAGCAGCAGCGCATCCCGGATGCCGAGCGAGCGCTGGATGACCTGCTGAAGACCCGCAGCAAGGACCCGGACGTCTGGTACCAGGTCGCCGAGGTACGTGGCCTGAGCGGCAATACCATCGGCCTGCACCAGGCACGCGCCGAGTTCTTCGCACTGGTGGGTGACTACAACCAGGCGATCGAACAGCTGGACTACGCCAAGCGCCGCGCCAGCAACAACTTCCAGCTGGCCTCGCGCATCGACGCACGCCAGCGTGAACTCTCCGAAGAGAAACGCCTGGTCGAGCAGATGTTGCGCTGACGCAAGTGCTGGCACGGTCTTTTGACTGCGGTGCGTTCGGCCCTCTCCCCCGGCCCCTCTCCCATGAATGGGAGAGGGGAGCAAACC
>CEWF01044633.1_pt1 | contig 23051 bp, 21 predicted proteins | sample 531331 | NCBI WGS metagenome assembly CEWF01 (sample SAMEA2622676, study PRJEB7988) | marine metagenome | biome: marine biome (ENVO:00000447); feature: mesopelagic zone (ENVO:00000213); material: "saline water (ENVO:00002010), including plankton (ENVO:xxxxxxxx)" | depth 600 m | reverse complement strand
GCCCAACCAGCGCATGCAGTGCGTCAGACGAGCGGGAGCAAGCCGTACCTGGGCATAGCGAAAACCCTTGCCGACCTCGCCCAGCACCGCATCGGCCGGCACCCGCAGATTCTCGAAGCGCAGCACGGCGTGGCCGCCGGTGAAACAACTGTCCAGCGAATCCATCATTCGCTCGAGGATGAAGCCGGGCTGGTCGGTATCCGTGAGGAACATGGTGGCATTGCCGTCCTCGGTACGCGCCATGATGATGGCGAAACTCGCCCCCTCGGCTCCGGTGATCAGCCATTTGTGGCCATTGATGAGATAGTCGTTGCCATCGCGCACCGCGGTGGTGGCGAGCATGGAGGGGTCGGACCCGGCACCCGGCGCCGGTTCGGTCATGGCGAAGCAGGAACGGATATGCCCCTGCACGAGCGGCCTCAACCAACGATCCTTCTGCGCGTCGGTGGCGACCACTTCCATAAGATGGATGTTGCCTTCGTCCGGGGCGTGGATGTTCATGGCCGTCGGCCCCAGCGGTGAATACCCCGCCTCCTCGAAGATCACGGCCTTGGCGACATGGGAAAGCCCCAAGCCACCCATGTCACGCGAGGCATGCGGCGTCAGCAGCCCCTGGGCGCGCGCCTTCTCTACCAACGCCTGACGCAGCGCCTGCGAGGGTCCGTGCGCGGTCTGCCGCGGGTCCTGCTCCATTGGGATGATTTCATTCGAAACGAAGGCGCGTACCTTGGCCTGGAGGGCCACCAGCTCGTCGGACAATGCGAAATTCATGAGTCGTTCCTGTCTAGCAAGAGGTCAGAGCATCAGGCCGGATAGCACTGAAGAGGTTTTCCAGGACGGTGGCGTGAACCCCGACCTTGTGCGGGTTGTACGGGGTGTAGTTGAGCGTACGGATGACCGCGCCCAGCACTTGGTCGCCGCGGCAGTCGATATCCAGAACGTTGAGGCAGGCATGGTCCTGCTCGAAGACCGACAGCCCGCCCAGCCCCAGGCCTGCCGCCCAGCCCAGCAACACGCGATTGACCGCGTCATGGCTGACCAGTAGCGCGCTTTCCCAGTGCGGCTCCCGTAGCAACTCGAAAAACTGCTTGAGCACACGCGTCTGGAACTCATCCCAGCGCTCACCGCCGAGAAAGCACGCCCCCTCCCAATGGGCGAGGCGATACGCTTCGATCACCTGCTCGCGCAAACCATCGGGTGCCAGCTCCCGCAGCCGTCCGGCGCGGATTTCGCGCAGTTCCGGCAGAACGGTTGCCGCCCCCTGCCCCATGGCCAGCAACTCCAGGGTCTGCCGGGCACGCGGGTAGTCCGAGCACACCATGCGGTCGAAACGGATGCCTCGCAGCACGTTTGCGAGCGCCTGCGCCTGCTCTACCCCACTCGGCGAAAGCGGCACGGCGCGCGGGTCCAGCGGCTTGCCCCAGGCATCGAAATAATCGACATGCCCATGCCGCACCAGATAACAGCGCCGCCTGCGCACTTGCCCTCCACGCTCAGCGCTCATGACGCAGGACCTTGGGATTGCTGATGCTCAGGCGTGCCCGGGTGATGGTCGACAACACTTCCGGCAACACCTCCTGAGCGTCGAAGGCGCCTTGGCGGACAAGCCGGGCAAGATGAGCCAGGGCCTCGTCATGGGGACGCCCGGCCAACCCTTCTGGCGCCAGCACGCGGTCCAACAACTGGCTTTCCAGATGGTCCACCTGTTCACCTTGCTCGATCTCGCGAACGGCAATGGCCAGCGCGCTGGCGATCATGCGGCACGAATAGTGGAGGTCTGCGGGCAACGCGGGAAGCAGCTCGTCCAGTAGCGAGGCGCGCGCGGCAAGTAACAATTCCAGGGCGTTCGGCGCGGTCATTTCCAACCTCCACTAAGTCTGAGAATCTCGTACTCCAGTTCCGGAATCAGGCGTCCGGTCAGCGCCAACTCCAGGGACACCTGCTGCCCGGTCAGATGGCGCTGCGCCTGTTGCAGCGCCACCACCGCCCAACGCAGATGGGCCAACAACTGCCAGTAACGGAGCGCCTCTGCATCCGGGCGATAGCCGGATACGGCGGCGTAACCGTCAAGGAAGTCATCCAGTTCGCCCATACCGCCCGCCACTCGCTCCGGTTTGGCGAAGCGCCAACAGCGCGCAGTGAACCAGCCCAGGTCCTCGCGCGGGTCGCCCCAACCGGCGAACTCCCAGTCCAGTACGCCGGCTAGGCGCCCCTGATCGACCATGTAGTTGCCGGTGCGGTAGTCACGGTGAATCAGGCGCGGCGCTAGCGGCGTCGGTCGATGGATTTCACACCAGCGCAGCCCCCATTCGATGACCGGATAACTGCCGGGAAGCGCATCCAGATAACGACGGTACTGATCGATGCTGCTCTGGATGGGATCGGCCGATGCGTTCGGCAGAAAGCTCAGCAGGGGATGATCGGGCCCGATCCGGTGCAGCCGGGCAAGGTTGCCGCCAAGCTCCCGGCAGAGCTCGGCCCGCTGCGGGTCGAGCGTTTTGTCCGTGGTGAGCCGATACCCAGCCGAGGTCCCGCCGAGCGCCTGCATGACGAAGAATTCCCGCCCCAGCACCTCGTCGTCACGGCAAAGCCAGAGTGGCTCCGGTACTTTCACGCCCGCCTGGTGCACCGCCTGCAGCACGGCGAATTCCTGGGAGCGCTGCATGCTCACCGCAACCGAAGAGGGTGAGTCAGTGCGCAGCACCCAACGGTGGTCGATGACTTGCGCACCCGCGAACGCCTGCGCGCTCAACAGCCAGTTTTCTTGAATCGCACCACCGGATAGGCGCTCGCAGGCCGTGACCCGCAGGCTTTCGCAGCCGGTTTGCAGCGCCAGGAATGTGCTCAGAGGGTCCAAGGCGTCGGCGACATCGATCCGCGACGCGGCTTCGGGAAGCGAAAGGCTGTGCATATGCAGTTCTTGCTCTCTGTGTAGGGTCTACAGGTGCAGAGCAAGAGCTGTTCCAGCTCCCGAAATAAATAAATTTCCTATTTAAATACAATTACCTATATGAATATTGAGCCAGCGACAAGCGCTCTCGTCACGATGTTCTGTTGCAAATCTGAAACCTATATTTCAGGCTGAAAAAAAGAAATTCAGGAGCCGCCCCAATGTCGACAGCGCACTATTTGCCCCGCATCGTCGCCCTGATCAACCACCTACGCCTGCCTCAAGGCCTCAACAGCATGGCCCGCATCGTTCAGCAGGTCATACCCGCCTACCAGCAGCGCGCGCATGTGGAAATCATCGAGGCGACGGTGGGCGAGCTGCGCCAGCTCGGCAAGGAACTGGAAAGCCGACAGGACATCGACATCATCATCTGTTCGGGCGCGACCGCCGACTACCTGAGACGGTACACGACAACCGCCGTCCTTTCGATCCGCATGGGCGAATACGATCTGATCCGCGCGCTGGACATCGCCAAGGCCCAAGCGACGAAGGTAGGCATCGTCAGCTTCCAGCGAGCGCACCCGGAACTCGACGCCATGGCTTCGCTGTTCACGGTAGACGTCAAGCAAGCCACCTACACCAACCTGGAAGAGGTACAGGCCAGCATCCGTGCGCTGGTGGACGACGGCTATCGTGTGATCGTCGGCTCGTCGACGGTCGTGGAAATCGCCGAGGCAATCGGCGCCCGCGGTGTTCTGGCCCTCAACGAGGACGCCGTGAAGCGCGCGCTCGACGAAGCGCTGGCCCTCTGTCGCAGCCGAAACCAGGCGCTGATCCAGCAGCAGTGGTTGAACGCGGTGCTGCGCAACCTCAGCGACGGCGTGATTGCCGTGGATGCCAAGGGCATCGTGCAGTCGCTCAACCCACGTATGGCGCAGTTGCTCGGCAAGACCATCGAATGGACACGGGAGCGCCCGCTCGCCGAAGTGATGCCGGGCCTGGACATCACCTCGGCCCTGGCCCAAGGAGAATGCGAAGAAAGCCAGATCATTCGTGTCGGCGGACGCATCCTCGCGGCCAACGTCACGCCGATCATCGAACAAGGCAAACCCGATGGTGTGGTGGTGTCCTGCCAGGAAACCAACGCCATCCAGCGCGCCGAACGGCGTATCCGCAGCCAGGCGCGCCCCCGGCAATTCACCGCGCGCTATCAGTTCGATCAACTGCTGGGCGAGACCGCCAGTTTTCGCGCGCTGCTCGCATTGGCCCGGCGCTATGCCGACACCGACTCCACCGTGCTCATCACCGGCGAAAGCGGAACCGGCAAGGAGCTGCTCGCGCAGAGTCTGCATAACGCGAGTCAACGCCGGCCAGGCCCATTCGTGGCCATCAACTGCGCGGCATTTCCGGAAACGCTGCTCGAAAGCGAACTGTTCGGCTACGAGGAAGGCGCCTTCACGGGCTCGCGCAAGGGTGGCAAGACGGGCCTGATCGAAGCCGCCCACACCGGCACCCTGTTTCTCGACGAGATCGGCGACATGCCGGTTACCCTGCAAACCCGGCTGCTGCGCGTGCTACAGGAGCGTGAAGTGCTGCGCCTGGGCGCCTCCGAACCCACCCCGGTGGACATTCGAGTCGTCGCGGCCACCCATTGCGATCTGCGCAGTCGGGTCGCCGACGGCCACTTTCGCGAGGACCTTTTCTATCGCCTGAACATCCTCAGGCTCGCGGTACCGCCGCTGCGCGAACGCACGCAAGACCTGCACCTGCTGGCCGAAACGATCCTGCACAAGCTTGCGCTGCCGGCCGGCGCCACCCGGTCGGGTCAGCAATTGTTGCAGGAATTGATGCCGCGCCTGCACAGCTACCGCTGGCCCGGCAACATCCGCGAACTGGAAAACCTCGTGGAGCGCGCCGCCCTGTCCGCCCAGGCGCTGGGTGACGAAGCCGACGATCGTGCCCGGGCCCTGCCAACGCTATTCCCCGAACTGTTCGAACACGGCGACGGACCTGGCGACCGGCACCCTGCCGAACTTGCCTCGCAAAACCTGCGCAACGTCGGCAAGGCCAGCGAGGTCGCCCATGTGCGCAGAGTGCTCGAGTCGTGCCAGGGCGACATGAACGCTGCAGCGCAGCAGCTGGGTATCAGCCGCACCACGCTCTGGCGGCGACTGCGCAGCGCCTCGTGAATTCAATAATGAAACATCGACTGCCAACGCCATTTACAAAAATGAAATAGAGCGCTTCGAGCGAGCCGTCTGGGGAAGACCATGATGGTTGGCAAACCACCTTATCCCTTTTAATAACAGGTACTTAGCTCCAGATATTGACTGCTGCCACGTGTGTGGCACAAGCCTTGCTCCCTCTGCCGAACCGGGCGGCGGACATGGCTCCGCCGCCCTTGCTCCCTCTAATAAGAACAAGGCAGGAGGTTGCTTATGCAAGGCTTGATGATGAACTTCAACCTGGGCATTACGACGATCATGCGGCATGCCCTGCAGGTGGCGGCCGACACCGAGATCGTTTCATTGTTCGCCGATGGCCACGTGCACCGATACCGCTATGCCCAGGCATTCGCGCGAGCGGCCCAGTTGGCCAATGCCCTCGACGCGTTGCAGTGCCCGGCCAGTGCCCGAATCGGCACACTGGCCTGGAACGACCATCGCCATTTCGAACTGCACTATGCCGTGCCCTGCTCCGGGCGGGTTTGCCACACCATCAACCCCAGGCTTTTTCCCGAACAGATCCGCTACATCATCAACCACGCCGAGGACGACCTGCTGTTCATCGACCCGCAGTTCATCCCCCTGGTGGAGAGCCTTTGCCCAGAGCTGCCCTCGGTTCGCCACTTCATCGCCCTGTGCGGCCAGGACGAACTGCCGCCAAGCACTCTGCCCGGCCTGCTGAGTTACGAAGCGCTGCTGGCCCAGGCGCCGGCAGCCTACGACTGGCCAGACATCGACGAACGTCAAGCCAGTGGCCTGTGCTACACCTCGGGCACCACCGGCAACCCCAAGGGGGTGCTGACCAGCCACCGCAGCGCCGTGTTGCACAGCATGTCGCAGAACATGGCCGACAAGGTCGGACTGCGCGCCGTGGACGTGGTGATGCCCATCGTGCCGATGTTTCACGTCAATGCCTGGGGCATGCCGTACACCGTCGCGATGGCCGGTGCCAAGCTGGTTCTACCGGGGCCGAATGTCGGCGACTCGGCCACCCTGGCCCGGCTGATCAACCAGGAGCGCGTCAGCTTCTCTCTGGCGGTACCGACCATCTGGGCCAGCCTGAACCAGTACCTGAACAGCCATGAGGTGTCCCTCCCCACCTTGCGGCGGGCGGTCACCGGTGGCGCCGCCTGCGCCCTCAGCCTCGTCGAGTCGATGGCGAGGCACGGCATCACCCTCGAAAACGCCTGGGGCATGACGGAGCTCAATCCCGTGGGCAGCTACAACCGCGACCAGCCCTGGTACGACGATCTCGATGAGCAAAGCCGCGGCATGCAACGCCTGAAGTCCGGTCGCCCGTTGTTCGGCGTGGAGATGCGCATCGTCGACGAGGCCGGAACGCCCCTGCCCCACGACGGCGAAGCCTCCGGCGCACTGCAGGTGCGCGGCGCGTGGGTGCGCAGTGGTTATTTCGGACAAGAGGCGGTGGAAGATTGGTTCGACACCGGCGACGTCGCCACCCTCGACCCCCGCGGTTATATGCAGATCACCGACCGGCTGAAGGACGTCATCAAGTCCGGAGGCGAATGGATCTGTTCCGTGGAAATCGAGAATGCGGTGATGGCTCACCCGCAGGTGGCCGAGGCCGCGGTGATCGGCGTACCGCACCCGCGCTGGAGCGAGCGTCCGCTGCTGGTGATCGTGCCCAGGCATAGGGACGTCGAACCCAGCCACGAGGAGCTGATCGGTTTTCTCGAAGGCAAGGTTCCCAAATGGTGGCTGCCCGACGCCAGCGAAACGCTGGACCAACTGCCGCTGACAGCCACCGGCAAGGTGAGCAAGAAGACCCTGCGCGAGCGCTATGCGGATTACCCCTGGAACGCGCCCATAGCCGTCACGCAATGAGGCCACTGCGCCAGCTTGTTCAACGCCTTACAACAAAAGCAAACGGAGCCACCATGCCCAGTCAAGCGGCGTCACACGCAGATCACTATCGCCGAATCCGCCAGGACCCAAGGTTCATCGAACTCAGCCGTGCCCGCTCGCGCACCAGTTGGTGGCTGAGCCTCGCGGTGCTGTCGAGCTACTTCCTGTACATGGGTATTGCCGCGGTCCGTCCGGACCTGCTGCATCTACCGCTGTATCCCGGCAGCCATTTGAGCCTGGGCATCCCCCTGGGCGCCCTGCTGATCGTTGCGGGCTGGCTGCTGACGGGCTGGTACGTGCGCCGCGCCAACCGCCACTACGACGAGCTCAGCGAGCACATCATCCAGGAGAGCCAGGTATGAAGCGCATTTTCGCGGGCAGTCTTGCTGCCCTTCCCCTGCTTGCCAATGCCGATACCGCCAGCCCCTCGGGCATCAACCTGAACGCTGTCGGGATGTTTCTGCTGTTCGTCGGCATCACCCTGCTGATCACCTGGTGGGCATCGCGACGGACTCGCTCGGCCCACGATTTCTACACCGCCGGCGGCGGCATCACCGGCATGCAGAACGGCCTGGCCATCGCCGGCGACTACATGTCGGCATCCACCCTGCTGGGCATTTCCAGCCTGGTATTCGCCAAGGGTTACGACGGGCTGATCTACGTGACCGGCTTCTTCGTCGGCTGGCCGGTGCTCACCTTCCTGATGGCCGAGCGGCTGCGCAATCTGGGCCGTTACACTTTCGCCGACATCGTCTCGTTCCGCCTCGACCAGCGGCCGATTCGCGTACTGGCCGCCTGCGGCTCGCTCACGGTGGTCAGCTGCTATCTGCTGTTGCAGATGGTGGGCGCCGGCCAACTGATCAAACTGCTGTTCGGCCTGGACTATGCGGTTGCCGTGGTGATCGTCGGCACGCTCATGCTGGTGTACGTGGTGTTCGGCGGCATGCTCGCCACCACCTGGGTGCAGATCACCAAGGCCGTTCTGTTACTGGCCGGCGGTACGGCGCTCATGCTGCTGGCGCTGGCCGAATTCGACTTCAGCCTGGAGAACCTCGCCCAGCGCGCCGTCGAATCCCACGCCGGGGGCTGGGACATCATGGGCCCTGGCAGCATGCTGGCCAACCCGATCAACGTGGCATCGATGGCGCTGGGCCTGGTCTTCGGCCTGGCCGGGCTGCCGCACATTCTGATGCGCTTCTTCACCGTGCCGAACGCCCGCGAAGCCCGTAAGTCGGTGCTCTACGCCTCCGGCTTCATCGGCTTCTTCTTCCTCGTAGTCTGCGTGCTGGGTTTCGCCGCCATCACCATCGTCGGCACCGACCCGCAGTACTTCGTGGAGGGTAAGCTGGGCGGCGCCCTGGTCGGTGGCAGCAATATGGTGGCGATGCACCTGGCCAAGGCCGTGGGCGGCAACCTGTTCCTCGGCTTCATCTCGGCAGTGGCCTTCGCGACGATTCTCGCCGTGGTGGCGGGCCTGACGCTTGCGGGCGCATCGTCCATCTCCCACGACCTCTACAACACCGTCCTGAAACGCGGCAAAGCCAGCGAGGCGCAGGAAATGCGGGTCTCCCGCTTTGCCGTGCTGGGCCTGGGCCTGGTGGCAATCACGCTTGGCATTCTGTTCGAGCAGGTGAACATCGCCTTTCTGGTAGGCCTGACCTTCGGCATCGCCGCATCGGCCAATTTCCCGGTACTGATCATGGCCATGTACTGGAAAGGGTTGACCACCCGGGGCGCAATCTACGGCGGGCTGACGGGTCTGGTCGCAGCCCTGACGCTGGTCATCATCTCGCCCACCGTTTGGGTCACCGTGCTGGGCCACGAAAAAGCGCTGTTCCCCTACGACCACCCGGCGCTGTTCGCCATGCCGCTGGCGTTCGCGGTCATCGTGCTGGTGTCGAAACTCGACCGTAGCGCCCAGGCAGCCAAGGATCGCCAAGGCTTCGACGACCAGTGGGTGCGTGCCGAAACCGGACTGGGCATCGCCACCGCGAGCGCCCACTAGCCGGGGCCGACCGAACCTCCACCCTCCGGCGCTGACGCACCTTGAGCGCCACGCGGCTCGGCCCTCCGAGCCGCGTTCTGTTCGAACCGGCTTGCACGCCACCAAAGGCATGAGCCACCACCAGCTCTTCGTACTTCTTGCCAGCCCTTCGACATATCGTCGCCCGCCAGCCACCAGCAGGCGAAGCACCAGGCATTTCCTGGTCTTGCGGCGACAGGTCAAGCACCTGCCATGCGAATCCATGGCAATGCAAGAAAAGGTCTGCTGAAGTGTTGCCCCCTGCAGAATCGGCGGGCAATACGCGGAGCCTTACTGGCTGAGATCGTAGGATGTAGTGCGAAATGGCCTTCAAGGCTTCATCGCCGAGATAGGCTTGCGGCGGCATTTCCGGAAAATACGTGCGCTTGCGTACCGGGTTGGCGATGAATGCGACCAGCGCGGCCTCATCCTTGCCGTACAGAGTCTGGATCGACTGCATGGACGGGCCGAGCAGTACGCTGGCGTAGGTATGACAGCCGGTGCACACCGCCAGGTAGGTCAGGCGCCCACGTTGCGCCGCGGTGTAGGCCTCGCTTTCGATCGGCTTGTCCAGCATGGCAGTCTTGTAATCGGCCTTGCTCCTGCCGTCCTTGCAGACACCCCAACGCTTGGTGCCGAGCATGTCGACGCCTTCCTGCTCAACTCAAGTGAATCAGCGGCCTAACCCACGTAGCGGGCGAAAAGCCGGGAACCGAAGCAGAGCATGCATGCTTCAATTCCCGGGCTCATCGCTAACCTCGAACAAACTCGAGAATATCGGCATTAATCACATCGGCATGGGTAGTCGGCATTCCATGTGGAAAGCCGGGATAGATTTTCAGCGTGCTACTGGAAAGCAGTTTCGCGGAGAGCACACCGGCGTTCTCGTGTGGCACAACCTGATCGTCATCACCATGCAGCACCAGAACAGGGATGCTGATGCTTTTCAAATCCTCGGTGAAGTCCGTCTGCGAAAAAGCGACGATGCCATCATAGTGCGCCTTGGCGCAGCCCATCATGCCCTGGCGCCACCAGTTCGCGATGATCCCTTCCGATGGCTTCGCTCCAGAGCGGTTGTAACCGTAAAACGGACCTTCAGGAATGTCTCGATAGAACTGTGCACGGTTGGCAGCCAGCTGGGACTGAAAGTCGTCGAAGACCTCCTTGGGCAAGCCACCGGGATTGCTTGGCGTCTTCACCATCAACGGAGGAACCGCACTGATCATCACCGCTTTAGGGACGGGATCGTCACGGTATCGAGTGATGTAGCGGACAACCTCGCCGCCACCCGTGGAGTGGCCGATATGGATGGCTTTCTGTACGCCCAGATGATTTACGACTGCGGCCACGTCATCTGCGTAGTGGTCCATGTCATGGCCGTCCCATACCTGACTGGACCGTCCATGGCCACGGCGATCATGAGCGACAACCCGATATCCCTGCGCCAAGAAGAACAGCATCTGGACATCCCAATCATCCGCGCTGAGTGGCCAACCATGGTGAAAATAGATCACCTGGGCGTCCCGAGGTCCCCAATCCTTATAGAAAATCTCAACCCCATCTTTCGTAGTGACGTAGCCCATGTTCGCATCTCCTGTAGGAGGGAAGATGAAGACCAGCCGTAGCGGCCGATCACGATCACTCATAGCAAAAGCCTGGCTCTATGAGGGAGGAAGACACCTACCATGAAGGCCCTCTCGGAGGGCTATTCCTTGGCGGTACATTCACTTTAGGATTAAAGTCCGCTTTAAGGTCAAGGCCATCGGAGGTGTCACATGGAATCGGCGATGCTGGCTAAACTCGCCGGCCTTGCTCACAGGTCTGTTTTACGAAGCCAGCGGTTTGATCAGCTCGGTAGAACGCAAAGCGAACGCCTACCGGATTACGCACCAGAGGCGGTGCTGACAGAACCAAGCCCGACTGCTCGTTGCCATTGAATACATCGAAAAAGCCCTAAGCTGTTCAATGTTCAGACAATACGCAAGTGGTATTGAACAAACTGCGTGCCGGCCGGGATCAAAGCAAGCGCAACACTCAGGGCCCGGTTCCAGAGCCAATGAAAACTCGCTAACACTTGCATCATTTATCGCTGCCAGCCAACTTAGCAAGCGGCACAGCCAAAAAAAAAAGCCGGGCTACAGCGGCCCGGCTTTTAGTCAACGCTTATCCTTCCCCCAGATCAGTCTGATCGTCCGCGGCAATAACTTCAATTATCGTCCAGCATGGCATTGAGCGGAGAAGTTGAATACAGCGCGCTTTGGAAGGAAGGAACGTATTCATACTTCATCAGGCGACCCAGGCCTAGCGAATTTATATAGTGGGAAAGAGCGCCATCATTCAATGTCAGTTTCACGCTATCCGCATCCATGCTCGACGCATGGCGTAGCTGACGGGAAATGGCGTAGCCATATTGAAGCTCATCTTTATGGCCGAGGTTGGTAAAGCTATTGGTGACAAACTCTTCTTCAGTGGAAACGTCATCGAGTTTCTGACCTTCGAAAACGACATCTACTTTCCCGGTATCGTTATCAATGATTTCATAACTCACAGTGCTTTCATCGCCATGGCGATTGATGCCGGTCAGCCACTTGGGCAGGTTATAGCCCACCACGCCCCGCACCCGCGCCAGTTCCGTATCGACAGGCAGCTTAAGCACATAGCCCCAGAAGTCTTTCGACATGGCCTGTCCGACCAAGGTAACCGGACCCAAGTTCGAGCCACCCGGTTTATTGGTGACGATGGACAGCGCAATTTCGTTGTAACTATCGTTATCGCAGTACTCATAGGTATAGGCCGTAAAGGCCACCAAGCCTCTACCCGGCCAAACTTGCAGCGGCTGAACTTCTTCCAGTACTTCGGCCGGCATCAACTCTCGCAGCCTGTCGATATCAGCCGTATACACGGCGGTCATCCTATTATTTTCATAGTAGAAATTTGGGGAATAGGATTCAAAGCCCATATCCACTTTCGTTTTCGTGAGGCCCTTGAACCAACTCAGATCAACTTCAGGTGCTTCGGATGCTATGACGGACAACGGTGGGTTGGAGCGATAGCGATCATAAAGGCCACCCTTGACCACAGGAACGGCATGACCGGCGATATCGATGGTCGTGGTCTCTTCTTCTGCAGCTTCGTCGGAAACCTCAGCCCACGCCATACCAGTTGCCGTACTCATGAAAACGCCAACCAGTGCAACAGCATTCAGAACCTTCATTTTTATACCTCTATACCTGCGATAAAGCTGATGTGGACATAAACAATTCGCACAAGATAACCATCGATCCTCAACCAGCGCTTGGTATGTCCGCTGATTGAATATCTCTCTGCACTAACCGATTAGCCATCGCATCAGCCGATACGCAAGCACCCTAACTTTAAACTTAACTTTAATGTCAATCCCCCGCCTGTAACCTGATGTATGTAAAGCATTCCTTGCAGCGCAAGGCTCGAAACAGCGGTGGATGGATATAGAGCCCACGGCGCCGAATGCCGATATCGTCCAGCGCATTCACGAGCAGAGCGGCCTTTCCAGTGCCGTCCAACAAGGCAACCAAGCGCTGCAGGAGGCCGGTCCCACGCCGATGGAGCAGCGTACGGATAGCTATACGCCCACGCCTAACTCGCGATCGGGCATGCCTGGGCGCGACGCCCTCCCCGAACTCGATGACAGGTGAATGACTGACTCGGCCCACCCTCAGCGCTGCTTGAGCGTGATATTTATCGCCCAATCCGCAAACTTGCCGAACGGCGCCCGGAGCAAAGAGAGAAGACTCCAACGCCCCTGGACGAACACCCCCTTGGCGTGACTCATCGAGCGGAAGCCCTCGATCCCGTGGTACGCCCCCATGCCACTCGGCCCGACACCGCCGAAGGGCAGGTCATCCTGGGCCACGTGCATCAGCGTATTGTTGATACCCACATTGCCGGAAGTCGTACGCGACAGCAGTTTCGTGCGGTCATCGTTCTGGTCACCGAAGTAATAGAGCGCAAGCGGCCGCGGCCGCTCGTTTACATAGTCGATGACCTCGTCGAGCGTGCGATAGGTACGCACAGGCAGGACCGGGCCGAAAATCTCCTCCTGCATGATCGCTGCATCGTCACTTGCGCCAACCACAAGCGTCGGCGCCAGCGTGCGAGCTCTTTGCCCGGCACTCCGAGGATCCGCGCCCACTTCGATCACCTTCGCCCCCTTGCTGCGGGCATCGTCGATCAGCCCCACCAGCCTGCCGTGATGCCTCTCGCTGATGATCGAGGTGTAGTCCTTGCTGGTAGGTCCCTGCGGATAGAGCCGGGTAGTTGCCTCGGCGTAGTGCTTGATGAACGCATCCAGATCGTTTTCGTGGACCAGCGCATAATCAGGCGCGACACAAGTCTGGCCGCCGTTGGACAGCTTGCCGAAGGCGATATTGGCGACGTTGCGCGAAGTGGCATGACCGGGCGCGACAATGGTCGGGCTCTTCCCGCCGAGCTCGAGCGTGACGGGCACCAGATTGTCGCTTGCCGCTTTCATGACATGCCGCCCCACCTGGGTGCTGCCGGTGAAGAGCAGATGATCGAACGGCAGGGCGCTGAACGCGGCGCCAACGTCGGGGCCACCGAGCACAACGGCAACTTCGTCAAGGGTGAAGGCCTCCGCCAGCATCCGGCGCATGAGCTCGCTGGTGCGCGGCGTCAGTTCCGAAGGCTTGAGCATGGCCCGATTGCCAGCGGCCAGTGCGATTGCCAAGGGAATAAAGGTCAGGATGAAGGGATAGTTCCAGGGCGCCATCACCCCGACTATGCCTTTGGGCTGATATTCCACATAGGCGCTACCGGCGCGATACAGCATCTCGACATGCCGCCGCTCGCGCTTCATGAATCGACGTAGATTTCGCGTGAGGTAGTCGATGGCCTGGACCACGCCCGCCAACTCCATGAGGTCGGTCTCGTGGCGAGAGCGATTGCCAAAATCGGCGCTGATCGCCTCCTCGATCTCTTTGCGGCTGGCAAGCACCACGGCGCGGAGCTTGGCCAAGGTGGCCTTGCGCTGCTCGAGGCTCGGAGCGCCTTCACGAAGAAACACCTTGCGCTGGTTCTCCAGCAGTGCCATCGCTTCGATGACAGGGTCAGGGTGGGCATGAATGGTCATCTTTGCACCTCGTTGATTGACGCAATTACGGAAACGCTTGAAAGCCAGCGGCAGCCTTGCGCTGGATAGCAGGCGAGAAACGCTTCAAGCACGTTGGAATTCGCCAGAACCTGGCAGCCGCGTGACCAGATCGGCCCCCATTAACGTGGCTGGGGTATAGGCGCCACCGACGGGACGCGCCTGCAGAAGATGCCCCACCACCGCCAGTGCCCCGCTGATGGTCAGGCTGTATACGTTGGCCGTATGCACCCGGATCACTCGGCGCTCACCCGCTGCGTTCCGCGCCTCGCCCCACACCCAGGTGCCCTGCTCGGCGCGCTTGCTATCGTCGGGGCCCACGACCGTCTTGCCTATGCGCGCCTTCAACAGCTTCTGCACCAGCGCAATGCCCAGGAGCGGCCGGAACAGATTGGCGAACCTGGCGCTGCGGATCATGCCCATGGAGCCGGGGATGAACACCTCGATATTGGGAATGCCAGTGGTGTGGTAGGCGGTGGAAACGTCTCCCCAGGGAATCGTCATGGCCGGTTTTTCGCCATTGCCGAAATCGATTCGACGAACCCGATACGCCAGCGGGACGGCAACGATCTTGCCGTCACGGCGAACCTTGCCGCCCTGCGCCATGCCTTCGATGGAAGTCTTGGCGGTTCCGGGCGACATGCTGGAGCGGGAGTCGAAGCCCAGGGCGAGATGCGTCGCATCGGGCAACGCCTGCTTGAGCGCCGCCGCGACACAATCGGTGGGAATCACGTCGAAGCCCACCCCAGGGCAAACCACCACGCCGGCGGCTCGGGCATGATCGCTGAGAGACCGAGCATGCTCGAAGACACTGATCTCGCCAGTGATATCCAGGTAATGGGCGCGAGCACGCAGACACGCGTTCATCATCGGCGCAGCCGTGGCCGAGAATGGACCGGCGCAGTGCAACACCAACCCACATCCCGTGATGTGCCTGGCCAGCACCAACTTGTCATCGAGCCCAAAAACGCGAGCCTCGAGGCCCAGCTCTCCGGCCAAAGCCTCGACTTTCTCGCGGTTTCGCCCGGCCAATATGGGTGTATAGCCCTGCCGTACAGCTTCCCGTGCGATCAGCTCGCCGGTGTAGCCGTTCGCGCCATAGATCATCCAGCTCATCTGCGTGTCCATGAGTACCTCTAAGTAGTGGGCCGAGCCAGGTGCAGGGAACGTTAAGATTAAAGTTATATTTAATGTCAAGACCGAAAAACGCTTGACCTTAAAGCTTTGTTCAAGGTGAGGATCGTCGACAGTTCAACCGCGAGAGACCCGATGATGCTGAAGATGATTTTCTCCGCCCTGCTGGCCATCACCCTGAGCGCGTGCGTCGCAGTCCCTGAGGGGAAACATGAGGCAAGCGCCGCTATACCCGCCCGTGGGCAGATCCTCGTCATCATGACCAATCACTCGGCGTATCCATCTCGCGCGGATACCACGGGGTTATGGCTGACGGAGCTGACGCATTTCTTGGATATCGTCGAGGCCGGCGGATACTCCACCGTGTTCGCCAGCCCCAAGGGCGGCAAGGTACCGCTGGACGAGCGCAGCCTCGGCTGGCTATACATGGACGCTGCGGCCCGTCGGCATCTGGAGTCCCCGGCTTTTCGCGCGCGCCTCGAAAACTCCCTGCCCGTAGCCGATATCGATCCTGCGCAGTTCGAGGCCATCTATTTCACCGGCGGCCACGGGGTGATGTGGGACTTTCCGGACAATCCCGAACTGCGCCGCGTGGCGGAAAGCATCTATGCCCAGGGCGGCGTGGTATCGGCCGTCTGCCACGGCGTGGCAGGCCTGCTGGGCCTGCGGGATGCCCAAGGGCGCGACCTCCTCGAAGGCCGACGGGTCACGGGCTTTTCCAATCGCGAAGAGCTGTTCTCGGGCATGCAGAGCCAGGTGCCCTTCTTTCTCGAAGATCGCCTCGTGGCCCAGGGCGCGCGCTATGAAAAGCCTTGGTTGCCCTTCACCGCCTATGCCGTGACCGACGGAAGAATCGTCACCGGGCAAAACCCGCAGTCGGCCAAGGTCGTGGCAGAGGCGCTACTGAAACGGCTCGCCGCCCGACCATGACCATTGGCGCTCATCCATCCGACGCAGGTTGCGCCTCGGCCGCCCCCATGGCTTTGAGAAGCGTGTTGCGCAACCAGCCATTGGCCGGATTCTTCTCTCTCTCCTTGTGCCAGAACAGGTGCAGCTCGACAGGAGGAATAGCGACCGGCAACGGGTGAATGTGGTTGCCGATGAGCGCGTTGGCGGCAAGCGCCAGGTTGCGTGGAAGGGTCAGCAACAGATCGCTGTCGGCCACCAGGCGACATGCGGACTGGTAATGCTGACAACGCAGCGTCACCCGCCGCTCGATGCCCTGCCGGGTGAGTTCCCAGTCCTCCAGGCTGCGACCGGTGCGCCGGGCCGATACCGTGACATGGCCGGCCGACAGGTAGCGCACCCGGTCGATGGGCTCGGCCTGGCGACTGACCACGACGAACTCATCCCGCGTCAGCGGCGCATGCTGCAGCGACTCCTCTGCGGCTTGCGCCACATCGATCGCACAGTCCAAACGGCCAGCGGCGAGGTCGGCGCGCAGCGTCGGGCGACTGACTCGGACGCTGGCCACCTGCAGCCTCGGCGCCGCCCTGTGCAGCGCACTGACCAGAATCGGCAGCAGAAGGGGTTCGATTTCATCGGCCATCGCCAGGGTGACACGCTCGATATCCCGCGCCGGGTCAAAGCGCTCGCCACGGTCGACGGCCCGCTGCAAGAAACCAAGCCCCTCTTCGATATCCGGCCACATTTGCGTGGCCAACGCGCTTGGCACTACCCCCTGGGCCTCGCGCACGAACAACGGGTCCTGCAGTTGCTCGCGCATGCGTGCCAGGGCATGGCTGACCGCCGACTGGCTGATGCACAGTCGTTCGGCCGCGCGGGTGAGATTGCGCTCGCGGTAGATCACCGCAAAAACCCGGAACAGATTCAGATCGAGCCGGGCAACACGATCCTGGACATTAATCTTATTCATGACCTGAGATGAAGACGTATCACTTCCCTCATCATACAGCGCCTTCTTAGGATCGCGGCATTCCCAGCGGAGACTGCAGCCATGCACGTTGATATCAGCCCCAAGGGGCAAGACTACCTGAAGCGGGTCAAGGCCTTTATCAAGGACGAGATCGAGCCGGTGGAAGCGGCGTTCTGGGCCGAGGTCGCCGAGACCTGCCCCGGCGGTGACTGGCGCCAATGGCAAGTGCCGGCCATTCTCGAGGCACTCAAGGCCAAGGCCCGAGCCCAGGGCCTATGGAACCTGTTCCTGCCCGACGAAACCCTGGGCGCCGGCCTTTCCATCAAGGACTACGCGCTGATCGCCGAGCAGACCGGACGCAGCCTGCTGGCCCCTACGGTGTTCAACTGCAATGCGCCGGACACCGGCAACATGGAGGTGCTGTGGCGCTACGGCAGCGAGGCGCAGAAGCAGCGCTGGCTGATGCCCTTGCTCGCCGGCGAGATCCGCTCCGTGTTCTGCATGACCGAACCGCAGGTGGCCTCCTCCGACGCCACCAACATGCAGGCCACGGCGATCGTCGAGGGCGATGAGATCGTGTTGAACGGCCGGAAATGGTGGTCGAGCGGCATTGGCGATCCCCATGCGAAAGTCGCCATCTTCATGGCCCACACCCCGGATGCCAGCAAGGATCGTCACCACCAGCACTCCATGGTGCTGGTGCCACTGGATGCGCCGGGCGTGCAGATCGAACGCATGCTGCCGGTATTCGGCGACTTCGATGCGCCACACGGGCATGGCGAGGTCAGCTTCACCGATGTGCGCGTGCCGCTCGACCATTTCATCTCCGGCCCCGGCATGGGCTTCGAGATTGCCCAGGGCCGGCTTGGCCCTGGCCGCATTCATCACTGCATGCGCTGCATCGGCGCCGCCGAAAAAGCCCTGGAACTGGCCATCGATCGCGGCATGCAGCGTGTCGCCTTCGGCAAGCCGCTACTGAGCCTGGGCGGCAACCGCGAGCGCGTGGCCGAGGCGCGCATCGCCATCGACCAAGCGCGCCTGCTGACGCTCTACGGCGCCTGGAAAATGGACAGCCTCGGCACATTCGCCGCGATGACGGAAATCTCCGCGATCAAGGTGGTCGCGCCGAACGTGCTGCAGCAAGTCGTCGACTTCGCCATCCAGTTGCATGGCGGCGCCGGCGTCTGCCGCGACGTGCCATTGACCGCCTTCTTCGCCCAGGCGCGCAGCCTGCGGCTGGCCGATGGCCCGGATGAAGTGCACAAGGGCGTGATCGCCAAGATGGAGCTGGCCAAGCGCGGCTACTCCGGCGCGAAAGGCAAGCAGCAATCATGAGCGCCATTGACCAAGGCGGCGCCGTTCGTCCTGGCGAAGCGCTCGATGCAGCCGCCGTTGACCAATGGTTGAAGCAGCAGGATGCCAACCTTCTGGGAATACCCAAAATCACGCAGTACGCGGGCGGCGCTTCCAACTGGACGTATCGCCTGCAGTACGAAAATCGCGACCTGATCCTGCGCCGCCCGCCGGCCGGGACCAAAGCGACAGGCGCCCACGACATGGCGCGCGAGCACTTCATCCAGACGGGCCTCAAGAAGGTCTTTCCGGCGGTCCCCACGACCGTTGCGCTGTGCCAGGACCCAACGGTCATCGGCTGCGACTTCTATGTCATGGAGCGCATCGTCGGGATCATCCCTCGCGCCAATCTGCCCCGCGACCTGGACTTCCCCCCACCGCGTGTGCGCGAGCTGTGCGTCAATGTGCTCGACCAGCTCATCGCCCTGCACCAGGCCGACTACCGGGCCGCCGGCCTGGCAAGGCTCGGCAAGGGCGAGGGCTACTGCAAGCGTCAGGTCGACGGCTGGGATGCCCGCTACCAGAAAAGCCTGACCTGGAACGTGCCCCGCTTTCGCGGAGTGCGGGCCTGGCTCAAGGCCAACACGCCGCCGGACAGCCGCACCTGCATCATTCACAACGACTGGCGCTTCGACAACGTCGTGCTGTCGCCCCAGGACCCGACGCAGGTCATCGGCGTGCTGGACTGGGAACTGGCCACCCTGGGCGATCCGCTGATGGACCTCGGCACCCTGCTGGCCTACTGGGTGCAGGCCGATGACAATTTCATCTTGCGCGCGGCGCGGCGCCAGCCGACGCACCTGCCCGGCATGCTGAAGCGCCAGGAAGTGGTGGAGTATTACCTGGCACGCACCGGACTCAAAGCAGACAACTGGACCTTCTACGAAGTCTTCGGCCTGTTCCGCCTGGCCGTCATCGCCCAGCAGATCTACTACCGCTACCATCACCGGCAGACCGACAACCCCGCCTTCAAGCATTTCTGGCTGATGGTGCATGCACTCAACTGGCGCTGCCGACAACTGATCCGTCAGGGCAACGGAACCTGACCACGCGGCAACTCGCGACGCCGGCACCTACAAGCCACTGAACACGAAACGAGCATTCGCACCTGGGACCAGACCGCCATGACACAGACGAACGAAACCATTCTGATTACCGGCGCCAGCTCCGGGCTGGGCGCCGGCATGGCCCGCCAGTTCGCGGCACGCGGTTACGATCTGGCGCTCTGCGCGCGCCGCACCGAACGCTTGCTGGAGCTGCGCCAGGAGCTGACGTCCGCCTTCGGCGTGCGCGTCGAGGTGGAGGCGCTGGACGTCAATGACCATGAGCAGGTCTTCGCTGTATTCGAGGCCTTCGCCCAGCGCCTCGGTCGTCTGGACCGGATTGTCGTGAACGCGGGGATCGGCGAGGGAAGGCGCATCGGCACCGGCCATTTCGCCACCAACAAACGCACGGCCGAAACCAACTTCATTGCCGCTCTCGCCCAGTGCGAGGCTGCCGTGACGATCTTTCGCCGGCAGAACAGCGGTCATCTGGTGGTCATGTCGTCGATGAGTGCAAAGCGCGGCCTGCCCAAGCACCTGACGACCTACGCCGCCAGCAAGGCCGCCGTCGCGCACCTCGCCGAAGGCATCCGCGCCGAACTGCTGAATACACCGATTCGGGTCACCACCCTGTACCCCGGCTATATCCGTACCGAACTCAATGCGGGGGCAAAGAAGCTACCCTTCGAGATTTCCGAAGAGCTGGGTTGCCAGCACCTGGTCAAGGCCATCGAGCGTGAGCCCAGCGAGGCGTGTGTCCCTGGCTGGCCGTGGGCCTTGATGGGCATCCTGATGAAGACCCTGCCGCTGAGCTGGGTGACGCGCCTCAACTGAGTGGCTTGACCCTTTAGCCTGCAACGCTCGACAGCCGACCCGCGCCGACGGAACAAAACCAGAGGTTTGGTCGGCGATCAATCCAGCGTCACAGCAACGCGATGACCTTCTTCGCGGTCACCTTCGCCGACTGCGGGTTCTGGCCTGTCACCAGGCGGCCATCCACCACGGCCTTGGGTATGAAGGGCAAGAGCGTTTTTTCAAAGCGTGCGCCACGCCGCTTCATCGCTTCCTCGGCGTTGTAGGGCACCTGCTTCGCAACCCCTGCCAGAATTTCTTCGAACCAGGTGAGCCCGGTAACACGGCGCCCGGCCACGAGCAACGAGCCGTCAGACAGCTTGGTGTTCAATAGCCCGCAGTAACCGTGGCATACCGCCGCGACGATTCCTCCGTGCTCGTACACCTCGCGGGTCAGGAGCTGGAGCCCTGGGGCATCCGGGTAGTCGTACATCACCGCATGGCCGCCGGTGAAATAGATCGCATCGAAGTCCTTGCCATCGACCTCGTCCGGCGAGGCGGTGCCGGACAGCAGCGCCATGGAGGCCGGGTCTGCCAGCCAGCGCTTGGCAGAGGCATCGGCGTTAGGCCATTTGAGGGAGCGCGGCTCGAGGGGAACCTGCCCGCCCTTGGGGCTCACGAGACGCTGCTGGTACCCGTGCGCGGCGAACAGGTCGTAAGCATGGGTCAGCTCCGACAGCCAAAGCCCCGTGCGCTCGGCGGGATCGTCGAAGTGGGCGACATTCGACACGACATGCAGGATACGGCGGGCCATGACCATGCTCTTCCTTCAAGCTTGACGGCGATGCGACTTGCCCAGCACTTGGACCAGCCCCTGACGATAAGTCGTCACCTTGAACTCGGCAAAGCGCTGCTTGAACTTGCTGGAGTCGAACAGGTTGTCGTGCTCGTATCTCGGCAACAGCTCGCGGAGCTCACGTACCTGTTTAGAGAGCAGGCCTACGGCCGTCAACGTCCATTTACCGAGCACCTTGTAGGACGGCTCGCGGCCATGGATTTCGGACGCCAACGTCACCAACTGCCGGTAGGTCAGACGCTCGTCATCGCAAGGCAGATGCCAGGTTTGCCCGTAAGCGTCCGGGGCATTGCCCAGATCCGCCAAGGCGCGGCTGGCGTCGGGCGTCCAGATGAGCGTGCGCTTGGTATCGTCGCGAACCGGCACGCGCGGCGTCTGCCCGGCCTTGATCTTGTCGATGACCAGGGTATTGGTGATGCTCTGGGTCTTGTCGGGGCCATAGAACTCGGGCGCCCGGCCGATGACGACGGGGATGTCGCCGCGTGCCATTTCCTCCAGCACCATCGACGCCATCGCCGCGCGTACCTTGCCTTTACGACCGACCGGCTCGAAGGGGGTATCCTCGGTCAGTACACGGGCGTTCTGCGGATACATGTAGGTGTTGTCGAAATAAACGAACTTGGCATTGGCCGCGCGCGTCGCGTCGAGAGCGTTGCGCAGCATGACCGGGAACTGCTTCTCCCACAGCTCGGTATCCGGCGGCAGGCCGGCCGTGAAATAAACGATGCTGCTGCCCTCGACCGCCCTGGCCGCCTGACCGGCATCGAGCAAATCAGCCGGCGCCAGCGTGTCGGACTCGTTGACCTTGCGCGGGTTACGACTTACCAGTCTCAGGTCCTGCGTATATGTACGACAAAGTTCCCTCGCCAGCTCGACGGCGATTTGGCCTGTGGCACCTAGAATGGTTTGCATGTTGATTCCTTAGGTCATAGGGCTAGATCTTGGAAGCGGTCAGCGGTTCGCCGTGCCCGGGTTAATCACCGGGGTGCTACTCGACGACTCGCTGTGCAGAAAGCGCTTTCCCGTAAGCCGGTCCAGGTAAGGTCGCGTCGTAACCGAAGCCCCCACCTATTGCTTGACTGCAACATGCAGCCTAACCCTCAATAAAACTTTAATGTCAAGCTCTTGAGCCGTTAGACTGGACGCTACGACAGCGACCGGTGGCTCCCTCTGGTGTTTAGCCAATGATCAACAGGCGATTGCTGCCGCGGGATGCTTATACTCGCCGCAATTCAGCCAGGAAGTTGAAAATGAGCAGCATCGAAGAACTCAACGCGCAATCGCTCAAGGGGCAATCAGGTCCCAAGCGAATCCTGAGGGCGCTGGGATACTCCATTGCTGGTATCCGTGCGGCGATTGTTGGCGAAGCTGCTTTCAGACAGTTGCTGCTGCTCAATGCGGTTCTGATACCACTGGCGTTCACGCTCGACGTCAGCCGAACCGAACGCTTGTTACTGGTGATCGTGCCGTTGCTGACACTGGTGGTCGAGCTCGTCAATTCCGCGATAGAGGCGGCAATCGACCGAATCTCGCTCGAGTTGCACCCGCTTTCCAAGAATGCCAAGGACATGGGCAGCGCCGCGCAACTCCTATCGCTGGTGATGGTAGCGGTCACCTGGGCGATGATTCTCTATTGAGCGTAGCGCCGTAGCCTGCGCTCCGCCCATCCGCGTGCTGTGTCAGACGGCACGCGGACAAGCGACCATGAATAGCCCTCGAGCTCAGTCTTTCCTGACATTCTGATAGAGCATCAGCCGCGATGCTTCGTGTAGTCCCCATGTCAGGGCGACAAGCCGCTGAAATTCCTCGGGATACCGGTCGGCTACGTCGACCAGAGGCTCCGGTGA
>CEWF01009654.1_pt1 | contig 24287 bp, 15 predicted proteins | sample 531331 | NCBI WGS metagenome assembly CEWF01 (sample SAMEA2622676, study PRJEB7988) | marine metagenome | biome: marine biome (ENVO:00000447); feature: mesopelagic zone (ENVO:00000213); material: "saline water (ENVO:00002010), including plankton (ENVO:xxxxxxxx)" | depth 600 m | reverse complement strand
CGGCACGTTGAACAACCTCAGTTCCAGCGACGGCGGCATTACCTGGACGGCCACCCTGACCCCCACGGTCGACATCACTGATACCACCAATCTGATCACCCTCGACAACACAGGAATTGCCGACCTCGCGGGCAACGCAGGTATGGGCACCACCAGCTCGAACAACTATGCCGTCGACACGGCGGCGCCAGCGATCAGCTCCGTCACCGTACCGGCCAACGGCATCTATGGCGCGGGCGCGAACCTCACCTTCACCGTCAATTTCAGTGAAGCGATCAACGTGGGCGGCACACCCCAGATCGCCCTCGTTATCGGTGCTGATACGCACTATGCAAACTACTTCTCCGGTTCGGGCACTTCGGCGCTGCAGTTCAGCGCCACCGTCCAGGCAGGGTGGCTCGACATGAACGGCATTACCGTCGGTATGCTTTCCCTGAACGGCGGCACACTGGAGGACCTGGCCGGCAACAATGCGGTGCTCACGCTCAACTCAGTCGGCGCCACAACGGCTGTGCTGATCGACGGCGTGGCCCCCGCCGCGCCGTCGGCGCCGACACTCCATGCAGCCTCGGACACGGGTTCCAGCAGCAGCGACGGCATCACCAGCGATGCCACCCCTACTCTCACCGGGACAGCCGAAGCAGGCGGCACTGTCAGGTTGTACGACGGCGGCACGCTACTGGGCAGCACCATGGCGGACGGCAGCGGCAACTGGAGCATCACCAGCAGTACGCTGGCCGATGGAAGCCATACCCTGATCGCCCAGGCCACCGATGCTGCGGGTAATGAGTCGGCAGTCAGCAGCCCCCTGGCCATCATCATCGACACTACTGCGCCCAGCCTCGCCTCTGCAGGCAGCACGCCCGTGGACGATGCGACCGGCATATCCATTACCAACGATATCGTGCTGACGTTCTCCGAGCCTCTGCATGTGGCGGGTAGCGACCTTTCCCTGATCCATCTTAAGCACGTGGCCACCGACACGCAGGTCCCGGCGACGGTCACCCTCAACGCTGACGGGGCGCTGGTCATCAACCCCACGGCCAACCTGGCCCATGGCACCGCTTACTACGTGAACTGGGATGCGGGTGCGCTCGTAGACCTGGCTGGCAATGCGGCAGCAGCCGTGGCCGACAAGAGCACATACAACTTCACGACACAATCTGCGCCACCACCTCGGCCTACCCCCGGTGGCGGTGAGCCGCTGCCAAGGGACGGTAACGGTGACGGCATTGTGGATGACGACCAACGCGAGGTCACCTCGCTGATGTTCCGCCAAACCAGCCAGATCAGTACCGACCCCTCGGCATTGCAAACGCCCCTCACCCTGGTGGCGGACAGCAACGCCGGGCAGATCGACCCTGACGCGGGTAGCGCCCAGATCATCCACATCGAGCAAATCGACGCGCCTGCCGTTCTGCCGGCTGGGTTGAGTGCGCCACTGGGGCTGCTTTCCTTCGCCGCTCAGGTGGACATACCGGGCTCCAGTGAAACCTTCAGCCTGTTCGTGGACGCCAACCTCGGGATCAACGGCTACTTCAAGAAAGACGCCAACGGCGTCTGGGTGAACCTTGCCGACCCGGCAAACGGCGGACAGATCGTCACCGAGCATGGCAAGACCCGACTGGACTTCGTGATCCAAGATGGAGGCGAATTCGACGCTGACGGCAAAGCCGATGGCATCATCACCGACCCCGGCATCCTCGGCATCCTCGTCCAGGATTCCGATTGCGCTTATGACCCGTTCCGCATCGATGCGGACCAGGACCAGATACCTGATGCCATCGAGATGGCCATGGGCAGCGACGTCAACAGCAAGGACAACGATGTCTTCGGTAACGCCAGCCAGTGGGTCAATCAACTGTGGCGCGACCTTTATGGACGCGAGGGGCACGGTGACAGCCAGGCCGCCGAGCTGGCCAACCAGCTCAACCAGGGCAACATCGGGAAAACCGAGGTATTGGACTTGGTACTGGGGAGTATCGAGCTGGACACCCATGCCGCCGCTGTCATTCGTCTCTACCACGCGGTTCTCGATCGAAGCCCGGAGCTGTGCGGCTACGACTACTGGCTAGGCCGCGCAAATGAAAACATGAGCCAGGCGGAAATGGGCCAGGCGTTCCTGAACTCCCCAGAGTTCATGGCGCAACACGCTGGCTTGAGCAACAGCGAATTCGTCGATTTCATCTACCAGAACGTACTAGCCCGAACGGCGGATGCTGTCGGCAGGGCCTGGTGGCTGGAGCAGATCGATTCCGGCGGAACGACCCGCGGTGGCATGCTCTACGGTGTATCCCAATCCACCGAATACAAGGCAGCCATGGCTGATGACGTAGCGGTAGACTTGCTCTACCTGGGTTTGCTCAACCGCGAGCCGGATGCCGAAGGCCGGAGCTACTGGTTGGAGCAATACCCCGCAATCGGTGACATGACCCAGTTCATGGCGGTATCAACGGCGACCACCACGGAATATCACGACCGCTTCCTGGCCAGCGATGGCAACGCGATCGGTATCGTGGGGGTGCAGACAGCAGTCGAGCCAGGTTTAGGCTAGAAAAAGACGGGCCGGTACATTTGCGTTTAAATTGCCGGCCACAACCCCGCAGGAGCGGGCCACGCCCACGAACCAAACCCCACCGAACCTTTCACGGGGCATGGCCCGTTCCTACAGAACAGCCACTGTGGAGATGTACCTGAACTGCCCTCTTTTTCTCCCATCGCTCAAGGCCTCTACAAGCGCTTCGTAGCGCTGCCGTAGACTTCTACTCCGTACCCGCTTGCCTACCGCGATCACCGTGACAACCAGACGGCTGTCAATCACTTATAGACCAAGCGGTAGCCGATGGAGCGGAGCTTGATCTTGTAGCAGTTAGACATGTCCCTAAGTTTGGAAAGGGGTCAGGTACATTTCTCCTTGAAGAAACTGTGAACTCAGCAGTGCAAAAAGAGCGGTAAATGTACAGCGGTAAATGCGGAAATTTACCCGGTAAATGTACCTGCCCCCTTTTCCCTTTTTCCTTCTCCTTCAGGCAAAAGCTAATTTGCCGACATGCTGCAAATCGACATGCTGCCGGGCAACCCAAAGATCGTAAGCATCCTGCATGGCCAGCCAGGCTTCAGGGGAGCGGCCCAGCGCTACGGACAGACGCAGCGCCATTTCCGGCGTGACACGACTGGTGCCCTTCAAGACGCGGCTCAGGGTAGAGGGCGCAACGCCGAGCTTTTCCGCCAGCTCACGGCCACTGATTCCGTTCGGCTCCAAGTAGATATCGGTGATGAACTCACCAGGATGGGGAGGGTTGTGCATGCTCATCAGTGGTAATCCTCATAGTCCAAGACATAAGCGTTTCCGTCGCGAAACTCAAACGTCAGCCGCCAGTTGCCGTTCACCATGATCGACCAGCGACCTCGCATTTCGCCCTTGAGAGGGTGCAGCCGGAAGCCGGGGATATCCATGTCGTCTATCGTCATGGCCGAATCCAGGGCCGCCAGTTGCATCCGTAACCGTTTGGCATGGGCTGGCTGTACGCCGACCGTACTGCCCGTTTCGAAGAGCTTGCGAAGCCCTTTGTGCTGGAACGATTTGATCATTTGCCGAGCCTAACATGTTGCGCAACACGCAACAACGTGGCGCTTCCAAAAGTCTACAGTCTGGCATTAACCAAACGTCGCCCTAAATCTCCCGTAAATGTACAGCGGTAAATGCGGAAATTTACCCGGTAAATGCGGTAAATGTACCTGACCCTTTTTCCTCTCTCTTTTCGTTCTTCCTTTTCCTGCGCCCACAAAAAAACCGGCACAAGGCCGGTTTTTTTTGTTGCTGCATCATGCCGAATCCCGAAGGACCCGGCATCTCGTCAGGCGTAAGCCTTAAGCGAGGGAGACGAAGCCAGTGCTGGCATCGAAAGACAGCTGATCCACAGTCACACCGGTCAAGGTGATAGCGTGGAACTCCGGCGTGGCGGCATTGCTGCCGAACTCGCTGGTTTCAATGCTTACAACAACGTTTGCACCGTCTTGGGTGAAGAAGACTTCCAGTGCTGCGTTGTTGCCGCCCTGAATACCGGGAGCAGTCAGATCGCTGTCAGTACCTTGTACATAGCCAGTGCCTACGAACAGGACGTCATCGCCAGCAAAGTCAGTGATGGTGGCTGCGCCAGTAGCGGCGGTGCCGGTGAAAACAAACACTTCGTCATCAGCGGTAGCTGTTACGCTAGTGCTGAACTGCACAAGATCGAAGCCCAGATCAGTGATCGCATCACCCGCATCGACAATAGCGTCACCCAGCTCTACCCACTCAGCAGCAGCTGCAGAGGCTTCGTTGAATGCAACCACAGCTTCTGCCAGAGCAGTTTGCTCGGCGCGAGCTTCGATCAGATCAGCAACAAGGCCATCAGTCAGTGTGAAGCCATCAGAATCAATGACAGTACCACTAACATAAGCGCCACCGGCATCGAGCTCGACTGGGTCAAGGGTCTCGACTCGGTCAGCAGCAGCCACAACTGCAGTCTCAGCGCTGTCAGCGGCACGATCAGCGGCAAGGCGAGCCTGTACATCGGTCAGCAGCGCGTTAGCGGCTTCCTTCTGAGCCTCGGTGCGGCCAGTTGCGTTCAGGTACGCATTCGCAACGACCAGATTGCCGGCAACAACCTCAAGAACAGCTGTTGCACCTGTTCCCACTGCACCAGTGGCGGTATCAACGGCCAGCGTGCTGCTATTGAGAACATTAAAGCGAGCAAGCTCGGCATTCTCTTCGGTCTGAGCGACAGCGGCAGCGTCTACAGCAGCTTTGTTGGCAGCCAGCGCTTTAACGTAGTTCGAAGCAGCAACATTCAGACCAGCAACAGCATTAACGGCGCCCTGAGCAGTAGTCACAGCAGAGGCCGCAGCAGTATTAGCCTCGGTCAGGCGAACCTGAACAATAGCGGCTGAGTCGCCAGTCGTGATGCCGGTAGCACCGACGTCAGTAATAGCAGCGTTGAGATCGGATACTGCGTCACTCAGCGAATCAGCGATTTCAGCTTCAGCATCACCAACTACGTCAGAGCTTGTTGCAGCGGCAGTACCAAGAACGGCCTTAGCGTAAGCTTCCTGAGCATCAACAGCAGCTTGCAGATTGGCCAATGCAGCAGCCAACTCGTCGTTAGAGGCACCTGGGCCTTCAACGTTGTCAGCAATATCCTGCAGAGCGGCAGCAACGGATTCAACATTGGCATTTACGCCAACGAGGATGTCGCCACTTGCAGTTTTGTCTGCCTCGTTGTACTCAGCGCCACGTACGGCGGTGTAGTAGTTGGCTACAGTCACCTTGTTGGAGATGATCAGCGCATCACGCGGGCTCAGACCGCTCAGAATGCCTTCGATCAGCTGGTCTTCGGTGATGGAACCGGCATCCAGAGCGTCAGCCCAGAAAGCAAGGCCTTCGGCTTCAGCCGGGCGGCCCAGTACGTTCAGGTAAACCTGGGCGACCAGATCGCTGCTCGACAGACCTTCGTACTGAGCTTGATATTCTTCGCTCTGCACGAACGAAGCATGAACGTTGTCCAGGCTCAGGCCGCCGTTGTTAATGGCTTCCAGCCAGAAATTCAGGCCTTCCTGGTCCGCAGCGCGACCAAAGTAACCGACGTACAACTGTTGCAGATCAGATGCAGTTGCCATTTAGCAATCTCTCCAAAAATTTTAAGTCGAATCGACATGCAGACCTGGGTGCCAAGAGCCCGTCGGCTCGGTCTACCTGCCATGCCCCATCGGGGCATGGCCCCCCTTGATGGGTGGTGCAGCATCGAGCGACAGGAATGCGCATTTCCTAGGCATTCGCACTCGCTCGATAACAAGCTCGGCCATGCTACACATTTTTCGCCACGGGCAACAAGACCAAGTTGGCTGCGATGCGACTTAATTCCTGGTGATGGCGCCAATGATCTGACTAATGGCTGCGCGTAAGCGCGTCCAGATAAGCCATGAAATGAGGTAGCAGGAGCTGGTTGCCGAACCCGCTGAGGTGATCACCGTCGAGAAACAGCGGTCGGGTGTCGTGCCAGGCCGAGCACTGCCGTTGCGGACAGAGCAAGGGGAACGGGTCCCAGATGGCGACCGCAGGCAGCTCCCGCACAATGCCGGCAAAGGCTCGCAGCACTGGCTCACGGTAACGCTGCAGTTCATCTCGATTGATGTTGAACCCCGGCTGGCAAATCGGATTGTGCCGATTGAACCAGTCGGCGCAGCGAAACGGCGGAGCCTTGAATAACGGTTTGGGCCCTTCCAGCACAACATGTACATCGCGTGCGACAAATTCACGCAATGTATCCACGGCAGCAGCTTGCGCACGCTGCCGACCGGCGATCGCGCGGCTGCTGAACATCTGTTCTTCAACCTTAGCATCCGGGAAGACGCCCCACTGATCGGCCAGCCGAGGCATGCGTAATGAAGGTAGAAAGAGAATATCGCCGGGCTTTATTCGCCTACGCAAATCACGCAGCGCCGCCTCGGTATGCTGAAGACATGCTGGATTATCTATATCGCGCCAAGGCTGTAGGCTGATGAAAGGGCAGCCGCCATTGTTGTAGGCATAGATGGTGCGGCCAGTCTGCATGGCGTATTGCTTGAACAGCCCTTCGTAGGCCAGGGCGTGGGAGTCGCCGATGACATAGAGGGTTGTGCTGGCCGGCGCCAGCGGCTCCTGGCAGCCCCGCGCCTGATAGATCAGCAGCAGCCCGCCCTCGGCATCGTGGTATTGGGGGTCGGCGTTGCAGCCGGGGCGCTGTGGATTGAGCGACCAGCCGTGGGGGTACCACACTTCGGGTTGCCGGCTGAGCTGGCTGAAGGAGATGGAGGCACGCTGCTCGTCGATCAGCCGTGCGCCCCAACTACCCAATGAGATGGCCACCAGCCCGGCAAGGATCGTCGCGGCCCTGGGCAGCCGCCGCAGCATGGACGAATGGCGCAGGGGGTTCTCCACCCAGTGGTAGGAGGCAAACGCCAGCAGGAAGGCCAGCGCCACCGCCGCCAGCCTGGTTACAGCGGTCTCCAGGCCGCAGGTCCAGCGAAACAGCACGAAGACAGGCCAGTGCCACAGGTACAGGGAATAGGAAATGCGCCCGACCACAACCAGCCCCTGCCAGCCCAGCACCCGATGCAGAAAGCCGGGGCGACGATGCAGGCAGACAATCAGCCCGAGGGTGCCCGCCACGGCCAGCAACGCACCGGGAAAGGGAAAACTGCTCGACCGGGACAGGACGAACGCCGCCAGGACCAGCAGCAGTGCTCCCAGTGCCAGCCCGTTCCAGTGCCGCGCCGGCGGTTGCTCGCGGCGCTGACCGATGCACTGGTAGAGCAGGACGCCCGCCGCCAGCTCCCAGAAGCGCCCCGGCGTGAGAAAGAAGGCCGCTACAGGGTTGCCGCGCAAGGTCCAGATGGCATAGCCGATGGATGCCAGCGCGCCGACAGCGAACAGCCATACGGATAGTTTGCGCCCTCGCCCACCCGCCAGCCAGACGATGAACAGGAACGGGAAGACGAGATAGAACTGCTCTTCGACCGCCAGCGACCAGGTGTGGGTGTAGGGGTTGTACTCGGTGGCCGGCGCAAAGTAGTCGCGCCCCGATTGCGCGAGGATGAAGTTGCTCAGGCCGAAGAAGGCGTAGAAGCCGGTTTGCTGGTTGACGGCGCTGAGCCAGGCCGAGGGCACGAACAGGGCGCTGAACAGGGCGGTGACCAGCAGGCAGACGATCAGCGCGGGGAAGATGCGGGTGATGCGGCGGGTGTAGAAGTAGCCCAGGAACTGCCACAGCCCCCGCCCCTTGAAGCCGGCGACCGAGGCACTGACGACGAAGCCGGAAATGACGAAAAACACGTCCACGCCGACAAAGCCGCCCGGCAACCAGGGACCGTGGAGGTGATAGACCAGCACCGAAAGCACGGCCAGCGCCCTCAAGCCATCTATATAGGGCTGGTATGGCAGGGGCGTGAGGGGGCTGCCAGTAGCGCTTTTCAGCGGGGACGACATGCGTGCAGGGCCATTTCGCTCAAGGGTTGTGCCGTGCCAGGGGGCTGCCAGGGCGGGCGTTCATGTAGGCACTGAAGTCTGCCAGCAACCGGCTGTTGCCGTAACCGCTGATGTGGTCGGCATCCAGGAACAGCGGCCTGGCATCATGCCAGGCGCTGCAGGGCTCGGCAGGGCACAGTATGGGGAACGGGTCCCAGATGCCGACATTGGGCAGCTGCCGCTGGATTTCGGCAAATGCCGTCAATACCGGCTGACGATATTCCTGCAACTGCTGCCGGGATATTTCCAGCCCCTGGGCACAGATGGGGTTGTCCCGGTTGAACCAGTCGGCACAACGGAACGGGGGCGCCTTGAACAAGGGTTTGGGCGCCTCGAAAACCACCTGCACGCCTCGCTGGGTGAATTCGCGAAGCATGAGAACGGTTTCTTCGACGACCTGCCTGCGACCGGCATCGGCTTGCGGGCCGAACATGCCGTCGTAGGCTTGCTCCATTCCGAGGAAGGCCCACTGATCGGCGAACCTGGGCAGGCGTAGCGACGGCAGGAAAAGAATATCGCCGGCCTTGAGCGTGGCCAGATCACTGAGGACGTCGCGCGCGAACTGCCGGCAGGCTGCATCGTTGTTCCATGGTTGCAGGCTGATGAAGGCACATCCGCTTTTGACATAGGCGTGCACGCGAATCGACTGTTCGATGGCGTACTGCTTGAACAGCCCCTCGTAGGCCATGGCGTGGGAGTCGCCAATGACGTACAGCACACGCTCCTGCAGGGGGCGCGGCTGTACGCAGCCATGCGGTGTGTAGAGCATCAGTGTGGCGCCATTGACCACTCGGTATTCAGGGTCGGCGATACAGCCTGGAAAATCCTTGAAGCTGGAGGAGCCACGCGGGTACCAGTCGTCGGGCACCTGACTGATGCTGCTCAGCGACAGTTGTGGCTGCTTTTGATCGATATAGCGTGCGCCCGACCAGCCGGCCAGGATGATCAACAGGCCGCAGGCGATCACCGCGCGCTGGGGCATGCGGCGCATGAAGGCGGCATGACGCACGGGGGTTTCGACCCAGAGGTAGGAGGCCATGGCCAGTGCGAATGCCAGCGCCACCGCGATGATTCGCTGCAGGGGCGTTTCCAGCCCGACGGTCCAGCGAAACAATACGAAAACCGGCCAGTGCCAGAGATACAGCGAGTAGGAGATCTTGCCTACGGCCACAAGCGGGCGGCTGCCAAGCAGGCCGTGCAGCCGATGCAAGCCGGCGTGGCGGTACAGAAGCCCCAGTACGCCGAGGGTTCCCACGACTGCAAGCAAGGCGCCGGGCATGGGAAAGCGCTGGGGTGTAGACACGATGAAGGCGAGCAGCACCACGATAAGCGACAGACTGGCTGCAAGCGCGTAAAGCCAGCCGTGGCGATCAGCGGCGGTGCGTTCCGGCAGCTTGCTGAGCAACTGATACAGCAGGACGCCTGCGGCCAGCTCCCAGAAGCGCGCCGGCGTCAGGAAGTAGGCCTGGGTGGGGCTGGCCTGACTCTGCCAGCCCGCCAGGAGAATGGATGCCGCTGCGGCCATGGCAAACAACAGCAGGGAGAGTTTGCGGCCACGCGCTCCCGACAGCCAGGCGAGGAACAGGAACGGGAAGACCAGATAGAACTGCTCTTCGACGGCCAGCGACCAGGTATGGGTGTAGGGATTAAATTCGGTGGTCGGGGCAAAGTAGTCCCGCCCGGTTTGCGCAAGGATGAAATTGCTCAGGCCAAAGAAGGCATAGATGCCGGTGCGCTGATTGACTTCGCTAAGCCAGATGGAGGGTATGAAGAGCGCACTGGCCAGGCTGGTCAGCAGCAGGCAGACAATCAGGGCCGGAAAGATGCGGCGGATGCGGCGGGTGTAGAAATAACCTAGGAACTGCCACAACCCCTGCCCCTTGAAGCTGGCGATGGAGGCACTGACGACGAAGCCGGAGATGACGAAAAACACATCTACGCCGACGAAGCCGCCCGGCAACCAGGGACCGTGAAGGTGATAGACCAGCACCGAAAGCACGGCCAGCGCACGCAGACCATCTATATAGGGGTAATAGCGTGCGGGCGAGCCCGTCAGTCCGTGACTCATGGATGCTGTTCCCTGTCGCGGAGCATGATCCGCTGAAGATTGTTCGCACTTTGCTGCCAGGTCAGCCAGGGCATGCCGCTGGAGGCTGGCCTGAAGCCGCTGCGCTGCCAGGCATCGATGGCTTCAGCCAGTTCGCCGGCCTGGTCCGCATGGAAGAAACAGGCGTGCTCGCCGGCAACCTCGCGGAAGACGGGGATATCGCGCGCCAGAATGGGCAGGCCCTTCTGGGCCGCCTCGATCAGCGGCAGACCGAAGCCTTCGTCCAGCGAAGCCGCCAGCAAGCCGTCGGCAATGGCGTATACCTTTTCCAGGAATTCGTCACTGACGTCGTTCAGCCAGAACAGGCGCTGCCCCAATTGCGGATGCTGGCGCAATTGCCTGATCAGCTCGGGAATGTCGCGCCGCTGCTCGTCGGGCAAGTCCTTCCAGCCTTCCCTTCCGACGATGACCAGGTTGATCTCGGCCCCGCTCTGCCAGAGGTGGGTAAAGGCGGCCAGCGCCTGCACATAGCCCTTGCGCGGCTCCAGCGTACCGACCATGAGCACGCTTGGACGCGCCGCCAGCTTCGCCAGCAACTCTGTGGCATTTTCAGGCAAACCACGGCTGGGAGCCGCTCCGGAGAGGTCTGCGCCATGGTGGGAGTGATCGAGCGTGAGGATTTCGCTGCGCTGCGGGTGATGCTGTTCAAGCCAGCCGTGCAGCTCAGCGGCAACGGTACGGGTTACGCATATCGCGCCATCAAGTTGTGCCACGACATCGAGCCAGCGACCGAAATAAGCGTTGGCGCTGGGCGGGAACAGTTCTGGACGGGTCACTGGCAACAGATCATGCACCAACATCCGGCAATTGACGCCTTGCCCGCGCAGGGTCCTGAGCAGGCCTTTGTCACTCGCGCGGATAAATGCCTCGCCCGAGTAATCAAGCGCGAGCAAGCAGTCGCCCGCCGCATAGTCAACGCCGCGATCCGGGATGACTTCTGGGATGCCCAGCAGTCGGGCGGTGTAGGCGCTGGCGTATCGGTAGTGCCAGCGTCCGCCCTGATCGGTCAGGTAAACCGGCTCGACGCGATAGCCTGCAGGTGGCTGCGCAAGCAGGGCAAGGGTCAGGGCCTTAGCCACTCGCTCGATGCCGGTATGCCGGTCCAGACGGCTGGTCGCGGTGATGTCGAGCAGCAGTTGCGGCTGACGGAGCGGCGCGGCCTGGTCTTTGAGCATGCGCTCGGCCAGCGCCAGCAGCGATGCTTCGCTCGGCGTGCCCGGCAGCGTGTCGAGGGCATCGCGCAGGCGCTGCTCGCTTTGCTGGGCCTGGGCAGCAAAATCGTCGATGGCCTGATGATAGAGGCGCGCGCAGCCAGCCGGAGAGTGAAGCGCTTCGACGATGCCTCTTGCACGCGCGCCCAGCGCATCCCGCGTCTGCGGATTGCTATGCAAGTCATCGAGCGCCGCGCTCAGATCAGCCGTTTCGAAATCGTCCGCCAGGCGGTATACGCCTTCAGCCGGCAGGTCGGCCATGCTGCCGTTGGCATTGACGATGGTCGGCAGGCCGTAGTTCATGCAGTCGAGAACGGCTGCGGAGGTTTCACCACGCGACAGGGTACGCAGCTGGACAGCGAGGTCGGCCACGGCGAGATAGTCACGGAAGCTCTCGCTGCTTGCCCAGCCGGTGATCCGTATCCGCGACTGCATTCCGCTTTCGACTATGGCGGCGCGAAAGCGTTGAGCGTAATCGTCGTTGCCCAATTCACCGACGAAAACCAGCATGCAGTCCGGGTCGCGGCCCAGGGCCGAGTCTAGCCAGGCTTGCAGCAGGCGGTGGTTGAGCTTGGTGACGCCAAGCTGACCATAACTGCAGACGACAAACGCCGAATCAGGTATCTGCAGGCGCTGGCGAGCTTCCTGCTTCTGCAGCGGCTCTGCCGGCACACGCAGCAAGGGGATGCGTTGCCACGCACTCGCCGCCTTGTCGCCGTACCATTGCTGCGCCAGCCGGAATGAAACATCCGAATGCACGATGACGCCAACGGCGGCCTCGACAATGGTGCGATTGAAGGGATAGCGGAAGGCGATCTGCGTGCCTTCTTCGCCCTGCAGGGCTTGCACCAGCGCGGGATAACCGTGGCTGTAATACAGCTCCCGCAGCTTGATGCCCTGATGCTGGGGCCGGGCCTCGAGCGACCAGATCAGTCCGCTGAGGAAGAAGTCGTGCAAGACCAGCACACCGGGCACGTCTTCAAGCAAGGAGACCATCCAGTCGTGGTAGGTCGAGTTGCCGATGTGGTAGAGCACGGCATCGAAGGCGTCGGCATTGTCACGCAGCCAGTCGGCGTCGTGCACCCGGCAGTGCTTGCTGACCCAAGGCGCGTCGATGACGTTCTGCTCCACGATCACATCGATCTGGTAATAGGCCGACAGCTCTGGTAGCAGTTCGGCGCTGTAGTCGGCGATCCCGGTGCGTTCGGGCGGCAAGGGCGTGACGAAGGCCAGCCGCGGGCGCTCGCCCATGACGGGACGTGGGGATTGGCCAGCCAGTTTGCCCAGCCGCGATGCGAGACGCACGACACGCGGCGAGTATTCGTCGGACTGGCCGGGGGCGTCCATATCCGGCCGCTCGAGCATCGCTTGCAAGCGTCGCAAGCGCGCTTCAAGGCCCGGTATACAGCGCACGATGCGTACAACCGACGCGGTAAGTACAGGTTTTTTGCGCAGACGAAAAAGCCCTGCACGTAGAGGACGCAGCAGCAATCCTCGTACTCTGGCGCGATCCAGATGGCGCAGGAAGTCGGCCAGATCACGTATGGGCTGGGTAATACGCCAGGATCGACTGAGATAGACTTGCTGCAGCGCCGCTTCCGTCTGTTCACAGCGATCTGTGAGGTCGATCAGCCGCTCTTCCAGCCAGTTGTTCGCGGCCTGCTGGTTCTGGGCCAATTGTTGAAGCTGCCGATCGATGTGCTGATCGTGCCGGATGGCCAGCGTTTCAAGCCCAAGGCCGTAGTCACGGGCAAACAGCTCGGCGAAAGGATCAGCCTGGCCTTTGCTGGCCGGCTGCTTCTGAGCCACGATCGCGTAGTCTGGGCTTACGCCGTAGAGGACTTGCCAAAGACCGATAGCGGCGTCGGGCGAAACCAGCGCCGGGTCTTCCTGCAGGCGCATGACCCTCGTTCGGGCGAAGCCGCTCTGCTGGCAGAGAAATTCGAGAAACAGGGCGGGGACAGGGCGCTGATGGGTAGGGTCCAGATAGAAACTGTTGGTGCCTACCATGAGGTTTTCGCTGTTTGGCGTTTCCAGGATCAGCAAGCCATCGGGTGTCAGCGTGCGTCTGGCTTCCTGGAGCAACAAGCGCAAGTAGTCGAAGTCAAGATGCTCGACGACATGGAACGATGTGATGAGGTGGTAGCTGTCATCAGGTGCGGCCTGCAGCGCACTCAAGGCGTCCTGATTGCAGGCGTCGAGGCCGGCTTCATGACAGGCTGCCAGCATGGCGTCGTCAAGATCGACACCTTGGGCCTGGAAGCCTGCTTCGCCAAGCAATTGCAGCCATTCGCCACGACCGCATCCAATGTCAAATGCACGAGGGCGCGCGTGCCGTTCAAGCAAGACCTCCAGAAACGGGCGGTAACCGGACAGCCGCGCATGAATTTCCTCGCGAGAGGCACGGAAGCGCTCTTCTAACGCGCGATAAAATTCGTCACTCATGCTCTTGATGAGACTCCAATCTGTTTCCCAGCCAGGCCACGCCAGCGAATTCGCGCTGGCTGCGGTTAACCACCTCGAACATCAGCGCACGCTCCTGCCAAGCATAGTTACGCTCGATATGCCCTTCCTTGCTGTGCAAAGCCAAGGTAATCGAGTAGGTGCCGGGGCCGATATCGGCATCAAACGTAAACGTCCAGGAGAGCATCTGCCCTGAAACAAGATCGTGAGTGACCTGATTCAGGTGGCGGGTATTGGTGCCAAATACATCCTGGCCATAACGGTCCTTGATGAGAAATCCCAAGACCAGATCGGGCACTGCGCTCTGGCAGCGCGCCCGCACGCGCAGTTTGATCGACTGCCCCACATCGATGACCTCCACTGGCTGATCATCAGCCGTAAGCTCGAAGGCCGTGAACACTACCTCGCCCGTACCGGACAGGATCGCGTTGCTCTGGGGGTCGTTACTGATCTGCTGATCCTGATGGGCGGCCAGCAGGGCGTTGTAGTAATCCATGACGGCATCCGGCTCACCCTGCATGGCGATATGCCCATTATCGAGCAGAATGGCCCGGTTACAGATGCTTTGAATGGCCTGCTTGTCGTGGCTGACCAGCAGAAGCGTCGTGCCCTGCCGGGTGAACTGCCGGATACGGTCGAAGCTCTTGTGCTGGAAGTACGCATCGCCGACCGACAGAGCTTCGTCTACGATCAGCACTTCCGGGCGTCGTGCAGTCGCGATGGCGAAAGCGAGTCGCGCCTGCATACCGCTGGAATAGACCCGTACCGGCTGATCGAAGTAATCGTCGATTTCGGAGAATGCATGGATCTCGTCTATCAGGTCGTCGATCTGCGCCTTGGCGAAGCCCATCAGCCCCGTCACATGGTAGGTGTTCTGCCGACCGGTCAGATCCGGATGAAAGCCCATCCCGAGTTCCAGAATGGCGGATACGCGGCCATTGACCACTACATCTCCAGTGGTGGGTTTCAACGTACCGGTAATGATCTTGAGCAGGGTGCTCTTGCCGGCGCCGTTGAGCCCTATCAGGCCGACCGCTTCCCCTGGTTCCAGGGCAAAGGAAATGTCCTTGAGCACCCAGTGACGTTCGACCGATGTCGTCGGCAAGCCAAACCAGGACATGAGCCGGTGCCGCTCACGCCGGTAGTGATTGAATGCCTTGCCAATACCGGCAACACACAGTGCAACGGTCATAGCACATCCACTACTTCGTCAATGGCGCGACTGTAGAGAAAGGCTGCCAGGGCCAAGGCCATGACGGCGAACAGTGCCGGGTAGATCAGTATTTGCCAGTCCGGAGTGCGCCCGAAGACCAGCACTGCCTGGTAGCCCTGAACGATGCCTGTCATGGGGTTGATATGAAGCATCTTCTGATAAATCGGCGGAAAGAGATCGAGGGTATACACGATAGGGGTGAGCCAAAAGCCGAACTGAAGCGCGATGCTCACAAGTTGGCCGACATCTCTGAAAAATACGTTGAGCAGGCCCAGTGACAAGCCCAACCCCAACGCCAGCATGAGCAGCAAGAGCGTCAGGATTGGAAGCCAGAGCAGGCTCAGGGTCGGTGTGTGCCCCAGGATTGCAAAAACCAGCAATACAGACAGAAACAGCAGCGTGTTGTTGAGCATGGCGCTGCCCGTGACGATGGCTGGCAGCGCCAGACGAGGGAAAGCCATCTTCTTGAGCAGGTTGCTGTTTTCGATGAAGACATTCAGGCAGCGCGCCACGACTTCGGAGAACAGGGTCCAGGCCATGATTCCCGCCGTCAGGTAGATTGGGTAGGCATATGCTGTCTGCAGACCCGGCAGCTTGGCTGTCATGAGTGCCGACAGCACAAAGGCGTAGATGGCGACTTGAGCCAGGGGGTAGATGACAATCCAGACGAGACCTAAACGACTGCGTACGACCCGGGTGACGAACTCATTACGAATGGAGCTTTTTATAAACTGGCGAGATTTCCATAAAGCCTTAAATGTGTCGTTCAAGAGGCGCCCCGACTCTGCATTATTTAACCTAGATTCAGCTTAATCGCGAACACCTGTCGCGGAATTGCTGTCATGCCGCCGCTTGCCACGGAATGTACAACAAAGCAACAAAGGCACGCGGCGTGAAGCGAGCCGCCATCGCCTGCGCGCGGGCAGGCCATTCGTGACCTCCTGAGGCCCAGACTGGCTAGTTGATGTAATAAAGAAGGCGCCACAACGGCCGTTTGCGAGACGTGGCGCGTATTCCCGGGTACCGAGCTAGAACGATTTTCCGCTCTGAGCGCGCTGCAGATCGGCGGAGACCATCAACTTGCAAAGCTCCTCAAGCGAGGTTTTAGGCTTCCACCCAAGCACCGACTCAGCTTTCTCCGGGTTTCCGATGAGGAGATCCACTTCAGCAGGGCGATAGAAACGAGGATTTACTTCCACGAGTGTCTTGCCTGTCCGAGTATCAGTGCCGCGTTCGGTTTCGGCGTTGCCATGCCAGTCGAGCTGAATGTCCACTGCCTTGAACGCTAGCGATACGAAGTCGCGCACGGTTTCAGTGCGGTTGGTAGCCAGCACGAAGGTATCCGGCGCATCTGCTTGAAGCATGCGCCACATGCCTTCGACATATTCCTTGGCATAGCCCCAGTCGCGCTTCGCATCGAGATTGCCCAGCTGCAAACAACCCATAGTGCCCAGCGAAATGCGCGCTGCCGCATCGGTAATCTTGCGGGTGACGAATTCTTTGCCACGCAGCGGTGATTCATGATTGAACAGAATACCGCTGGTACCAAAGATGCCGTAGGACTCGCGATAGTTGATGGTCATCCAGTGGGCGTAGAGCTTGGCCACACCATAGGGACTACGTGGATAGAAGGGCGTTGCCTCAGTCTGTGGGACCTGCTGAACTTCCCCGAACATTTCAGAAGTGGATGCCTGATAAAAGCGGATATTCGGATTGACGATCCGAATTGCTTCGAGCAGATTGACTGCACCGAGGCCGGTGATCTCAGCTGTGGTGATGGGCTGATCGAAAGAAACACCAACAAAGCTCTGCGCAGCAAGGTTGTACAGCTCTTGCGGCTCAGCTCTTTCCAGCAAACGAATACTGGCGCTGAGGTCTGTAAGGTCATGCTCGACCAATTCGAGATTGGGATGACCGATTACGCCGACCTCTTCAAGCCGCCAGAAGTTCACCGAACTAGTACGGCGATACGCGCCCACTACCTTATAGCCTTTTTCCAGCAGCAACTGAGCAAGGTAAGCTCCGTCCTGGCCGGTAATGCCGGTGATGATTGCGGTCTTGCGGGTAGGGCTCATTCGTTTATTTTCCGTTCCAGGGCGCGCGCATCTTCGCTGCGCACCAGCCACACATTAACGTTTTCGACGCTTTGCTCGGACAATCTTCCAGCCCACCGATTGAGAACCAGTAGATTGGTAATGAAATCATACTGTGCCTTGAGCAGGTCACGCCGAGTCTTGTACTCGTTCTGTACACTGGTCAGCACATCTACGGCGTTAACCACGCCATATTGAAAACCCTTCTCTGCGGCGACACTGGACTTTTCGGCAGACTCAAGCGCATTGCGTGAGGCGCGTATCCTTTCGACACTGGACTGTGCAGTCAAGTATGCATTGGTTGTCTCTTTCACCACCTGGCGCCGAACCGCCTCCATCTGCTGCTCTGTAGCCATACGATCGCTGTGCAGCGCTCTAACTCGCGCTGAGGTCGAACCACCGCTATAGATAGGTACTTGCACACCAAAACTGGCCACATAGCTGTCCGAGCGCGGCGCCAGTGTGTTGTCGTATCCGACGTCACTGCGCTGGGCACTGAGGTTCAGGCTGAGGGCGGGATAGTGGGCACCTCGACTCTCTCTTACCGCCGCATCTGCTGCCGCCAGAGCATTTTCTCGAGCTTTGAGACCTGGGTTAGCTGCAAGAGCTCGTTCGACCCACCGAGCCATTGTCTCCCCAGGCACTTGCAATTCGACGTCCTCACGTATACGGCTGAGTTTTTCCTCGACTGGCCTGCCGACGATTTCAGAAAGCTCTTCACGGCTCAAACGAACCTGGTTACGCGCTTCGACTTCCAGAGCAGCCAACGCATCAACCCGCGCCTGCAAGTCGTAGACGTCGGTGATCATGGCCATTTTACGCTCGTACAGCGCATTGACCCGATCGAGGTTTTTCTGGGTGGCGCGGCGCTCTGCCTGAATCAATTCGAGCTCATCATCGGATGCCAATGCGACGAAATATCGCTGAGCCAGATCGACCGTGGCCTCGGCCTGCGCATCGACCGCCTCGAACTCTCCTTGCCGGGCGAGTTTCTTGAACTTCTGATAGTTCTCCCACGCCGCTTTGTTGTAAATGTGCTGACTTAAGCTAAGCGCATAGCGTTCATTGTTGAAGCTCTCGGTATACGTCTGCACGTCGCGATTGGTTCGATTGAACGTTCCACTAGCAGTGACCTGTGGCAGAAGGCCGCCGAAGGCTTCGCGCTGCCGGTCGACCCCCGACTGGGCGCGGGCGTACGCTGCCAGCACACGTGGATCTTCCAAGCGAGACTCCCGATAGAGCTGCATCAGATCGGCGGCATATTCATTGGCGCTGACACTGGCCGGTGCCGGAGCTGGAGTACCAGACTCTTGAGCATGAACATGCGCGATGAAGGCAGCTACGAACAAACAGGCTGCAACTCGCACGGTCAATCCTCGATCATCGATTTGGCAAAGGCATCGGTAGCTGGTTGTAACAGATACTGAAGCATGGTGCGCTCGCCGGTATTGATCAGCACTTCAGCCGGCATGCCTGGCTGCAATTGCAACGACCCCAGAGCTTTTGCGCCCTCTTCAGTCAAGGCCACACGAGCGAGATAGTAGGGCATGCCGGTTTGCTCGTTGATCAAGCGGTCAGCCGACACCTGGGTAACCTCGCCTTTCATTACCGGCGTGGTGGAACTCTTGAACGCACTGAAGCGGATATCGGCAGGCTTGCCGACGCGTACGCGATCTACATCGATAGGTGATACCTGCGCTTCGATGATCAGATCGGACGTTGCCGGGACTATGTCGAGCAAGGGTGTACCGGGACTGATCACGCCGCCGACCGTATGTACTTTCATCCCGATGATCATGCCGTTTTCGGGCGCCCGAATGACGATACGGGTCAAACGGTCTTCTAGGGCGGCCATGCGCTCCTGCAGATCGAAAACTTTCGTTTGTACTTCTGCAAGCTGTGCAACGACTTCAGAGCTGAAGTCTTTGTTGAGCTGCAGAATCTGCAACTCGGTTTCACTGATATGCAGCCGCGTCTTGGTAATTTCAGACTGGTGATCAGCTATCTCTGCGCGCAACATATCGAGCTTTCGCTCCTGATCCAGCAAGCGCTGCTTGTCAACGAAGCCTTCAGCGAGCAGGTCGGAGAGCTCACCAATTTCCCCTTTATAAGATGCCTCGAGACTACGCTTGGTGTTGATCATCGAACGTAGGCCGCTGATCTGCTCGTTCAACTGACCGATGCGTTTTTCCAGCACGGACACTTCACCAAGACGCGAGCCTCGGCGAGCGTTGAAAACCTGGGTCTCCCCATCCCGAGCCTCTTCGGCGCGATGGCTTTTGCTTTCCAACATTTGGCTGTAGTCGACCGCCTCGAGGCCATCGCGCTCAGCTTTAAGACGGGCTTCCATGGCCTGGGCGGCGACCAACTGGCTGCGGGTGATGCCATATTCAGCGCGCACTTGAGTATCGTCGAGTACGATAAGTGGATCGCCAGCGGATACGACTTCGCCGTCACGGGCGTGCAGCTCTTTGACGATCCCGCCCTCCAGATGCTGGACCGTCTTGCGATAGGACTGCACGGTAACAACGCCCGGCGCCAAGGCCGCGCTCTCGAGCGGCGCAAAAGTCGCCCACGTTCCAAAAATCCCGAACGTGACGAATACGATGAGATAACCCAGATACCGGGCCTTGCTATCAGAGGTTGGCAGGCCGGAGAGGCTTTCGGTTGAAGCGGGATTGATGCTGGTCATGTTTTATCTCTGCTCACTGCGCATCGACGACACGCCTGGAGCGGCCTGAACCGCTTTCTGCTGGGCTGCCTGTTGCTGTTTGTTGAGCTCAGCCATCACTAGTTCACGCGGCCCGTACAAGCCGATTGCACCGCCGTTCAACACCAGCAGGCGATCCAGCTGCGACAGAATGCTGGTACGGTGGGTGATGATGAAGATGGTGGCGCCTGTAGCCTTTATTTCCTGGATTGCCTGCGCCAAGGCACGCTCGCCAACCTCATCCAGGTTCGAGTTGGGCTCATCAAGGATGATCAGGCGAGGCGCGCCATAGATCGCCCGGGCGAGCCCCACACGCTGTCGCTGGCCACCCGAAAGGTTGACACCATCACTTCCGATGACGGTGTCATAACCATCAGGCAATTGCAGGATCATCTCGTGAACACCTGCAGTTCTGGCGGCCTGGATAACCTTTTCGGAAGATATCTCGCCGAACCTGGCAATGTTCTCGCTGACGGTGCCCTCGAACAGTTCGATATCCTGGGGCAGATAGCCTACATGGGGCCCAAGCTCGCGCTTGTCCCAGTTATTGATATCCGCACCATCGAGACGAACTACGCCATGCTGAGGCGCCCAAACACCGAGCAAAGCACGTGCAAGCGTTGATTTGCCCGAGGCACTGGGACCAATGATGCCAACAACAGATCCTGCCTGGACGGCGAAGCTGATGTTTTTCAGTATCGGAGTCTTGGAGCCTGGCGCACTGACGACAAGGTTTTCTACCAGCACATTACCCTGAGGGGCAGGAAGCGACATGCGCTGAGGTTCTGCCTGCTGCTTGTCGAGTATTTCATTCAGGCGTTCGTATTGCGAGCGAGCGCTGATGAACCCCTTCCAGCTGCCGATCATGAGGTCGATGGGTGCCAGCGCTCGGCCTAACAGGATGGAACCTGCGATCATCAGACCTGGGGTGATCTCCTGCTTAACGGCCAAGTAAGCACCAACACCAAGGATCAGTGACTGCACCAGCATGCGGAATGTCTTGGACAGCGACGTAATCATTCCACCTTTGTCGCTCGCATTGGACTGCAGGGCTAAGACCTTCTTCTGCCGTGCACCCCAGCGCTCCATGAGGGTATTGAGCATACCCATGGATTCGATGACTTCGGCATTGCGGAGGTTTTTCGTGGTGTAGAGACTCGCCGCAATATTTTGCTTGTTCGCCTCGGCGATGGCCTTACCGGTCAGTTTTTCATTGACTGCAGCCAGACACAGCAAAATCAGAGCGCTGGCTATCGCGATCCACCCATACCAGGGATGGAACAGAAACATGACGCCGATGTAGACCGGCAGCCAGGGTGTGTCGAAAAAAGCGAAGAGGCCATTACCAGTAAGGAATTGACGCAAGCCGGTGAGATCATTCAGAGGCTGCGCGGAGGCATCCATTCCACCGCTGTCCAGCGCGCGCTTGAAACTTGCGCGGTACACGTCGCGACTGAGCATGACATCGAGCTTGGTACTGAGCCGCACCATGATCCGTGAACGCGTCCATTCCAGCGAGCCCATCGTAGCCATGAGGACGGTCATGATCAGAGTCAGCATCACCAGCGTGGTAATACTTCCGCTGGTGACCACACGCCCATAAACCTGAAGCATGTAGAACGACGGCACCAGCATCAGCATGTTGACGAAGAAGCTGAAAAACCCGACTGAAATAAAACTACCCTTGCAGGCCTTCAGCGCGGCCTTAAGGCTGTTTTCAGGTGCATTGCGCATAGATGGGGAACTGCCAGGACGTGGAAAAGCGCGGGAGTTTAACACCGATAACTGAGCGATTGAACGCGTCCATTTTGAAGCTGACGAGATGCCGCAGTTGCCCCACCACATCGCCCCGGTTAGAGTCGCGCGCAGCTCTCAAAACAGTGAAAGCCGAACCGCCTCAGCTTAGGCTTACAAAGCCTCGCCACCCATGTTGCAATGGTATCGAACCTCCCATGCGCGTCCTCCACTTTTTCAAAACCTACCTTCCGGATACGACTGGCGGTATTGAGCAGGTCATCTTTCAGCTATCGGAGGGTGGACACAACCTGGGCATCGAAAGCCAGGTCCTAACGTTAAGCCCGGACGCGCAGCCCGCCTGCGTGCAAGTGGAAAACCACCATGTTCGACGAGCGCACCAGGACATGTTCATTGCTTCGACAGGCTTTTCCCGGGAGGCATTTGGTCTTTTTCGAGAAATGGCTAGCGAAGCCGACGTGGTTCATTTCCACTTCCCCTGGCCGGTAATGGACCTGATCCATTTCATGAGTCGGCACGGAAAACCAAGCATCGTCAGCTACCACTCCGACATCGTCCGCCAGCGGGCGTTACTGAGCCTGTATCGGCCTCTGATGTTGCGTTTTCTGGCCAGCGTCGATCGCATTCTGGTGGCATCGCCAAACTATCAGCACAGTAGCGATGTGCTCGTACGTTTTGCCGGGAAAACCGAAATCATTCCTTACGGCCTCGACAAGGCAGCGTACCCCCAGCCAACCGCCGAGAGGCTTGCTCGTTGGCGCCAACGCTTCAATTCCCCTTTCTTTTTATTCGTCGGGGTGCTGCGCTATTACAAGGGGCTCAGCTTTCTACTGGACTCGCTGGCAGCAGCGCAGTGGCCGGTCGTTATAGCTGGTTCCGGGCCAGAAGAGGCAAATCTCAAAAACCAAGCTGAGCGGCTCGGCCTGACCAGCGTGACCTTCCTCGGGCGCATAGATGACATGGACAAGGCGTGCTTGCTCCAGCTTTGCCATGCGTTCGTATTCCCCTCGCATTTACGCTCTGAAGCATTCGGAATCTCGTTGCTCGAAGCTGCCATGTACGGCAAACCGATGATTTCCTGCGAAATCGGCACGGGAACGACATTCGTGAACCTCGACGGAATCACCGGGCTGGCGATCCCCCCAGCCGACCCTGCAGCATTACGAAAAGCGATGGGCCGGCTATGGAACGATCCATTGCTGGCCGCCGAGCTCGGCGCGAACGCGGCGCGACGCTTCGAGAGTCATTTCACCGCCCAACGCATGTGCGAAGAAACCGCCCGCGTATATTCAGAGGTAGTCACGCAAAACGGCTGACCAGCCTTCCAGTCGGTAGCACGACGGCGCGATCGACGCTGCATAGATTTTGACTTCGGATGGTCAGCTAGGGATCTGAATAGTCCCGGCGCAGCCCTTTTGCCGGTAGACCTCTATCAGCTTCTCCCTTAATTGCTCCTTTGCGCTCGCCTCGCCATGGGCCAGCCGCATTTGCGTTGGACCAGCGGCGCATTCGCGTGATGAAGCTAAGCAATTCGCGTTGATCGGCATGGGCGGAGTAGCCGCCGATGGTTTCGACGCCTGCATGGATGTCGATACGCTCGCCATCCAGAACCACATAGCCATGGCGCGGCCCGAAGCGCTGAATGTTGTCACCGGGAGTACCTCTTGCCTGGTAACCCACGAACAGCACGTTGTGCCTGGGGTCACTGGTTATTGCCTTCAGGTAGTTGACGATACGCCCGCCGCTGCACATGCCGCCACCCGCAATCACTATGGCCGGCTGCGCGCTCTGCGCCAGATGCCTGGCCATGCGCAAGAGATCATCATGGCTGTCCATTGTTAGCAATTGCTCGAATGCCAGCGGCTTTCGCCCCTGACGAACCCGTTTCTGCACCTCGGAATGCGACCTACATGATCGATATGCGCGTGGGTCGCAACCAGTGCACGGACGCTCGTCAGATCGAATCGATATCCTGTCTTTCCGCTGCGGCTTGCCCAGAGGACGCTTCACTACTCTGGAACAGCCCGCAATCGACAAGCAGGCTGAAGTCATCCGCCAGGCGCAGCTGATAGCAAGAACCGGTAATGCCATCGACGGCGCCGTGATGAAGAATTTCCATGACTCGTCCCGGAGTGTCGAAAACACCGGGACCTAGCGCGAATATGCTCCAGCAGCCATTGGCCAGGTCACAGTTTGATTCGGTCTATCCACTTACAGGAGCTGCAAAGTGAAGCCCCAGCACGGTGGATAGACCGTGTAGCGCTGGCCGCCGACATTAGCCATGTGCCGCGCCAGCCGCCTCGGTCACACCTGCTTGTAGATCACCGAGCCTTCGTCCTTGAACCGCTCGGACTGCTCGGCGAAGCCCGCCTCGATAGCCTTCTGCTCGTCGGTCAGGCCGTGCTCGGCAGCGTATTCGCGCACTTCCTGAGTAATCTTCATCGAGCAGAACTTCGGCCCGCACATGGAGCAGAAGTGCGCGACCTTGGCCGACTCCTTGGGCAGCGTCTCGTCGTGGAAGGCGCGCGCGGTGTCGGGATCGAGGCCGAGGTTGAACTGGTCTTCCCAGCGGAACTCGAAGCGCGCCTTGCTCAGGGCGTTGTCGCGGATCTGCGCGCCGGGATGGCCCTTGGCGAGGTCGGCGGCATGCGCGGCGATCTTGTAGGTGATGATGCCGGTCTTGACGTCATC
>CEWF01016271.1_pt1 | contig 24458 bp, 28 predicted proteins | sample 531331 | NCBI WGS metagenome assembly CEWF01 (sample SAMEA2622676, study PRJEB7988) | marine metagenome | biome: marine biome (ENVO:00000447); feature: mesopelagic zone (ENVO:00000213); material: "saline water (ENVO:00002010), including plankton (ENVO:xxxxxxxx)" | depth 600 m | reverse complement strand
TGCCTGTAGCTGGCCGATCAGATTCTGTGCCTGTGGCGATTGACTCAACAGCTGTTGGTTCACTTGGTTAAGGGCCGCCTGGATGTCATCAATCTTGGCTGTGATCTCGTCTCTATTCATAACTGTGCTGGCTCCTGTTTCGTGCGATCAGCTCGTACCTGATAACCTCCCGCGTCTACAGCCGCATCATAGGATGCTTGCCACCGCTCCACCTTCGCGGCGATAGCCGACTCCTCGTCTATTTTTTCGGTGTCGGAGACGTGATTCCACCACGCGTCCACGTCCACGACAACGTGTCCTAAAACTGCCCGTTCCCGATCAGTTAATGCTCTGGCCATTGTGCCATCCCTTACGATGCTAGAAATCCGCTGAAATGAGTATTATTTTGCGCCGCAATATCGACCACCTGACTACCGCCTGTGACGGTCATCGTGCAGGTCACGGTGTCGCCAGCGTCCATATCTGCGAGGAAGGCACCATGATACATGCACTGACCGTTTGATCCGGCCGCTTGGAACGTGTCATTCTGGTCGGCCATAATAGTTCTGTTGCTCGTTTTGATTTGCAGCTGTCCAATAGTATGGCTAGACGTTACGCCCACCACCTCACAGGACACGTTCAGCTGATAGCGCCCCGTAACAGGAGCGGTAAACGTATCATTGGCGAAGTCGCCGCCCTGGTCGAAAACTTCGGTGTCAAAGTCTATGGTGACCTCTGTCCCGTCGCCGGTGACATTGCTGTCCGTGACACTATTCCGAGCTAAAAAAGCGGGGTTGGTGGGTTTCGTGACTGCCCCATCACTGGAGATACGCATACGCTCAGTGGGTGATGCGGCACCGTCGGCAGTCGTCAAAAACGTGATGCGCCCCGGCGTGTCATTCGCTCCCGGCGTCCCGTCAATAGACATCAGAATTTGTGCCGCCTTGCTGGCAAAGTCGGTCCCATCATCGACGTAGCCAATCCACGTCCCAATCTGGTCGCCGTCCTGCACAATCGTGTTCGACCCGATGGTGCCGTTACGAGACTTTAGCATTGCCAAAACAGGGCTGTTGGTGGTCGCTTGGAAATCGGCCATCAGCATCGAAGCGTCCTGAACAGCCGATCCGAGAATCTGTGTTTCCGGGGTGAAATCGACTGCCAACTGTGCTGTATGTCCTACGACAAGGCCTTGACCATTTCCTACGTGGAGATCCCCGCCAGCAACTGTCAGGGTATTCGCCGAGTGCGTGAGCGTGACATCTCCAGCGTGGAAATTCAGAACCGCACCAGAGGAAAGAAAAACATCATCGCCAGCATAGATGTCACCAACGACACCTAGACCACCATCGGTATGAATTGACCCTGTCGTAGTGCTTGTCGACTCAGTGGTATCATCTACTGACAACACACCGCCAGCAGTTACGCTACCATCCAATTGGGTAGCACCTGCATCCACCCAGAGTGCATAGTTGGTGGAGCTACCCTCTGTCGGTGCGCCAGCGATGCGAACGGTGAACGCATTAGTGACGGTCCCGGTTGCCGTGATATTTGGCTCGTTGATGTTCACGCTGCCGACATAGGCAGTGGTGCCTGACGGGATCGTTGTCGCCCCGCCAGGAGCAACTGACAGGTGGTAAGTATTCTGCGTTGCCGTGCTGGTAGACGCGCCTTTGGCGATCTGCACGAACGAATCATCCACCGCTGCCGCGCCAAACGAGATGGCATCGAGGCCCGCATCGACAACGACCGCGTGGGTCATGTTGTTGGTCTCGATGCGCGTGTCGCTGTCGTTCGACCCCTCGTTGATGGTGACGCCGTAGTTGAAGGCCGTGCCGCTCGAGCTTGAGAACGTCTTGGCACCGGAGAGCGTCTGCGTATTCTGAAGCGTGGCAATGCCGTTTGCCGATGAATGATCCACATTGTCTTCGTCGAGTTGCCCATTGACGAGCGTAATAAAATTATCTGGATCTGCGTTCCAATTTGCGGCGCTGGGTACCGCCCCGGCCACGAATGAGTATTGTCTTGAGATCGTTCCCATTGCGTTGTCCTATTGCATGACCTGCGTGGATTGGCCCACGAAGTCGCCTCGAGATCCTGGCGCTCGTTTTATAGATCCCATAGTTGACAAGATGTCGTCATCCTCTGACATCGCATTGATTACTACACCCAAAGCAGCACCGCGCTGGGCAAGACCTGCCGCCTTGCCTTTTAGACTAGAGCCAAAGTTGGTTGCCCACTTTTCTATGTCCTTTGCGGCTTTTTCGCTGGCGCCAAATACCCGAAACATTTTCCCTAACGATTTCGGGTTGTCGATACTCATTGACCGCAACAATCGCCCGACTTTGCTCGTTCCCCACATCGCACCTGTTAGGCCAGCCGCCAATGCCGTCGACATCAGAGGATCACCACTGAAGCCCAAATACGTGAGGCCCCCGATGCCTCCCGCGCCTACTGAAGTGCCGCCTTTCCTGGGATGCGTTTTTGCGATACCCAGCTTTCCCTCTGAGCTTAAGCGAATACCTGCAAGCTCATCCTTAATGGACCCCTTGTAGACGCCAGGATTAAGCCGGTTGATTGCTTTGTCGATCTCCTCAACGATGGCTTTGCTCAGTTCTAGATTTTGGGAGGTGCGGTCGTTTAGGAGGTTGCCCAGTTTTGTTTGCAACGTCGAGGACACTGTCGGGATGTTTGCCGAGTCCTCGAGGCCCAGCGTGGCCGTGGCGTTTCGCAGGTCGGCATCTTTAATGCCCAGATTTTTCTTTGCTTGATCCACAAATGTTTTTGCACTCGAAAACAGATCATCAGCCTTTGCAAACTCTTTGCTCCACGGTTTGTCTGGGCTTTGTATTCTGTTATTGAGCGAAGCCCGCGCACGATTCATGGCAGCATCTAACACGTCGACGTTGCTGAATTTCCCCGTTGTTTTGTTAAGCTCATCAATAGCCAAACGAAGTTGATGCATTCCATCTATTGAGGAATCGTCCCAGGCTTGCACCGTCATATACAAATCTTTAAGGGGGCTAAGGTCTTTGTTGGGATTTAGCGACGTAAGTCGGGTATTGGGTCGCGGTACTATGTCAAACTCTGGGCGTCCATAAGCGTCAACAATGTGTTCACCGTCCTTGTTGAGTTTTGGAACCATATCGATTCTAAGCTCATCGATATGTTGCAGCACTTCTTGTTTTACGCCGTCCAGGTCCAACCTTGCGTCGGGGTATTTTTTCTGAATGTCCTGGACCGCATCGTTGTATCGCTTAGAAACAAACGTTTCGACCTCTGGCATCGCCTTTGTCAAGCGTCCATAGGTTGTTTCTATAGGCGTCTCGCCTTGCCGCGCTGCCTCAAATTGCTCCGTTCGGGGGCCACCCTCAAACCCTTCTGTTCTCCCAATGTCATAAGCGATGTCGAGTGCTTCTTCACCCGCGCCAGTTTCACCAGCCCACCGCTTTTTTAGTGTCTTCAAACCTTTTTTGGTAAGGTTTTTGGCGCCAGCGTATGCAAATCTGGTCCCTATGCCAATGGGGTCTGCGGGTCCAAGAACCATTCGCGCCACGCCCAGGGTGGCGGTGGGACTTTCGCCCCACTTTTTAATAGGATCTTTGGCAACATCGAAAGCCTCGCGAACGATGCCTTTGCCTATTTGAGCGACGGCCTGTCCTTCCTCTGTCACGGGTTGCGGCTTTGCAAGACCGATAGTTGCTAAACCTTGTCCAGCCAGATCGATGCCGCCTCGAGCTAACGCAGAAAGGATGTCATAGCCCTTTTTTGCTTCTTCTTCTGGCTGATCATACACCTCACCGGCTTTCTTAGCGATGCCCGTTGCTGTCTGTAAAAACTCCCCAGGCAGTTTTTTCCAACCTTCAATTGCGTCATCCGCTCGAGAAATCTGATAAAGGGTTCTGGCTGGCCCCGGCATAATGTATTGAAACGGTAAATCCCCTGCGGCCATCTGGTCTTTGACCTTACCCAGTTGGGCTAGTATACCCGTGCCACCTTCATCGCCAGCGTCTGCGGTTTTTGTTGCTGGCTGATCTTGAGGCGGTGGGTCAGGCGCCGCTGTCGGCATTTGTACAGAATCTTCCTTAGGTTTGCTGGGCGCAGAAGGAGGTCCTACATTGGCAGCGTTCAAGCGACGAACAACCTCATCCCGATTCATATCGGGCGTGATTCCAGCCTTGTTCAGTTGATCGGCTGACAGCCCCATTTGCCGTAAAAGTGTTATGTCCATTATTCGTAACGCCCGGTTTCCGAGTTCCATGTCAGACCGCCACCGCCTTGGCTTTCATCGCCTGTATCATTTCCATCTGCGCCGCCTTGGCCGTTGCTGTCTTTTGGTGGCTGATACTGAGCCTCTTGTCCAAACGGAACCCCAATGCCTTCTGTAGATGTCATCAGCTTTGACCAGGTGGGGATATTGTGACCTCTTACTTGAATCTCTTTTGCTCTTTTTCTACCTGCTTCACTCAATTTATCCTGTGGCAGTTCAGCAAATACGCGGTCGGTTTCTGTGTCATATACCACGCGGTTGGGGTCAAGTTGTTTATAAGAAGCTGCCAATCTTCGCATATTTGTGGCCGTTCTGTCTCTGCCTTCTCGCGCTGACATGTAAATCGCACGGGCCGTGTCCATGAAGTTCTGGCGCACTTCTCCTATAGAAGTCACGTTCCCGTCTTCGTCTCTTATTACTTCGCCTAAGCGATAACCCTTTAATAGCTGGTTGTAATTGTTCCACAATTTTTGTTCAGCACTGCCAGAGTTTTGCGCGTTGGCAAATTCGCCTTCGCGGACCACAGAAGTGGGATCGAGCATTTTCATGAACGCAAAGATTGTCGCTAAGTCACTGGCGGGAGATGGATTTTCGTTGATTAGTAAAAGCGTAGAGTATGCACTTTGAATCTTGGTGAAGTTTTCTGTTTGCTTTTCAAATTTCGTTCTGAATTTCTCCTCAGAATCAAAAACTTCTTTGTTGAATTCGCCTTCACCGCGAATCATTTTTGCCAACTCTGTATCGCCCATTCGCTCCGCTAATCTTGCCGCCTCCTCCGTGTTGCCACTTTCATACGCATCATTAAATTGATTTTGCGCCTCTTGTTTGCCCTTCATTGTTTCTACTTCTATTTCTGCTTTCTCGACCTTGGTTTTCGCCATTCTATTTGCAACATCATCCCGCATCGTCACATTATCCCGGTATGCTTGTACCTCTTCTGGTGACGCTCCAGGGTTTAGCGTTTCGTAACGCTCGACTTGGGCCTCTATTGCTGCGGGACCGCCTAATGTGATGAGTTCCTCAATCCGTTTTTTTTCTTTCTCTTCCTCGTCGTTCTCGAATCCAGTTATGGCCGTCTGCATGATGCTGAACGTTTCGGCTGACGGTGCCGTGCTGCCGATGTTGTACTCGTTGCCACGCGCTCTCTCAAAAACTGACTTCATACCTTCCACGTCACCATCTATACGTGCCGCCTCGAAATCTGCGCCGATAGTGGCATTAACCTCGCGCTGTGCGCGTTCATTTACCCGCTGGGTTATGCCGGGCAACTCCTCACCGGCAGCGATGGTCAGCGATCCAAGTGCGTCGAGTAGTCCCATCAGTTAAACCATCCTTTGGGTTTCTGAATCTCTTTTAGCTCACGCTGCTGCTGCTGGATCTTCTTCGCCAACGCACGGTTGGCGGCAAAGTTGACGCCGAAAGCGTCTACCACGTCGATGGTGCGGGTGCCGCCTTCATTGGTATCAGTGCCAAACGCTGCGAAATCTTGAGCCATCGGGCCAATGTGCGTCTTGTCATCGCCCTTGTAATTCCACGAACTGACTGGCGTCTCGAGCAGGGTCCTCAGGAGCTTGTCATCATCGACCGGCATGATGCCTTCTTTGAGGTCCTCATCGCTGAAGAATTTTCCGATTTTGCCCAGACCCTTCTTAGCCAAACCGCCTAATTTTTTAACGGCTTTTCCTTGGAGTTTGCTCAGGTGTTTGATCCCGGGAAGTTTTTGAAGATTTCGGGCCATTTTAATTCCACCCAGAATCGTGCCGCCGCCGGGGATAAAATTTATGGCCGTTTCTGCCGCATTCATTATTGCTGGATTTCGCGCCAGCGATGAAAGGGCGCCAAAACGCCCACCACCTCCACCGCCTCCATCGCCGGGAATACCTGACAGACCCATTTGCTGTGCAACGGCGGCTGGATCGTTGCCCAAATTGACGAGCGTCTGGAATTGATCCATTTGTGCTTGGCTTATGCCACCTTGCTGCTGGCCACCGCCGCCGAACAGACCCATTTGCTGTGCAACAGCGGCTGGATCATTGCCTAAACCGACGAGCGTCTGGAATTGATCCATCTGGCCTTGACTTATTCCACCTTGCTGCTGACCACCATCAATGCCACCCAGAATCGTGCCGCCGCCCTGCTGCTGGCCGCCACCGCCGCCTCTGAGGAACCCGAGGCCGGGAATGCCGCCTAGCGTGTTTAACAGCCCATCTTTTTTGACCTTATCAAAAAAGCCGATGTTTTCTGCAATCTTAAAGCCGGCGCCATACATCTTGTCTCGACGGGCCTGGCGATTTTCTCTCTCTTTTATCTCAAGATTTTTTTCAAACTGTCGGCGGTTTTCCTCAAGGGTGGCAGCAGCCTGGTCGAGGTTGCCCTGGTTGAGCGCCTCCTGAGCCTCGAGCTGGCGGTTGCGGAAATCTTGCGTGGTATCGAACTGCCGCCCTTGCTCCCCGAATTGCCGCTCCCTTAGATCCTGACCCACGTCAAACTGCCGCTGGCCTTCTCCAAACTGACGTTCGCGCAGACCTTGCGTGGCGTCGAACTGCCGCGCTTGCTCTCCAAACTGCTCACGCTGCAACCCTAACTGACCGCGACCCATCTCCTCTCGGAACCGCTGACCAACATCAAACTGCCGCCCTTGTTCACCAAACTGCCGTTCGCGCAGATCCTGACCGACATCGAACTGACGCGCTTGCTCTCCAAACTGCTCACGCTGTAGACCCAGGCGCCCGCGTCCTAGCTCTGTCTCGAGGCCCAGCCGTCCACGGCCCAGTTCCTCCTGGAGGTCTTGTCCGCGCTCCTGTAACCCTAGACGGCCACGTCCCAACTCTGTCTCGAGGCCCAAGCGTCCGCGCCCCAGTTCCTCCTGGAGCATCTGGCCGCGTTCCTGTAGTCCCAGCCTCTGCTGACCCAGTGCGCCCTGCTGTGCCTGACCAAATGCCTGTAGGCCCAACTGACCCTCTGCCAGGCCCGCTTGCTGCTCCATCTGGCGCATCTGGGCCTCAGACATCCGACCGCTCTGGCGCTGCTGTAGAAGCCCCAGAGCGTCCTGGAAAGCCCTCTCTCCGCGCTGCTGCCCTTGCGCCCTGATCTGTTGCTCACCCAACAGGGACTGCCCTGCGAATTTGGCGAGTTGTTCGGCTGTGTCGCCGCCCTGAGTGAGCAGACCCAGTTGTTGGAGTTGATTGCGTAGTTGTGCTTCAGCCTCGCCGCGCTGCTGACCAAAGCGCGTCAGCTCAGCCTGAGTCATCGCATCGGGCTGGCCTTGCTGACCCAACCTCTGCATCAGCGACGCTTGCAAGCGTCGCTGTATTGGCTGGTTCCGCATCGCCTCGTTAAAAGCTCCCGCCGCTTGCACCGCCAAGCGGTCGCGCTGTCCCTGACCAAATTGATCGAGGAACTGTTGCGTTCCCTCGCGCTGCATCTGTAGCTGTTGAGCCAGCGGATCGACCTGCGACACGGGCTGCTCTTGGGCGGGCTGCTCTTGGACCACCTGCGGTTGCACAACCTCTGCTACGGGCGCCGGGGCTGGGGTAGGGGCCGGTGCTGGAGCAGGAGCAGGGGCTGGGGCAGGAGCTGGGGCTGGGGCTGGTGCGGGCGCTGGAGCAGGGGCGGGGGCTGGCGCTGCGGGTGCTGGCGCTGGCGTAGGTGGAGGAGGTGGCGGCGGCGGCGCTACAACAGGGGGCGCGTCTTTTTGCGCCGGTGGTGGCGGTGCTGCCGCTGGTGGGGGCGCCGGGGCCGGTGTAGGCGTTGGGGCGGGTGTAGGCGTTGGAGCAGGTGCTGGAACCGGAGCAGCAACTGTGCCACCTGCCTGTACTGCTTCTGCCTGTTTCAGGAAATCCTGAAACGCGTCACCGCCACTGGCCTGAACACTCGCAAAACGATCTTTAGCCGCCTGTTCTTGGTTAGGTGCTGGCGGTACTGCAACGGGTGCGGCAACTGTGCCGCCCGCCTGTGATTGATCGGGGGCTGAGGGTGGCGGGACCACCATTGTCGTGGGTTCTGCCTCTGCCATGCCTGGGGGCGGTATAGGTGGAGCCAAGCCAACCCGCGTTTTGTCCTTGTTTTGCAAGAAATCCTGAAACGCATTACCACCGGACGCCTGTACCTCTGCAAACCGCGTTTTGGCTTTCTCTGCCGCTGTTGGCTCACGCTGCTCTGGCGTCGAGAACTGAGAGCGGCGGCGCGCTTCCTCTTCCAGGAAATCCCGAAATGGATCGCCGCCTTTTTTTGCGATGATTTCGGCTCGTCTTCGCGCCGCCCGCACTTGATTTTCGCGGATGCGCTCTGAATATGATTTACGTTTTGCCATTAGTTGATCCCCGCAGAGGCTTTACGTACACGACCCAGCGGCTTGTAGACCGCTCGAGCGCGTCTGATTTTAAAATCTTCGCCGGCACTGCTGTTCGCAAATCGAACCTTAATGCTGGGGTCGTAGCCACCCAGGTCTGTGTCGCTCGAGGCCAGGCTGGCGTCGGCGCTGATGCTGCTCTCCGCAATCGTGAACGCCGTCTCTATGGCGTCGAAACCGCCCAGCATAGAAATGGTATCCGACTCTCCGACGATGCCCGGTCCCGTGTAGGTCACCAGCACGTCGTAGTTGCCCAGCACGTCAAACGACGTGCGGAGGAACAGCCACCGCAGCATCACGTCCGTACCCATCGGTGTGCTGCTGGCCGTCTCCATAAAGGCGTCGATGCCGGTGGTGTTCGACCCGTCCAGGTCGCTCATCGTGACCGATTCGTGGGTAAATACGCGCCCACTGCTATGTCCACCGAAATGCGGTTCACGGTTGAGGAGCGCCCCGCAGTTGCGCGTGACGCCCGTAAACGGGCCATACCATATCTGCCGCACGTAGTCGTAGACGATGGCCTGGTTCATCGTGGTCTGGCTGTCTCCGTTCGGCACCCAGATCCACACCTCGTTGCGCTTGGGGTATTTGACGATGAACGCCTTGTGGAGTCGTGACTTGTTCAGGTCGTCCCAATAGCGGGCGCCGTCGAGCTTCCACGAAATTTTCTGCGCGTTGTTGCCGTCGAACTGGTAGACGCCATCCTCGCGGACGTAGATGATGACCTCGCCAGAGCCGGGGATCTGCACGTTGACGATGGCGCGTTCGCCTACAGCCCCCGCATTGGCCCGCTGCACCAGCCGATACGGTAGAGCGGCGTTGCCTGTTGGTATCGCTAGGTGGATAGAGTCGGCGGTATGTATCGACAGGGCGTTGCCAAGTTTCGACAGCCCCGTGACATCCTCGCCAACCTGAAAAAAGGCGTTGGCGCCGTAGACCGTGGCATCAGCCAGATCGCTGCGCCATACTCTGTCCACGCCGCTGCTGAGGTTGCCCCACCAGAGGCGGTTGTCGAAAACCTCGATGGCTTTGGCGGTGGTGAACCGGGAGTCTACATCTGCCGCCGCCGCATTATTTCCCGCTGCCGTAATCCTCAGCAGCGTATCACCGGCCACGCCGTTGGTGGCGTAGAAGTCGCCGCGAAAGTTGGCAAAGGTGAACGTATTGTCGTCACCTGCCGTAATCGTCATTGAGGACGTGCGATCTGTAAACGAGGCCGACAGGTTGTCCTCGTAAATCTTTGCCCCGGCGATGACGTAGCCTTTGGAGCTTGACGCCGAAAAACGATGCTCGACAAGGCCCGTAATCGTTGGGGTGCCGCTGATGGCTGACGAGTTATAGAGCGCAATGCCGCCACGCTTGCTGACCTCGCCACCGATGCCCACGCGCATGTTCTCCATCGAGAACAATTCCGTGGGGCCAAGATCCTCAGCGGGGACTGCGTAGTTGACGCCCCCGGTCCAGGGTCCAACCTGGACGCTTTCACCGCGAACGGCCATTGGCTACTTCTTCGCCGCTTTCTTGGCCTTCTTGGCTTTCTTGGCGGGTTTGGGTGCCGGTGGACTCTCGAGCGATGCGATATATTCGCGCACGGGCGCCACATCCTCAGGATACACCTTGCCGCTGTTGATCAGTTCATCCAGGGCGGCGTTTGCCGCGTCTTTGCATGCCATTGCGTCCTCGCTAACTGGCAACGGCCAGAGAGCCGTCTATGGTCTTGAATGTGAAGTCGCCAAATCCAACGGCATCGGTGCGGATGAGGTGCGTCAGACAGCCCTGGCTGCCGCTGGCGTCCATATCGACCTCGAGGTAGTGGCGCACCATCCGGTCATAGGACTGCTGCGCCAGCGCCGATCCTTCAGCGTCTTGCTTCTCTTGCATGATCTTGGCGGCAGCGTAGTACATCACTGCCGTCTGGACCCAATCGGGCAACCCCAGCGTGTCCAACTCTGTGGCGTCGTTGGAGCTGGTGAAATCCGCGATATATTTGCGATACCGGTACTTGATGGTCTCGCTGTTGGCGTCGGGCGTCGGCCACAGCTGAACGGTCCAGTTTGTGTTTGTACCGTTCCACTTGATGAGAGCGACGTTCTCCGGTCCCGACTTCAGGTCGGTGTCGGGGTCGATGCGGTCAAGCGCCAGAACATCGACCATACGCATCTCAAAATCGTCGGTGACATTGCGAAACGAAACTGGATGCATCACGTCGTCAGCCAGGTCGTATTCTGACGTGTTTGCCGTCGTCGTAATGCTGCCCTCAGCAAACAGCCACCGCCACTCCTTGACCGCACAGATCTCTTTCGTGCCGAGATTGATGTAGTCCCGCGCCTTGGTCTGGAATGTAGCCGCCGCGCTGGATAACCCTGCATTTGCCAGGGCCAGCTCAATGCATTTAGTCAGAGTCATTACACACCCGAGAAATCGACCAGCGTCGCCGTCTTGGTGCTGCCGCCAGCCGTGATCTTGATCAGTATGTCGCCGTCTCCACCCGTTCCGGTGCCGTCAGACTGCCACAGCGTCGCCATCCCTTCGGGTGGGTCGGCGGGATCGGCAGACTGCTCCTGGAGGTGGAGTAGGTTGAACAGCAGCAGGGTACCGTCGCCCGTGTAGTCCACGGCATCGACCAGACCCGTGACTGTGTTCACTACTCGCTGGCCCCCGCTGCCAACGCCTCAGCATCAATGCCGCCACCGTAGCTGCCCATGCGGTCGCGTTCGGCATCATACGCTTGCGTTGAGGGTAGGGGCGGCAGGTTGTTCAGCCACCTGTCGCGGTATATCTCCACCGCCCAGTTGCCGATGTAGGCGTCGTCGCCAGGCACGGGCGCCTGAGTTTTTACGACCTCTTCCTTGCCGCTGATGGTGTTGCGGACCACCGTGTCCACCTCTTGCATCCGCATGCCGCCACCGTGCTGCACCACCCAATCCGGTGGCGCCGGCACGAAGTCCGGATCGTGAGCAGCACCGCCCGATACACGAGACATCTGCAACGCCGATTCGTTGGTCTCACGCTGCGGCCTACGCCGCGCCGCGCTGCCGATGCTGCGCCCTACGCCCAATTCCTTTGCCAGTGCCTCGCGCTCCTCAGTTGAGGCGGTACGCACGGCGTCACGTAGTGCTGCCAGCACGTCGTTGCTGTCTGCCTTCTTTGCCGCTGCTGCTGTCGATGCTGCCATCGGACCTCCTGAAAAAGTGGTGGGGAGGACGCGTTGTGCGCCCTCCCCGGTTGTGTTACGCGACAAGCCCCTGAAGGACCACGCCAACATGACCCGTGTTATCGGGTGCAAAGGTGGCGAAGCCGACAAGCGGCTCAGTCTCTGCGTCTTTCAACTGCACGGCACCGGCAACGCCATCAGACAACGTGAGGTTGTCGTAGATCGCGATGGAGCCGTCTGCCAGGATCGTAGCCACGCCAGCCGTCTGCACCCAACCGTAATAGTTGGATGTGAGGCCACGCGTCGTCACGCCAGCGATGATGCCATCCGTTCCAGCCGTGGCGCCGACGACGTTGTAGTAGAGGCCACCCGTCACGCCTACATCGGTGTCTGTGGTTACGGCTACCACGAGGCCGTCGTAGAGCGTAAAGGTCACGGCGTTCGATGATGCTGCCGTGTTGCTCTTGATCCTGTACTGGTGACCCTCACCAGCGTCGTCAGTGATATGCAGGTATCCACCCGCATACTGGTCGGCGGTAGCCGATCCGACGGTGCCGCTGTCGGTATAGGTCACCTCCGTTGCCCCCGCACTGGCGGCGGTCAGCTTGCCATCCGACTCGACGATAGCTGTTGCGCTGACATCCTGAGATACCAGGAGGCCGGGGTTGATTGCTGCTGCCGTGTAGACGTAGCGGAAGCAACGCCCATCGGCCAGCTCGACCTTCTCGCCAATCGCGTGCTTTGGCGTCGAAGACTCTTCATAGATGCCCTGCTTCGTGCCGGCACCGCCGACCTTGTTCAGAGCGTGGTTCTGATTACGATACGTTGACATCTGTCATATCCCCTATGAGCAGGGTGGAACCGCCATTGGCTTGGCGGCTATGGTTTACGTGAGTGTCGTTGCCACGCCGTGACGACGGCGGTTGTTGGTGGTCAACTGACAGCCGACCACGATAAACGCCACCTTCGCCAACTGGTTCGTCGGCTCCTTAAAGGGCGTCTTGGCGAAGTTCATGCCGCTCTGCATCTTGAGCTTCAAGTACTTGCGGTTGAGCAGGTAGGCATGCTGGCTTGAGCAGTCGCGGTCGTACTTGACCACGGCATTGCGGAAAGCCGGGAACCCAGCATCGAACGGCGAACGGTCGCTCGTCAGGCGCTGGTATCCTGTACCCTCGAGGATGTCCTGGAACTCCGTAAACAGCGTGAGAGTCGTGAAGATGTCGGAAATCTGGTCGTTGCCCTCAGACGCGTTGTTGTAAACGCTCGAGAGGACGAGGACGCCAGCATACGACGGCGCAGACGACGAGTTGAAGTCTGTGCTGGTTGTGTTGCGCTGGTTTTCCCACCACGTCTCGCTGCTGGAGTTGATGCCACCCAGTGTGCTGCCAGCGGAGTCGGCCACGATGTCCTGAAGCCCAAGCATGGACTTGCCCGACTGCGCCCCGTAGATCGCCGCGTTGATGCTGTCGCGGATGGTGTTCATCGACTGCTCGGTCTTGGCGGTGAGCAGCTTTACCGCTGCGTCACTCTTGCGGCTCTCCATCTCCTCAGTCATCGAGATGGTGATCGGCACGGCCTGGTAGCGCCACGGGAAAAAGGCTGCCGTGATGCCGTCCACCGCGTCGGTGTTGAGCGTGTCGTAGTCGCTGAACCACTCGCTCGAGTTCTTGCCATACATCAGGTCTTCTTTGATCTCTTTGCCGCCGCTCTCAGTCTCCAGGTTCCCGGAGGACTTGAACATCTGAAGCGTCGGGTATTCATCGAAGACGTTGTCGGTGAGGCGCTTTCTGTGCGCCCGCATCGCCGTCGTCCAAGCGGCATCCCATGTTTCTGTCGTTGTCGTTGCTGCCACGGTTGTTTCTCCTGTCTAACTAGCGTTCAAATCCCAGAGCCTCCAGCTCTGCACGGGCTTCGGCAATAGACAAATCCCCGCCGCCATCGTGGCTGACAGCCGTGGTTGCAGGTGTCGTGATCTGGTTCTTGGTTGCCTGACGTATGTCGGCATCGGTCTGGCGGGCTGCGTTGGCGGCTTGCTGGGCCTTGCCCGTGACGAGTTCATACGACTCCCGCACGGTATAGGGGGCCTTTGTCAGCGGGTTGACCGTATTGATCAGCGCCGCGATCTGCTCACCGTAGTTTTCCACATCCTCGCCGTGTGCGTCTTTGGCGTCAGCAATCTCAGAGGCCAGCTTTTCCTGACTCTCGACCTCTTGCTGCTGCTGCCACTGCTGCACCGTAGGCACAACCGTTTTCATCTCATCCAGAGCAGCCAGAAGGGGCTGAGTTTCGGCGGCAATCAACTGCCTCACCACCTCCACGCCCTGGCGCTGCTCCTCGCTGAGATGTGAACCGGACAACTGCTCGTTTAGCTGTTCAGCTTGAGTGGGCTGAGGGGGTGCCGCCATCTGCTGGATACGATCCCGCCACTCTTGCTCCACCGCCTCTGCCCGGCGCTGGGCCTCTGCCAGATCCTGGTCGCGCTTGGTGTATCCGCTCTCCAGGTTCTTCAGAGCCTTGTACGCTGGCTCAAAATAGGCGCGGTGGTCCTCGGGAATCTCATCGAGCTTCGTGCGGCGTATGTCTACGCTCGAGGGGTCGAAGGGTGCGGAGGTACCGTTAGCGGCTGGCGTAGGCTCTCGCTGAGGTGCGTCGTCATCAAACAGATCAGAAGCAATCTCGCTCCCGCTCGATTGATCAGCGGACGTGTCTGCGGAGGGTGTAGCGTCAGCTTCTACGGCGTCCATCTCTTCGGGCATTACATGTCCTCTACGTGTTGGTCTAAGCGCGACTGCAAGGCCGCGCTGGTGTTGCCCGTCATCATCTGCTGCGCCTCGTCGGGCGTCAGGTCGATGGCGGGCGTGACGGTATCGGTCTGCTTGTTTTCGGGTGTCTGATCTCGCCAGGAGCGCGACCCACCCACGGGGTCGGCGGCTTCGCTCACTTCGTATTTCTTCAGCAGTTCCTGTTTGTGCTCGTAGGAGTCAACGACCTCGCCAAAGCCCGCATGAAACTTGCCGTACATCTTGTTGTGGCGGTGGTCGTCCAGGTGGCCGTTGAATCTGAAATTGGCGAACGTGCGAAACATCTGCCCGCCGCACCCACACGGCATAGACTTGGGCAGGTTGCGCGTGATCACGTCGCGCTCGAGGTGGTCACAGTCCTCGCACTGGTAGTCGTGGCGCGGCATTAGCGCATCTGCTGGAGCATTGTCGCCAGAGCTTCAGGCGGCACGTCGCCACCACCGGCTGCTGGACCCATACCAGGCCCACCCGCTGGCCCACCGGCAGGGGCGCCCTCATCGCCATACACGGCCTTGTTGATCTGCATCACGATTGCCAGCGCCTCGTCAGGCGTGTCAAAGCCGCCACCATCAATGGGAGCGCCATCCTCACCCACAGCGGGCTGGCCCGTCTCGTTCTCGACTACGCGGTGTCTGCCGCCAACGACGGCATGCTGTACTGGCATGTTGCCTCCTAGAGTTGCGCCGTATTCTGCGCGTTTACGGCATTGGTCTGTATCAGCGACGCCACGCGCTGCGCGTTGCTCTGCACCTGACTCATCAGGTCATCCGGTCCCTGCGGACCCGTGCCGCTCATCGATCCCACGGCCCCGCCTTGCTGCTGCAGGTACTGCATATGCGCCTGAGCATGCTGCTGCGCCACGGCCAGAACCATCTGCTGCTGATCAACCGGCACCTGAGCAAACTGCGGGTTCTGCTGCACCACCTCTGGCGATTGCAGACGCAGGTGGGTCTGATGGTCCTCGTCAGGCTGGACGCCGGGGTCCTGGCCGCGCAATATCCATCCCATCAACTCCATCTGCGCCGCCTTCATCGCGTCAGCGTTGCGGTCGTCCTTCAGCAACGTGTCCACGTCCACCTTGCGGAACGCCTTGATCATCATCTTGACCGCCGCACTGCGGTCAACTTCTGGCAACTGTATCAGACGGTCAAACAGGCCCAGCGTGTCGTCGCGCTCGAGCTGCTCAATCAGCGGCAGCATCGACCCCGCCTCGATGTCTATGCGCCGCCGCCCTTGCAGCCAATAGTTCTCCAGAGAAGCCAACCGGATCGGCTCACCCTCTGGCGCAATGTTGAGGATGTATTCGTTGGGCGTATATCGGGTGTCGGACATCACCGACAGCGCATTGTCAATGATCCAGGTATAGGCATCGACAACGGCCACCTGCATCCACTCGCGGTTCAACTGCGCTTCAGACGCGTTGATGCTGGCCTCTGTTGCCGTGTTGCTGTTGCGGGCCTCGACGCTGAGGATCTTGGACTCGTAGAACTGGGCGTCACGCTCGAGCTGGATCTGGTCGGCGGGCGGGTTGCCCCACGACAGTTCACGCAGAGCCGTGCCGGGGTCGTTGACCCACAGCACACTGCCATCCTGAAGGTTGCCCAACGAGTCAGGCAGGTGCGGGTTGGCAGTTTTCTCGCCCCGGTTCCCTAACGAGATTCTGGCGTGTTTCTTCAACAGGTCCACGCGCCGACTCAGCGACTCCAGGATCAACTGCTGGCTGTCCCTGACATACTCCATCAGCGGGACGCCGTAGAAATTGTCACAGACGTCGAACGCCATCGAGAAATACGGAAACCCGTTTGTCGTCAGCCACCCTTGCGGCTCACTGAACTCGCCCGTCATCAACTCCGCAGCCGGGTCGAACGGGTCAGGCTGCGTAATCGGCGTACGCGCCAAGAACGGGTGCTCGATGTCCTCAATCGGCTCCTCAATGTCGTTGGCGAACACGATGCGTCTCTGGTTAATGCGGTCATGAATCTCGTACAGCATCACCATCTTCTGAAGCCGCTTGGCCTCAGCGATGGCGTCCTCTTCCTCGCTGGTGTCCACCATCCCGTTGTTGTAGCTCACCAGCAGGTCGTCAATAATGCCGTCGGCATCCTTTGCATCCACGGGCGTCAGCCGCCGCTTAAACTGACTGAACCGCTCGTCATTCTGCGCAAACTGCAACGGCACCAACATCTTTTCGATGACATACTGGGCGCTCGAGAAGTCGTTCGGCGGCACCAGCGGGTCTACCATCAGATTGAACGGCGACACGCGCTTGACGAACGTGAAGTCCTCCATCAGCGCGTCGTTGTAGACGTACGGCGCCTCGACCTCCTCAGTGTTGGCCGTGTTATACCCGATCTTCAGCCAACCCCGGTAGCAGAACAGCACGTCGAAAATCGCTTGGTGGATCTCAGGCTTGACGCGCATTACATCCAACGCCTCGTTGGCAAAACGCTCCAGCACCTCAGACCCAAATTCAAACGGCTCGTCATCGACGTTTAGGAACACTTTGGGATAGTTGAACGCAATGCTGGCAATGAGCTTGCGAACCATTGGAAAGAACGTGGAGACCTTCACCAGATGCTCACGCTCAAGCCCCGAGACTTTCATCTCGAGGTTGTAGATGCTGATCAGCTTTTTCCAGCGCGTGTGCTTAGGCTCGTAGAACCGCTCACAGTTCTTGATGGTGTCGCGCCAGTATTTTTGGTCGTCGGCTTTCATGCCCTCTGCCTTGCCAGGCGTCTCAGTTCATCCACCACGTTGCCACCACTGCGAAAATCAGTATTGCGCTCAGGTAATGCCGATGCAGCGCCGTACATAGACTCGAGCAGACGCCCGAACATCCCCAAGACATCAACCTGGTCGTCAACCTCATGACCCTCACCGCGAAACCTCATCAACTCGTTGACCAGCTCCTCGCACCACGGCTGCTTCTTGGGAAAGAAGACCTTGCCCATAGACATGCGGCCCTGTATGGATCGCGCTCTGGTCGCCTTGTCTGATGCGCTTGTCAACCCCTCGCGAATGACATACACGCGCCGCTCTTGCATGCGTTTGGCCAAAAACGGTCCCACGCCTTTTTCAATCTGTCCGCGCTCCTCAGCCCACCGGATCGGTGACCACTTCGCCATCATATCGATGGCCGACTCAACCCAAACGTCGCTGGTTGCCTGTTCTCGCCACCAATCCAGCACGTAGATGTTGTCGTCTACATCCAGGCCGATGACGCCGTGCACCGTCCAATCGCCGCCGCTGCCCGTGACGGCGTAGTCGCTGGCCGCATAAATCTGCAAATCTCGCGGCACCGTCTCATACCACCGCAGCCACTCCCGCTTGAAGAAAACGCCAGCCTCAGCACTGGGGCGCTGCTGATACAGGGCATCCCACGCTCGAGGCCCGTCGCTCATCGTAAGGACGTTGCGCGTCGTCGCCAGCGTCTCCACCGGATACCAGGCGGGCCATAATGCCTCGCCCTCTTCGCGCCAATCGTTGCCCTCACCCAGAGCAGGTAGGTTGATGACCTCCCACGCCTCGCCACCCTCATCCTGTTGCTCGAGCAGCCGGCCCGCCAGATCGTCTTCATGCCAGCGCGTCATAATCATCACGATGGCGGCATCGGGCATGAGACGCGTATACAGGACGTTGGTATACCAGTTCCAGGTATGGTCCCGCACCGTCTGGCTGTCGGCATCCGACCGATCTTTAACCGGGTCATCGATCAGCGCCAGGTGCGCCCCACGCCCCGTGATCGCCGTGCCTACGCCCGCAGCGACATAAGCACCGCCAACGTCAGTGTTCCAGCGATTGGCGGCGCGGCTGTCTGCGGCCAGTTCGCAGTCGGGGAACAACTGCGAATACTCAGGGCTGTCGATGATGTTCCGGACATCGCGACCAAAGTCGCTTGCCAAGTCGCCGTTGTAGCTGGCGGCAATGATCTGGCGGTCAGGGTGCCGCCCGATATACCAACTGGGGAATCGTCGGCTTGCCAGTTCCGACTTGGTGTGACGGGGAGGGCAGAAGATCATCAGGCGGTTGCATTCGCCACGCTCCACGGCCTCGAGCGCGGTGCAGATGATGCCGTGGTGATGCGCCACCTCAAATCGCGGGTGGGTATACTGCGTATAAGCCAGCAGGTTCTGCCGCGCCCGCCGCCTACGCAGTAACGCCGACGCCGCGTCCGCTGGCGATAGCTTCGAGCTCGTCGTCGCTGAGGCTGTCGGCATCGTGCTTGACGGTCACCTTGTTCTCTGACCGCACGTCGTAGCGGTCGCGATACTTTTCGGGGTATATGCCCTTGAGGAGGAAGATCAGCAGCGTGTCGGACCCGCTAAACGCACGGCGGCGGGCCTCAGCTTCCAGCACCTCACCTGCGGCTTGCAGCGCCTCATACCACCGCGCCGCAAACTCGTCAGACGCATCGCGCCAACGGTATGCTTGCGTCCGCGTGACCCCTGCCGCTTGAACGGCCAGCGTGATGTTGCCCGTCTGCTTTAGCGCCTCGATGAATGCATTCTGGCGCGTGACCTTCGTGCCTCGCTTAGGCGTTGTTTTTCTTTTAGTTGTCACGTTCTATCACCGTTGGCTCCAGGCCCGTGTCGCTCATGCGCTCTAACACGACACCGCAATAGCCGGGGTCGATCTCCATGCCGTAGCAAGTGCGGTCGAGTTGTTCAGCGGCGACCATCGTCGTTCCTGAACCCATGAACGCATCGGCAACCGTAGCATCCGAATAGTTCATCAATAGATCAGACCACAACTTGAGTGACTTCGGGCAAGGATGTCCACCTGTGTCCTTGTTGTGAGTTCGGATAAGTTCATAAAAACAAAAGCCCCGACCCAGTTACGGGTCGAGGCTATTGCAGAGAAGGTGCAACCCGCAAGGGTCTATACATCTTCCGAGATTTTAACCTTTCTGGGCGGCGATGTCAAGTGGGTATTTTTGCACGCTTTGGGTAGGTCCACGGCCACGGTGGTGCCGATGAGTTGCTGCGCCCGCTCGAGCAGGGGAGCGACCAGGCTGTCGAACGTGACGAGCTTGTCGTCGTTTATACGCATTTTTTGAGTGCGCGGGCAGCATCAAGCAAATACTGGGCTTTATCAGCCGATACGGTCAGCCCGTGTTTGACAGGGTATTCGTTCCCATCAGTGTCGGTGTGAAACACGCGCATCGACACTACCGGACGATTTTTGTATGTGCCTACCGTAGCATGGACCATGTCCCGAGAATTTTTGCGAAACCTGTATACCGTTCTGCTTGCGCCGTCGCTGGTGTGATGTGTGTAGTTATTAGGCTGTCTTTCGGCATACTCCTCCAAGACCTCGAAAAACGCCTTTTCTGTTTTTCTGTTTACCTCATCAAGATCCTCACCGTGCATCGAATAATTTGCCACGGCATCTATAGCAGCATCCAAAAGGCGCCGCCGTACGTACATCTCGTAGACCACTTGAGCCGCTTTCCCAGCGTGACGAGAAGACGTAAGAGCTGACGCGAGACTCGCGATATATGCCGCACCTCCGACTGATTGCAGGTATCCAACCTTATCCAATTCTACAGATACCGTTACCTGGTCGACAGGTTCGTGGCGTCGATGCAACGCCAGCATCGCGCAATAAATCATTTCATGATCAAATTCGTAAAAAACCAGCTTGTATTCTTCCTTTGTGCTGCCCAAGATGGCGAGAACTTCATCGACCGCTTCGTTGTCGATAAGCATTGACCCTAGCGCGATGCGCTCACTGGCATTGCAGTGCGGCAACGTCAGTTCGTCTAGGGCATTTATCCGTTGTTCGTCTGTCATCGTTTTCCCTTTCGGGGATATGACTTTCATCGTTCCGGTGTCCATACGCAGTAGACCACCACGCCGGCCAGGGCCAGGAACGCAGCCGTTGCCAGCGCCCGTGTCAGGGTCCAGATCATGATGCGCTGACCGCCTCTTTGTAGGCGGCGGAGCTTTTGGCGCGGTCTACCATAGCGTGCATCGCCATGCGCTCAGGCTGGGGAATCCTCATCCAGACAAGCCACGACTCCTCACGCACCAGCTTGGCGAGACTGCGGCGGCGCACCTTGGCCCGGTACGGTATACTCCCGCTGTCGTTCACCATAAATCCATATTTTTTATGCAGTTCGTGCAATTCCTGACGCGCTGTCATCGAGAGCCTCTCGCCGTAGGTTTTCGGGAATCATCAGCCAGCGTGTGTTCAGGTACCGCAGCAGGTCCGACAGCCTCTGGTCGCGCTGAGGACCGGGCGGCATCGCGTCGATCCTGTCGCTCTCCTCCTGACACTGGCGGGCATACATCCTGACGGTCTCCAGGCTCATAGTCTCTGACATAGGCGTAGTCATCCGTGTAGGTGACGCAGAACGGCACCCGGTCTCGCGTCAGTTGAATGCAGAGGCCGACGATGCGGTCGTTGCTGACTCTCATGGGGTTAGATCCATCTAAAATTCTCGATTGCTAGGGTTTCGGCACTGACAAAACTGACAGAAGTCCTCTCAGGTAGCCTTCTGTCAGTTTTGTCAGTGCGGGTAGGGCCGTGATAGATGTGGTTGACACGACGGAATGAACCACTATGCGGCTCACTGGCCCTACCCGAATTGCTCCATGATGCGGCGTCCGATCTGTTCCGCGCATTGCGGGACGACGGCGTTGCCTAAGGCCTTAAGTCGGTCCAACCGCTGAGGTATTCATCTTCGGGAGCTTACCCTTCAGTTCTAATTGCAGCTTATACATACCCCGCCTTTTCCAAGTGGTCAGATAGGGCGCAGTCGCCCACGATCTCCAACAGAGTTTCTATGGTTGCCTCGTCAGTGTTGACCCCGGCGTGTGCCTGTTGGTGGCAATCATAGTGCACCTTGATCATCCTGAAGTCTACGTGTATGCGCTCATGGCTCTTGCAGTTTTTCCTCCACTGCTTCCCGAATGTGTGGTGACCCTCAATCCTGTCGCCCCGCACAAACTTGATGCCGCACATATCGCATGTGTCACGCTCCGGTGCCAACACCTTGTCCCGATACCACGCATCCTGAACGAACCGCTTGTTACGTTTCACATCAGAACCGTTCTTCTGGCGGTGTGACCTAGCCTTTCCTGTGCGACCTCCATCATTTCGGAGTCGTTGTCGAGTCCGATGAACTGCCTGCCACACTTCAACGCGGCGACTCCCGTTGTTCCGGTTCCCATGAACGGGTCGGCAACCGTGTCGCCCTCGTCAGTGTAGTGAGTAACAAATGGAACAATATCAGCGACATGTTTCTGGTGCGGGTGCTTGCGAACCTCTGGAACGGTCCCCCGGTATTTGATCGGAATGATCGTCTTCATCCCGTCCCCCAGGTTCTTGTATGGCTTGGCGTCACCCTGCGTTTCATGCGACAACAGAAGGTGGCGACGATAGGGAACGTCCCCTATCGGGATTCCGAACGAATGATCCAGTACAAAGAACCCACGGAAGTCAAACGGTGAGTGCTTCAAATAGTTTACCATCGACAGGTCGGACAGAAGCACAAAAATATTTGTGTTCGCGAACGGGCCGATCCAATTACGGAGCGTGTTACCAAGTCCGCTTATGTTCCACATCTTGTGAGGCGGGTCCGTGAACACCATATCCACAGGCACTTCAAGTTTCGGTGCCGTGAACAGGTCTTGCAGCCGTATGCTAGATTTAACCTCTAGACTTGTAGGTATCTGCATGGGCCATGATCTCCTTCCCTATAAGTTCGGCGCACTGCGGGACTACGGCGTTACCTAACGCCGCAAGTCGGTCCACCCTGCCGGGAACCCCATGAGCCACTCGACCCACGTTGGGTTCAGATCCCCACCAATCGCTTTTTGTTGTTCCCGTGATCCATGAACTGCCACGTTCAACGGATAGCTGTTTCGGTCCCATTGACTTGGGCCAGCGTTGTTTTTGGCGTCCTGGGCCGTTGGAGTGGGCCACAATAAAGACACGTTTTCTTTCGTGTAACGCTCCGACATCGGAAGCGGATAAAACCTGCCATTCTGCATCATACCCGAAGTCGGCCAAATCTCTGAGAACGTAACCAAGTGTCCGAAGATGTCTGTCTGCGGGGTCACTATCTCCCCCGTTGGCGTAAGTAGACAAAATTCCTGTAACATTTTCGATGAGGACGTATCGGGGGTCGAGTTCTCCGATGATTCTTCTGAACTGCTCCCACAACCCACTTCGTTCTCCATCCAATCCCTCCCTGTTACCGCACAGACTTACGTCCTGGCACGGGAACCCTCCCGCGATCAGGTCCACATACCCGTGCGTGTCGACAAGTTGGTCGGTCCCAATGCATCCGCATTCTGCAAAATCGGCGTCACACCTGGGACAGTTCACATAACCTTCTTCGTCTTCCGGGTCGCAGTCGTAGATTCTGCGACAGAAACTGGTAACATCTTCATACTGCTCAACGTTCGGCCAATGTTTAGTTAGCACCTGTCGGCACCACGGGTCGATCTCAACCTGCCACGCACAGGTCATCCCCGCACGTTCAAGGCCGAGGTCGATCCCGCCGATGCCGGCAAACAGCGACCCGAACGTCACGCCGCCGCATCCGGTTTGTCGAGGAACGTTCCCTCATCCGGTTTTGCGGAGAACGACTCGTCGCTTTTGTTCAGTTCCACGCCTGGCGGTTCCTCGCCCGTGGTTTTCACGTAGGCCAGGATTGCAGCCTTGTCAGGCTTGACCGTAGTCCGAACCTTTAGCAGTTGCTCGTTGCCCGACTTCTCTGCCCAATCCCTGAACGTGTCCTCGAGCACCACGTCGATGCGCTCACGTCCAGCACGGCGCTGAAGCTTGCCGTAGGGGAGACTCATCGACTTCTTGCCCGTGCCCTCCAGATACAGCCGCAGCGTCGTCTCACACCAGTCGATGCGCTTCTGGATGCGGCGCTCCTGACTCTCCAGCCACATGTCGATGCGGGTGCGCTCTGTTGCTGCGATTTCGCGCTGCTCCTCCAGCTCACGCAGCCAATAGTCCAGGGCGCGAAGACGGTAATTGGCTCCACCCGTACCGCAATCGGTGTTTTCTTCTGCGCTTTCTTGCGCCTCCACGTAGTCGCCCTCGAAATAATCTCCTGGACTCTTCAGGGAGTCGAGTTTCTCACGCCACTCTTGCTGATTGTAATCTTTCATCATTGCCCCTTTACGCCGCGAAATTCGGCGCTAAATCGTGGTGGTAGTTGGTGTTGTATTTCTCAATTGCGGCACGGTAATGCTCTGCCGCTTCCGCGAAGGTCGCTGGCCCCAGCTGCTTCTCGCGGCGCCCGCCCTCCTCTGGAGGTGGGTTGGCCTCGAGGTAGTCCATCATCACGCTGTGCGCCTCCTCGTAGCTCAGACCACGGTGGCCCGCGTAGGCTTTAACGGCCATACGCAGCAGACCACGGTCCAGATCCCTGCGACCATCGAATGCCTTTTTCATGCGCTCAATGCCTTCTCGACTGCTGTGGGCATGTCGCGGAGTTCGGTCACGTCGTAGCTCTGAGGCACTCGCTTGCCCGTCAGCACCGACTCCCCGCAGCCGCACTTGATTGCCAGTTCCTCACCCCGCACCGACCAGTAAATTTTCCGTTGCTGAATCGGCATCAGAATCTTGTGCGTCTTACCGCAGACACACTTGACCCGACCCCAGTGCTCGTCCTGAGCAGCCGCCACCGCCGGGTCGTACCGCTCCACGATGCGGAGGAGATACGTGGCCCTGTCGTTGACGCCAGGACCGCCGATGCCCTTCGCCGCCTCGCGGATGACCCGCAGCACCGTCTCCTCACCCAGACGCTCAACCTGGTCCTTAAGCAACCGCGTCTGATGACCTCGCCACGCAAACACGATCTGGTCGTCGAAGAGAAGTTCGATCTTCCGAAAGAACGCTCTGCTGAGGTGCCGGTATTCTGGTTCTGGTTCCGGTTCTGGT
>CEWF01005105.1_pt1 | contig 27267 bp, 20 predicted proteins | sample 531331 | NCBI WGS metagenome assembly CEWF01 (sample SAMEA2622676, study PRJEB7988) | marine metagenome | biome: marine biome (ENVO:00000447); feature: mesopelagic zone (ENVO:00000213); material: "saline water (ENVO:00002010), including plankton (ENVO:xxxxxxxx)" | depth 600 m | reverse complement strand
CTAATTCTCTCAAGAAAGTTAGCCTCCGAGAAACCCGGGGGGATTCAGAATACGTCGTAGCGCTGTGGCGCTTACTACCGAGCTTTGCACAAGTCTCTAGAATCGAGAGTGACACAACTTCGTGCAAAGGATAGGTTCATGAAAAAAGCTAATGAATCCGACAGTCAAATACAGATAATGCGACTTGGCGAGCTAAGGATGCTTGGTATCGAACCACCTGATGCCCTGCGAGATGCACCTGACGAGGACATTCTCACCGTGCCTCGACCGTCCGGCCAGAAGTGGGCAAGCCAGATTCTTCAGCAATGGCGAGTACCAGACCGCGAAGCGGCAGCTTTTAGCAGCGCTATCAGCAGTGATGACCTAAGCAACATCATTGTCATCCACCAATTTGTTCAGGTTCTGTTCCCTAATATTCCTCCTGCGGACTACATACATGTCGAAATAAGGGCTTTTGAAGAGAGGTCACCGTGGCAATTAGTGCAATCCGGTGAATCATCACGTGTGCGCAAATATCTTGCCTACCATGTGTTTGGCGGAGGTTGGTAAAATGCCGTCGTCAAATATCATTGATTCCATAATAGCGATATCTATAAATTGATAATACGACGATTATTCCCTCCACTAAACCAATTACTGTACCTCACATAACCAGACAGGGTTGGTCTACAAATGGGCACTCTGTATGAGCTAGGTATTGCCTCAAAGCATCAGACAGATTCACCAAGCTCCTACCTCCGTCACGACTACCAAGCGGCTAGCAACCATTTAAGCCGTTTTTACTTGTTTGTTCGATGTGGTTAGGGCAGCCAGTGTTACACAAGCCACGAAAAGAGCGTATCGTATCGCCCAACTGTTACTTTCGGATTTTTTTCCGTCTCTAGATGCACTTTTCCAGTGAGTCGAAAATTTTACCATCGCAGTCCCGAGAGGGTATTTTCTTATTTTCCCGGTACGCGCCCGCTGTACGTCAACTCTATTTGTCTTTCGCTTAATTCCATTTCGCCAATACAACAACTGCTGATCTATTGGTAGGTCAGAAAGACCTGCCGCAGTTATATCAACCTTTACTGAAAACCTATCTGATAAGCATAGCAACCAATTTATAAAATCAATGCCTTGGCCAGCGTCGTTTATATAAATATATCCGTCTCTAGCCCTATGCCCATGATGGAAAAGCAGAAGATTGTCCCGCACCATTTGCCGTTTCTCACTGCAACGGAAGTCATTGATAATATTTGAGTATACTTCAGAAGATATAGCCCTATGCTCGTTCGAACTTGGCGGAAAAAGGGGGACATGCTTGCGACCGCTTCGACCTTTATCAAATGCAAGCCTCTTTTTAGCAGAGTAAATTGACGGGCGGGAATGCCTAAAATCTCCTTTCTTATTTCTGCCTGGCACGAATTGCATCTTGCCATACGAGCTCAGAAGATATTCGGTGGCCCCAGATTCGAGCCTGAATGCCAAATCAATTTCCTCAGGTATATTTCCTTGTGAAAATACAATCGCCTCTATCTCATTTAAACTTAATTTGTCGAGTCCACGAGTTATATTAACTCTCGACTTCGGCTCCCCGTAAATTTCTACCGTATCCTCACGTAGCCGTTCGATCTCAACATCTGGATATAACCGAGATACCCATTCCGTGACATCATCACCATAGCGTTGTTTCCACTTTCTCAGGCGGGTGGACTTGATCTCGAGAAAGCTCTGAAAAAGTTCTAATTGACGCTCTGTCGCGTTCTCTCTTGATTTCCCCTCACCTATCGTTTTTGTCTTGTTTAAATAACGTCTTTGAATAAGTTCCGTGCAATGTACGTAGTCGGAAAGTGTGGTACTTGGGGATTGATGTCCAAGAAGCTGCGCGATGAAATAGAGCCCCATGCGTGTGTATGTCCCGCTACTTAGCTCTTGGATAAGATCGTCTAAATGGTGAGGGTGTGACCAGGGCGGCGTAATGCCATGAAATGCCATAATCAGGTTATTCGCGAATGTGTGCCGCAGGTGCTGAAAGCGAACCGTCGGGTCACCCGTAACCTCCCGCATCACTTCATGAACCACGCTGTGTACTACATTATCCATAATCGGAGCAGACTCGTTGTACCCCTCCTGGAACAACATCGTTTTGCTACTTGAATTAGTTCTACGCCTGAATTCGCAATATGACCAAAACTCCTCTAATTCAGACTTCGTCAGTAGTAAATGAAGAGGGAGTACGCGGCGCGAGTCATAGGACTTCGTATCAACAAACGCATTCTGCTTCACGATTAATATTAGTTCGGCTCCCTCAAACCTGACGTTTGGCATGAAGACGTCAGCTAATTGTATTGAAAGCGCCTCGCTGATCCTCAAGCCAGCTCGATAGCCAAGAACAAATATCCAATGGCAAATATCCGCCATACTTGAAGGGCCAGATTCTAGAATTGCGGCTCGAATAAGCGCATATTCCTTCTCGCACAGCATATTGGCATCTGCGTTGTCCGCAACGAACAGATTACCCTTTCCACCTATGGCTATGGGTGGAAAACCACAGAATTGCACCAAAAATCGATGAAACCGAGACAGCACAACCTGGCAGTATCGCTTAGCTTTCAGATTCACCTTCTGCTTTAGTACTTCGTCATACGCCTTACTCAGCTCTAACGCACCCTTCGAGTGTATGCCACTCCCCCCGACCGTAAGAAAGAGTGGCCCCCCAATTGCAGACAAATAGCGATAGATCGTGCTGTTTTTTAGCTTTTCTCGATGGAGCTGAATTGCCCATAATGATAGTGCATGCACAATAGGCGCTGAAGATCTTGCCTTAGCTTCGACCGCCTTAAGCAGCCGACTAATTTCTTTATAAGACGACTTTCTGTCATTTCGTCTTTTATATACAACGGCTTTTAATGATCGAAGCGTCTCCGCACTAATACTAAGGTCAGCTCCGCTACTAAAGCTCTCATTCAGCGATACTTTTAGCGTACCGATTCCAGCACTACTAGCATTCTCCAGGTCTACGCTAGGCTCCACACAACGGCCACCGAGCAGCAACTGCCTCCAACGAGATTCGGGTAATGAAGTACTAACGTGCTTTCCGCATGCACTGTCGACCAAATAGGGCGGAAAAGTAAAACCATACTCTACCGAGAGGGAGGAGATAGTCTCCGGTATGCTTTTGACCTCTATACCCAAGTGTTGACACATCGTTTTCCACGAGTGGTCAGTAAATTTTCTCGCTTCAAGTGCATTAGTCAACCGCGGGAAACCAAACCGGCTAACATGCCCCACTAGCAGCGCAAGACTTGGAGCGCTGAGCAGCCATCGCCACCGAATTTGTATCTTAGCGTCATTTACAACCTGCTCATCGACTGGAGTCTCATCGAAAAGCGTAAGCCAGGCTTGCTTCTTACCTATACAGAGGGTATCTACAAAGAGCGGAAGGGCATATAGATACTTTTTATTGAGAACCGCATCACGCGTTAGTGCGCTGTACAACAATACGCCCCAGCTGACATGTTCTTGACGCTCTCTTTGCGTTACTTGACGACGCTGATCGACATCATGAATAGTCATTGATGCAATCTTGGCCTCTAAGCTATCTTGCCATGCCCTGAACTCGTTAAGGCGAGAAAAAGAACCGACAGTAAATCGGCTAGGCTCACGCTTCAGCATGTGAATTGGCGCGACTTGTCTAACTTTCCAGCCTAACTGTATTCTCCCCCTCTCTAAGTTTGATGCTAAAAAATTGATTTGATCTCGAATGTCATAAATTGACGCTGTGCCGTCAGCGCTGATTTTAGACACCCATCTATTCAGGACGGTATCGGGTATCACAATATCTCGAGCGCCATGAATAAGTTCAGGGAAGTCTGCAGCCACGATATCCAGTACATCTCTCTGGCGGCGGTATTTTTTTCTCAAACGATTGTAAGTGCGCGCCAATGAACCACCGGCGGCTCGCTCTGGCTCAACCAGTTTCCATCCACTCCATATCAACGGTTCATTAAGCATTCGCAAAACCCGTTTGAGGTGTCCACCCACCCTCACGGAGCAGAGTTTCCAAATATGGAGCCATAACCGTGAACATCTCTATTGGACTCATAGACGAATAACGCCCAAAAGGCTCTTGACCGATCTGCCAATGCCCCAGATATGCATTCACATATTCGGCGTTACACTGAAGCGCGCGAAGCCTAGGCCTGAGGTAATGCCGCCCTAGGTTGATCGGAAGCGAATAGCCGGGAATTTGTTCGCGTAAGTTTTCCGGTGTCAGACGCTGTACGGAGCACTCGTCTTTGAGAAAGAATAGCAGTGGAGCGTCGGAGCTGGTTTTATCTCTCAGCTTATAGATATGTGACCAAGCGCGGGATCCACACGGCAACATCGCTTGCATGGCATCAAGGTGTTTTAGGTAGATATCTATCTGTTTCAACAGCTTATTTGGGAGCCAAACAAGGCGGGAATTTGACTGATAGTCATCATCTTTATCTGAGATGACTACCATGCCAGTTTTCCAATCAATTTCTTGAATGTCGAAAATCAGGTCATTGACCGCCCGATAGCCAGTAATGAATAGAATCCAAAATGCGATGTAGGTCACCAAGGCGTTGTGACACGCCTCGACACCGCTACCCCTGCGTTTAGCCATTGCCAATTCGTGCTTAAAATGCCGAACTAGCTCATGAACAAGCTTAGGCTTTACGTTCAGCTTACTACCGTGCTCCTCTGGGTTACTCATTTCCTGTTCAAAATCATAGAAATGATCGCGATTTATACCCAAGTAGGGTGCAAGTCGACACTGCAAAGACCGGACGGCAGAGTGATAGAGGTTTTGCAGCGCGTCACCACTAACGGAGTAGTAATGAGATGCCACTTCGGTGATGGTGAAAGTATGACCAGTCAACAACGATGCATCGACCCAGTCACTAGATATCTGACTAATTTCATCGAACAGGACCTGACTGATTCGGAGGGGTGTTAGACGATACCCGGTAGTTCGATTACTGTGAGACAAAATTTCTCGAAGTCGGCTCTCTATATTGCTGCGGAGGTCCTTAGGGAATAGATAATTGCTCCGACCATGCCCTACCTCCCCGTACGCGCCTTCAATACTCCGAATCATTCGAGAAAACCGCACCGGACAAGATACTTCGATACGATGATCCGTCGTCATTTCGGCAGACCCGCCAATGCAGTCTAGGATATAGCGATCATTCTCACTTAATTTTCGCTTCCACTCAGGGGATCTAATTGGCAGGATAAAAATGTCCTTTTGCCGCACATAAGCGAGGTCTTTAAGAGACTTAGGCACATCTTCGAATCGGTTATAAAAACGCATGCTCAGTGTTTCATGAAGAGGGCGACCCAACCACAAGAGCAGCTGAATAAGTGTGGCAACATATGGATCAAGTACCTCACCCGGTATTTCCCCCCTAGTACCCCGCTCCCTCTCAGCATTCCACTTAGATAGTATCTTCACAGGGAGCCCAGCTGCGACGGAAATCTCGATGCACGTAAGCTGTTGATATCGGTAAGGTAGACGCTGATTTAAGGAACTCAGATGCTGAATTTGGCTAGATTGACGCCTAGCGTGATCTCGCAAGTTGAAATTGGCCGTGGAGTTATTCGTCGAGTAGCTCACTCCAACCGCTCTTAACCCCTCAAGCTCCCCAGGATGTAGCCCCGAGCCCCTGGCTCTGCTCCTCTCCTCCTCATCTCCTTGAGATTGGTAGACATGTATTTCTGAAACTGGACCCTCAGGACTTACATCGTCACTATCAGCCCGGCCTACACTCATCACCACACTACCTGAAACGCTGCGTCCAGATACGAATCGAGTCTTACCAAGATTTTCGACAACCTTGTGAACAAGACTCCTCACGCCTCGCCAGACCTCGGCTTGATCCTCCGACAGATTGTCTAAAGCAGCTAAATAGTCACTTATACGCCAGTCCCGACGCACAGCAAATAGCGCCGACGCTGGGGTTATACCAGTCGCTATTTTCCGTAAAACGAGGCAGGACACATCGATTTCGGCTCCTAGAATTTTATGCCTTTGTCGCTGCAGAATGGCGCAGTGCAACACGATGTAGAGATGTATGAAGTAGAGCGAATTCTGCTGAATTTGGTTTGACGCAGAGATGATCAATGCAGCCCACTCAGGGTGGTCACTGATGATACCCCGCTGCTCAGCGGATTCATCAACCCACTGTGGTTCCGGCGAAAGCCTTGACGCAGTCGCACCATCTAACTCGTCAAGTAAATCCCCTATGTCTTCCATTGGGAATGAGAAGGTATCAAACCCATCGAATATCGATTCATGGAACGTGCTACCGACCCGAACTGCTTTCCTAAGATTGCTAAGAACTAGCCGCAACCTTGTCAGTGACCCCGGGGCATGGAGGTACCTGAGCAGCGAATCAAGGCGCTGCTCGTCAATTCCGGACGCAGCGGACAGGCGGTAAACTGTATCCTTATCGACCATCTCTCACCGATAATTGGTAGCGCCCGTTTTGGCGGTGATTTATTAGCCATCCTTCCACACTGCATTCCGGCATAGGCAATATCAGAAATGGCTGCCAGTGATGGAGTTCCACCATCAACTGCATTAAACCAGTCTCTCTACTGTGTGCTCTCGCATTTTGAACGCACATAAGGATACGCTCCATATAGCGGGCCCTATAGTGCCGCCTTCTCGAGCTAGGAGCGCGCTTTTCGTACCACCCTCCCTTTGGCCTGCAACATGACAAGCTTAGAGAAATCAGATTGTCTGGCCCTTGGTTTTTTTACTTGATTAGCATCAATATTGAGCGCCGCCCTAAGACTCCGAGGCCCAAGGACGTTCGGAACTCTCACTTTTGAATACTTGTTGAGACTCTGCGCCAGGCTCTTCAATTCGCGATAGATAAGCCTCCTTTCTTCAAGCCCCCCCTGCGCGCAATCGAGCACATCCATCACGAGCGCCGCGACAGCTAATTCTGCATGATGCTCGCTTGTCCCCTCGACCACTTCGACAGGAACCAACGTTTTTGGATTTAGCATGGCCGAGGCAATGTGAAAAGACCGAAACTCCCCCACTATTTCGAAGTGTCGCTTCACGGAACGAACACGTATTGGGCGAGCAGCAAGGAGGCAGTCAAGCAGCGACATATCAACAAATGTTGACAATGACAACTTCGAGTTAAGGTTACGTGTGGCGCTCTCAACCAGAGACAGCGGCATACTCGGTAAACAGAGATCTGAAATCTCTACTTCTTCGCGCATTTTCGCCTCAGAATACCCAAGATGGGAAACACTGACGGTCATCCTTTCTGATTTTAGGTATAAAATCAACTATATTTTTTGTGACACTAAAGAGTGGCATTAATTTTCTTTATTTGTACTTGTCCTGAGACTAAATGTTATATAACTTATTGTTTTTAATTAAATAACGTAAAGTTCTTGCGCTTAAGGGATTATAAGGCAACCACACCTAATCGGCCTCATAACCCGAAGGTCGTAGGTTCGAATCCTGCCCCCGCTACCAAATAGAAAGGCGAATCAAGCGTACAGCTGATTCGCCTTTTTTTTGCCCTAAAATCGGCAGCCCGTCACTCAGCATTGCCAACTCCTCAGAAAACAGAACGCCCGCACACACAAAAATATTAAAAATAAAAATAGCCTACTGATAAAATTAATTTACTAATGTAAATTAATTAAAAACCAATACGCGAAATAACAATGAAAAACTCAAACGTAATAGATGACAAAACTAGAGTTTTATTCTTTATAAATGGCTTTGGCTTACTGGCACTAAGCCTGTTGATTGGGTGGGTATGGTTTTTTGCCCTACTAGAAAGGATCGTACTCTGGCCGTTCCCTATAGACATATCAGTAAACATACCCAATGACAGTCGGGCATGGCGAATGGCGCATATGGAAGCAATTACACAGGGACTAATGCTTATCGGAGTCGGGGCAACCAGCAAGTTTCTCTCTTTAAGAAAAAGACAAACGACATGGCTTTTCTGGTCTGCAATAATCGCGGCTTGGGTATTTACTGTAGCGGCAACTCTAAATGCGATATTCGGAACAAGAGGGCTGGCCTTTGGCGGCGGACCATTCGAGGCCAGCACAGTAAATGACCTTATATACCTAATGGGATATCCCCCCATAATAGGCATTCACATCATGATAATTCTCATTATGCTGGGGCTCTTTCGCACGAAAAGCCAGCTAACCGACGCCTGATCAGCTTTTCACTCCACATTGAGAGAGACAAGAATACTACTTTAGCGGCTTATGAGATGATTTAAGATTCAGTGAAGGCCTCCCATCCTCAATTTCTGTAAGAGCTTCGGTTGGTTTCAATGTAGCCAGGCTACGCTTGCATAACTGGATATACTCTTCTGTTCCCTTAGCTTTCCAGTCTAACTCGTGCTCGCTAAGCTCGCGTACAAACTTAGCAGGCACCCCCGCCACCAATGATGAAGCAGGAACACTGTGGTTAGCTTTTACGAACGAACATGCAGCGACAATAGCGCAATCTCCGATAACAGCACCATCCATCACGACACTATTCATTCCGACAAGAGCATTCTTTCCCACAACACATCCGTGCAGTACCGCACCATGCCCGACATGACCATAATCTAGAATCTCAACCGTTTTTCCGGGAAAGGAATGGATCACACAGGTATCCTGAACATTCACCCCATAACCCAAAATGATCGCCCCAAAATCCCCCCGAAGACAAGCGGCCGGACCGATATAACAATCCCGCCCAACAACAACATCCCCAATCAGTATTGCGTCGGGGTGAATGAAGCTAGATGGGTGCACGACGGGAACGACGCCATCTATCTCATAGACTTTAGCCATTCGTAACTCCGATTAGACTCTAAAAATATTAAAAAAAACGCCCCATAAGGGGCGCAAAGAGAGACTTGGGACTGGCAGCATGACTCACTCGCCACGCATGCCCTCTTCAAGCAAAACTTCCATCTTGGGAATTGCTTCCTGGATCAATTCACCCATAGCTTGAATACTTTTCGCCACTTCGGGATCCTCGAAGTCCAACAGCGGGCTGAACAGGTCTGTACGAGCCTCATTAATCCATTTAACTACGGCAGGCTCTGTCAACCAAACGGCCATATTCTTGCTGTTCTGAAGCGCGCAGCGGAGATAGTCAATTTCAAGATAGGGCAGAGGAACCGGATGACAAAGCTCGTTCTTACGATCCTCATCCGCGTCAACATTGCACTCTACATTGCCGATAAAACCGGCACTGTATACCTGCTGACACATCCGAACTGTCTGGAGAGTAATTTTATCTCCATCAAACACTTTGGTATCCGGGACTTTGGGCAAGCCGTCTGCAGCACAATCGACATAGACTGCATTGGCAGGTGCAGGGCAGACGCCGTCAGACAAGGTCATCTCACTAGGAGAAACAGCCTCAACATACCCCATACGAATAATATTTTTCACTCGCCGCAACTGCTCGAGTTCAAGCTCGGTGAAAGTTGCGCAGCGCCAGCGAGTTGGCTTGTGATTTCGATCCAACTGCTTAATCAGCTCACGCCCATCGAGCAGATCATAAAAATCACGGTAGCTCTTGGCCTCAAGTGCACACTCTAGAATACCGATAGTATACTGTGTCACCGGATCGGAAAATTTACGGCCTGGATCAACGCTGAAACGGTCAAACATCCACGCGTCTGCCGGCATTACCCATGTAATTCGGTCTGGATCTATGCCGTTACTGAGCAAAAACAGAACCGCATCCATACCGGTTTTACCCGATCCCACAATGACAAAATTTTCGTAGTAAGGTGCAATCCTTGGCAGATCATTTACGGCTACCGCCTTGGCACCCTCTGCAACATCGAATGTTGGTGGACGTTGAGATGGCACCGTTACGTTCAGATAGGTCGAATCAACTGTTTTCTTTACCTTAAACTCATACTCACCGCCGCTGACGGTATTTCTTGCTCGCCCTGAATCCTTGTCATACTCACACATCGAGAGGAACTTTACTCGCCCGGAAGGGATAAACCGACGTTGCATAACGTTATCGAAGTAGGCTACGACTTCACTTCCGCTAGCCAGCTCATAACATCCTTTGTTGAGACCAAATTCATCTCTACGATCACCGCCCAACTCCGTCGAGTTGACGCCATAGCACGTCGATGTTTGATGAAGGCGACAGAATGGGTACACATAATTCCAATGACCACCGGGCCGAAAGTTCTTATCTACCATTACAACTGTGGCATCGCTATGAGTTAGGATTTCGTCTACGAACGCCATCCCCATACCACCAGCCCCAATCACAAGGTAATCTGCTTCAATAACCTCAGCCATTTATCTTTCCTCGAATGCACATCTTTATTTTAATCCGGCACACACTGAGCTACCGGCGGCCTAAGCCATTTCTAGTCATAGCTTAAACCCTACTGAGGCTATTGTTACGATAAATCGGCCACAATTATTAGTCCTCCGTGCAAAATCATAGACAGACCGTGCAAATGCCAAGCGTCAAAGAACGCGCCTACCATGATTAACAGCGACAAGTTCAATCTCGCCCAAGCCTTTGCAGCGCAGCCTGCGTGAGGTACTCATCATAAATACTCTGGTCGTTCGCTCGGCTCCAGTGGCCTCCATCCAGCTCTTTAACCTGCTCAATTCGAGTAATTCGACCTGACTGGAATTCATAGGCATGGAGGTATGTCCAAGACCAATACGCGTGCTTGCCGTCCATGACACTCCGGTTACCATCATCATAGATGCTGTAACATCCATCAAAAGAACGGAACGGATTTCCCTTCCGGTCATACGTAACCATAGCAACAGGCATACCATTCCTCGCGTCAAACCATACTCGCTTTTTACTCACAGGCGCTCTCGAAAATGCGACAGGCTCCGCTTCACAAACAATTGTCTCCGGGATCAATTCAACAACACTATCGAAGAAGCTTTCTCCCTTCTCGCCACCATGAACACCATGCTCCCAGTTACTATGAGACGAATTCCACCCCCCGGAGACACCACCCAGTAACGGCTGCCTACCAATCACCTTGTAATTACCCCAAGTAAGGAGCGGATCTCCTGCTGCCCAAGCGTCTGAAAGATAGAGCGCGGAACCCGGCACCAGCGGCTCAAAACGTTGATTCGTCGGGAATTGCCTAATTCGTCTGAAGCTCGGCACATAGCCATACAGCGTCGGAAATTTATTCTGATCATACGGCCATATATTCAAATAGCTCGCACCACGTTCAGTGTTTGGCGATAGGTATACAACGGTGTTGAATCGCAGCTTATCCTCATGCTCAGGCCAATATGGCTTAGGGTCTGAAACCAGTCGTCCTACAGGGGAAAGTTCTGCCCATACCAAATCATATTCGTAGTCGACAATGCCAACGCGGCTTATGTCATACTCACGCATAGCGTAGAGGCTCGAATCATGCCTTCCCCACGACAATGTGAGCCCGGCGAACAACTCCAAAGCATTGGTCGTTCCGGGAAAAGGATGACCACCGATCCACGGTCGCCCATCATCATTTACGACATTCCCAGAGTCATCAAATCTCGCTTTTCCTCGATTCGATAATGTAGCCTCAAGATATTCCCAGGGGCCAAGCCTCATCCAGTCAGTCGTTGTTGGAAGCAACTTTAATCGCCTACCCATATTTTTCACATGGTGGAATTTTGCAGGCTCCAACAAGTCTTTAACCGCCTCGACATTCGAGGCATCGATATACGCACCGGTAGATATCGTCCCACGAGTGTATTCCTCTATAGAGAGAAGCTCATCTGGGTATACACCCTCAATACTACCGGCCGCCTCCACAGCAGCAGACAAAGGCTTTAAGAATCCCGCACAGCTTCCCGCCAGCGCATACTTCAAAATACTTCTTCTGCTCGAATGAATATTCCAACCAGTCATTTATATACCCTCAAAAAAAAGCCGGCTGGGAACACAGCCGGCAAAAGGGTGACAGACATCACCCGTCCCTTTCAGTTGAGGAGGTTACAGCTGATAAGTGAATCGCATACCTACTTCCTGCACATGATCTAACGCCCTAGTGAGGGTCTTGCTGCCATCTCCGTGCAAGTCTCCAGTAACATAGTTGTAGTAAAGATCGACGCTCATAGCTCGCCCAGGATTCCACTTCAGCAACGGCTGGAATAGCAGCCCGCCTTGAACATCATAGAGAATCGCCCATTCCGCGATATACTTTTTATTAGGCCAGGGCTGGAACCCGGCGAAAACCAAATAGTTTGCGCTAGAAATGCCTCCAGGCTGCTTCGGATCGGTATTGCCGACGTTACCGCCGTAGCCATCCAAATGAAGCCCTATCAAGTCACTCTCACTGCGGTGCATGAACTGCCCCACCAAGTAGGCAGCAGGGAAGCTCTCGCTCCATCTGTGCCACTTCTCAGCCACCAGCGTCAGTATGTATTCGTCTGACGTCAGACCATCCTTACCCAGATCTGGAGAGGTAAATACACGCTCGGGGGTATACTGGACCTCCATATTCAGAATAATCTGGTTCCAGAATGACTTGTTATCCTCCGTCTCCGTCACATAGCTAAGCCCAAAACCGAAGACATCCTCTCGGAAATAGTCGCGCTGGAGAGTGCCTCGAATGCTGCCGCCAGCACCAATAAAGAATGTATTCAGCAATGCGCTTGCTTCCTCCACGTTCGCTACCGGAGACGCAAAGATATCTCTCAACGCCGGGAAATCCCTGATAGCGGCATTGATAACATCGACACCATCTAAACGCACGCTGGCTGCGGTGGCGAACCACTCTTTGTCACTGTAGACGCCGCCAGGACCGGCAGTAAATGGCGAGTGTGAAAGTGCCTCGCCAACGCTATCATAGAGCCTACAGAAATTATCATAGGGGTTTTGACTGCCGCTGCATTTAGGCTTTAGCAAATAGCCAGTCTCAACGGCCGTACCCACAGTTCCCCCCCACGGGGTCAGCCCATTGTTAACGCCACTTTCTGCCCAGCTAATCACACCCAACGGGTTGTATCGGCTGACATACATTGCTTGCCAACCCCAGTTCCCATAATCACCTTTTAAACGGAATCCGGCATCAAGTTTATTGTCGTAGCCACCGGTATGATAGTTGTCTAGGGGCCGATAAAACTGAGTTGGAAGAATGTTGTAAGGCGTATTCGGATTGGTGAGAATGTCCGGCTGAAATTTACCCACAAAGCCATCGAAAAGGATATTGTTGGTCGCTTGAACCGTTGCACGCAATGCCAACTTCGGCACACGCTCATCCTCAAATTCTTCAATGGTTCGATCGATAATAAGATGTCGGCGCAAATCTAAACCATTGGCCACATCAAGCGTACGGAAGAAGATTGCCTGCCCCCAGGCAATCTGCTGATTACCGAAGCGAAGATCGTATTTACCTGATTTGTAATTGATAATAAACGTGGGGAAGTCGACCATATAATTTCGGCCAGCAAACTCAAGCGGATTTATATTCTCCCCATTCCGTCCTTTAGCCTGATAGAAATTGGTCTCACCGGTATCCGCATAGCGATCATAACGCCCTTTGGCTATACCACCTTGATCACCCATCACATCGTAGGCGTCAAAACCGTCATGTACGACAGGATCGAACAAAGCCCTCAATTTCACGTTCAACCGCCACTGACGATTAAACCTCATGTCCATTTCACCACTAAAGCGGAGATTGACCTGGTTCCAATCGTAGTCTTCGCCCGTAGCCCTGTCGTTTCTAACCACGGTGTCATTCGTATCCAGAACAAATGGTAACGAAGGAATTTCTGTATCACCCCATCGACCGCCACCTAGGTCGGGCGGCAGATATGCCTGCCGTGAAACCGCTTCATTTTGATATGGGAACGCATTCTGGTTATATGGATTCTGCTCGTCGTTTGTCTTAAAGGCAGCGTCAACCCTAAACTGCCCAAGAAAAGTCGTCTTTTCGATGATGCTTTCAATAAGACCTTCAGCATGGACCACGGAAGTTCCAAGTGCGCCAGCTGCCGAGAGCATAACCGGTGCGATTGCAGTACCTATCTTTCTCATTTTTATATCCCCTTAAATACCGGCGATCTATTTTTAGATTCAAAATGGATTTACTGAAATAATGCGACCACCATGCCCCACTGCCGTAACACGCTCCGAATCTGATACTTCTGTAATCGAAATACCCGAGTACCAATTCAGGCTGATATCCAGCGCGTTGAATGTTTTCCAACTCTTTCCATAATTTTTGCTTACAACAGCGACGCGTTGCCCAATCGCAAAGATATTCCCCGCCTCGTCGCCGCCGATTGCGAACAGGCTAGATTGAGTCGGAGTTTTTAGCGCCTTCCATGTCATGCCTTTATCTTGAGATATCAGCACTGTTCCCGATTGTCCGGTTACATATCCGGTATTACCGTAGAATTTGGAATCGAAGAACGTTGGAGCAATAACGTCACCCTCTTCCGTATGTCGATAGATCACATTCCAGGACTCTCCGCGGTCTACTGAGGTCAAAATTTGGCCATACTCTCCGCCAATCAGGATTCGACCATCCTCGAGTACTTGAACAACGTAGTTCGTCGGTTCATCACGAATAACGGCGGTATCACCGGCACCCGAGTCATACAGAGGAGCCCAATCAGGCTGAATGCTTTTCCAGGTCACACCGTGATCGACAGAACGAAGTAAAGTCCCGAAGGCCCCCACGGCAACCGCGAGTCCTTCACTATTCATGTCCACGCCTAATAAACGCATGCGTGAACTGGAACCAACCTTTTTCCACCCGGACCAATCAACATTAACGATCACCTCGCCGAGCTGACCTACTGCAACTGCCCCATTTTCGGTGACAGCAACGCTTGTTAATGCGAGTGTTGTAGGGGTGTCAATTTCCGACCAGCTTTTACCGCTGTCAGACGTTTCCATCAACAATCCAGCTTCGCCAACAGCATATCCATGAGACCCACTGATATCGATGTCATACAGGCGATCGGTTGGTGTATGTGCAACCAAAAGTTCTCCTGCATGAGCACAGATAGAGAAAAATATGCCGCAAATAGCTATCTTAAATTTAAGAAGATAATTGCGTTTAGAAGAGAACGACATTCTCATCCTAATCTCCCGAAAAAATCCAAACCCCTGTGCGGATAGTCCGCACAGGGTTCATTATTTTTATGCACGCCCCAGAGACTGAAGTGCTTGCTGAGTACAGTAGGTTTCGAACAACCAGTCCTCATCAATCTGGAAGAGAGATTCTGTACCAACACCCTTCTTAGCGTGATGGGTTCTGGACATACGCTTGTTCTGGTGATCGTAGCTATTACAGTATACCCAAGACCATGCCGGCGTCTTTCCGTCAGCACTCAAGACGACTCGATTACCGTCAGCGCCACCACCAACAAACTGACCGAATGCCATTTCGAAGTTAGCCCACAGTTTCCCCTGACGGTCGTAACGCATACATCCATTCGGCACGCTGTTACGAGCATCGGCGTATACTCGCTTCTTGCTTACCGGTGATCGCGGGTATCCGACGGGCTCACATTCGGTAACAATGACATCTGGAGACATTTCATATTCTGTCTCCCAGAACTTGGGATTATTGGCTTGCTCTTTAGGCTTCCAGTTATCATCGGTATCAGCGAAGTTGCCATTACAGGCGAGAAGCATCGGCTTGCGATCAATGATTTTGTGGTTGCCCCACGTCAGGTATGGGTCACCTGCAGCCCAAGGATCAGTCAGGAACCAAGTCGAGCCTGGAATCAACGGCTCGAAGCGCTGGTTTGCCGGGAGCTGACGCACCCGGCGGAACTCGGGCAAGTACCCGTACAAATCAGGTATCTTCGTCTGGTCATAGGACCAGTTACTCAGGAAGGACGTACCGCGAACATCTTGTGAGTTGCTGAAGTAAACACACTGGCGCCGGATTTCATCTTCATATCCGCGAAATACCTTGCGGTCGGTACGAGCCTGCATCTGCAACTCGACCCACTGAAAATCATACTCGTACTCCAGATTTCCGTCCGCGCCATAGTCCCACTGCTTGATCGCATAGGTGTTGGCGTCCGCCCGCCCCCAACTCATAGCCATATTTGCCCAGATTTCCTGGCCATTTTTTGGACTTGTGAAGGGTAGGCCACCACTCCAGGCTTTCCCATTCGAATCTACAACGTTTCCTTTACTATCAAATTTACCGCCACGGCCTTCTGCAATATTTCTCTGCACGGCTTCGTAGTAGGAGTTATTGAATAGCTGACGCAGCTCAGTGGTAGGAGCACGAACTTTAATCCGACGACCTTCATTTAGAATTTGATCGTAGTTTGAAGGATCCAATAAGTGCTTTGCGTATTCGACGTTATCTTTGGTGATATAGTCACCAACGCTAATCTTACCTTTTGTCTGATCGTCGATTGAATAAAGCTCGTCAGGATATGCTTTCAGCAAGCTCAAATCCTTTGCGAATACCTTTTCGAGAGGCATCAGGACTCCCGCCGCCGCTCCATAGGCCATCCCTTTGAGCAGCTGCCGCCGGCTAAAATTCATATCGTATTTGCGAATGTGCATAACAACCTCCGAATTTATTCTTAAAAAGGCCGAACCTTAACCGTCGTCGACAAAACGGGTTAAATCATATTATTCAAATTACTCGATCAGTATTAATTTCATTTTTTTTTAGATCGAGATTACTTTCCTTTGTCTCTGCCTCGCCCTGATCAAACCAAGACATATCAAGGCTTTCGCCTACCATAAGATCGTTGCGTGTAACGAATTTTGGCTTGAGGACATATACAATTAACGGCAGGACAAGCAGCGCGAGAACCATATTGATCAGCATTACCGAAGACAGCAGCAAACCCATGTCAGCCATGAACTTGAGATCCGACAAGAAATACCAAGGCAAGATACCGACCAGCATGATTGACGCTGTGAACATGATTGCCTTGCCGGTTGTTGTAAGGGACTCAACTATCGCCTTTTCCCAGCTTTCGCCTTGCGCGCTGTACTCTTCACAGATTCGTGACATGAGATAAATGCCGTAATCAATACCCACACCGACACCGAGAACCGCGACCATGACAGAATTTATGTCAAGGCCTATGCCCAGCATGTGCATAGCCGCAGTCAGATAGAAGTTTGCAAGCACAACAGGAACAAGCAGCACCAATGACGCAACAAATGACTTGTAGGCGAATGAGGCGATAAAGAATATGGCGACGCATGCCAGCGCCAGCATTATCCATTCATAACGCTTGACAACCTGGTTCTGGGCTTCTTGCAGCGCAATAGTTCCTGATGCCATTCGTACATTGATAGTTTCGTGATCATCACCCAGCTCTGAGACCGCTTGTTTTGCCGCGGCCAATGCTTTGTCGATCGTTTCCTGCTTGTTATCTCGATAGAACAGCGACACGGCACTGTGCTGGAACTGAAAGTCAGTGACATCTGCAAAGTTCAGGGGGTTTTGACCAAAGGCCACAGCCACGCCCGCGGCGTTCACAGCGCGATCCGTGGGATCAAGAGAAAGCCATGCAGGGTGTCCTCCAGAATAAAGACGAGATCCCTCTTCCATGAAGTCGGAAAATGAACGCGTTGCTTTCGCCGGATTGTCGCCGCTCATGACGCTTCGAACGATAGCTTTGGAGACCTCATAGGCTTCTTTACTTCGGGCCGCACGCGCCTGAACATTCCCAGGGTCTTTTGATTCCAGGATTATCTCCAGTGAGTTCACACCAGGGAAATGGTCATTAACATCCCGAGTACCAACATTGAACTCGGACTCATCCCACAGGAGATTACTGCCTTCCGTCGGGTTTCCTATTGCCACCTGCCTAGACACAATAATCACCACGACAGACACCAGACAAACGACTGTAGCTGTTAACTTCGTTCTCTTTTCATTGCCGGTGATTAACCGGCCCACACTTGTCAGAACTCTCTTCTGCACACCGTGTATGCCTTTCTCTTTCTCTCCCGCACCGATTATGGAATCGATGTTCTTGGGTGTTGGCAAATAGGACAACAAAACAGCAATCAGCATCACACCTGTTGGAATCAGGAAAAATGCCCAAAACCCGCAGAACAGCGCAAATCTCTGCATTGCTGGAATTGGTGCAACACCGATACACAGGATCGCGAGCGTATCGGTAACAATTCCAAATACACTGGGCGCCATCATCACGGCTAGTGTCGCCTCGGAGGCAAGTTTTTTATCTTTCAGCTCACTGAAGATCTCGTAGTATCGCTCCGTGTACTGAACACAGTGGGAGAACGAGCGGGCAATCAACAGCAGCGGAACTACCATTAGCAGCGGCTCGATAGGCGACTCAAGCCAGCCTACAAGCCCAAAACCCCATGTCGCAGCAACGGCACTGCACAATATCGGCGTGGCAATACCCGCGAGATTTCGCATATAGAATGCCAGCGCAAGGAGAAGGAGGCCTACAGTGACAGCGAAAATTGCATAGGTCTGCTCTTGAAGCAGATAGATCCAGCCCGTCAATACTGGCTGCCCTACGACCCTGATAGTGTGGCTACCGTCACTCGCCTCTTTTGCCAAGCGCTGGACCTCACTGAATACGTGGCCGTAGTCGAGGAGGTGTTCATGGAAGCCCGCCCGTATCAGGGTTGCTTTCTCGTCAGACGACACGAGATACGTGCGCGCCATTGGCGACCTTTCCACACGACGCTGAAGATCCTTCAATTCTGCAGCACCCTGGGGAATTCTGTCGCCCATCAAGGGCTGCATTTCTACACCCATCGATGTTGCTTCGGCGTAATTTGCTTTTTCAGTAGTGATTGAAATGATTCGGTCGTGATCGACACCCTCTATCAAATCGATATCACGAGTGAGATCCCAAACTTTCTGCAGCGTCTTTTCGTTATAGATGAGCTCCCCATCTGTCCGCTTGACCATAACAGTGATAGTCAGAGGGTTACCGAAGTTTGGATGCTCTTTGAATGTTTGAACAAACGGATCATCTGCTGGCAGCAAATCCGCAAAGATTGTGCGGATGTCCACCTTGGGCACACCGAATGCAAAGAATATTGTGATAACAAGGAAGGCAAAAGCGACGTACGCCCGCTTTGCAATAACTTGCCTTGCTATCTTAAAGCTTAGATTGTTCATATCAATACTACTTCGTATGGTTATTTTTTTACCTCGACCCCGGCCTGGCAGACCATAGAAGTCTTGAGGTAACGAAATCTTCAACTTTCATTATCAGTATTGCGCCAACGTCCAGCCTATCTCACAGTGCAAAGAGAGTGACGTAATGTGCACCTGACCGACTAATCACTGACAGAAACAATGGACTTCCCGACATTCTTGCCCTCGAACAGCTCTCGGAGAGCAGATGGCGCATTCTCCAGCCCTTTAGTGATGTGCTCTACAGGCTTGACAGCGCCAAGCCGAATCCAAGAAGACATTTCCTGAAAAAATTCTCTATGTATATCGGTGTTCAGATAATCAAGAACGAGCGAGCCCTGAATGCGTAAACGCTTCAACAGAACCTCGTTTAGCAACGTCATATTATTGTCATTTCTCGCCGGACCTGACGTCGATGTATACAAAGCCATCAAACCGCAAATAGCGACACGGCCGTTCTTGTTCATTAGCGGAAAAGCGGCATCGAAACTTCGCCCGCCTGTCGAAACCACCATTGCATCAATCCCATCGGGAATCGCAGTTTCAAGCCTCTGCGAAAGATCACGACTGGAGTGCTCGATACAATAGTCATATCCCATCGAAGTAGTCGCCAGTTGGCATTTCTCCTCCGTACTCGCAGTACCTACAACTACGCCACCCTTCAGTTTTGCTATCTGGCCAATTATTTGCCCGAGGGCGCCTGTAGCTGCACTGCAGAACACCACATCTCCGGGCTGAACATTGAGTACGTTTCTGTTGGCTAAGTAGGCCCCAAACCCGGCGGCCCCTAGCGCACCTAGCATATGTGACGGCGAACTCACTCCCGAAGGGATCTTGCTTATGTCCGAGCCGTCACTGATGTGGTAATCCTTCCACCCCCACAAACCGTGGACATAATCTTCTTCTGAAAAACCCGCCAGGTTCGAAGCGACGACTCTTCCAACAGCAGCTCCATACATAACCTCACCGATCTCAATCGGCTTCGCCTGGTCAGATACTTTTTTCACCCTGGAGAATAGATACGGGTCCATGCCAAGCCATACGGTCTGAATCAAGATCTCGCCCTTCCCAGGCGCATTGATATCTGCCTCTTCAACGCGAAAGCACTTTTCAGTCGGCACCTGGAAGCGCGGCCGCTCCTTCAGCACTACCCTCTGACTCTTCATCCTGACTATCTCCCTGTTATTTTTTTCAGAATGCATGCATACACGCGGATTGTTCTCCACGATTCGTGCAAATAGGGTGTCAATCAGTGCGGGTAGAAAAGTGCGAACACGGCGCCTATGGTGTTGTCAGGCTGCTCCTTGGCCGGCACAAATGGGATGATAGAAAAGGATTGAATAGGGACTGGGGGCAATGCCATTACGGAACGCAGGAGGCCAAAAGGAAGGCGTGACACGCCTCCCGTTAATCGTAGTACTTTGACGCTTATTTTGAAGAATCTTCTCGAAATTCCCTCGGCGTTTTTCCGTAGCGTGTCTTAAACAAGCGCGTGAACGTAGCGTACTCACCAAATCCCGAGTCAAAGGCGATGTCAGTTATCTTTCTATTTTTTTCGCGACTATCCAGCAATGCTCTCACCGCGGTTTCCAACCGCAGTTCACGAATTAATTTGACTGGTGTCGTGTCGATTTCCTCGAACAACATATAAAGCGACCTGCGAGACATGCACATGGCTGACGCCAGATCGTCAGGCCCAAAACTGCTGTCGCTTAAATTCCGGATTATATGATCTCGAGCTTTGTTGAGGCGGGGGTCGTTGTAAGCCTGTAGACCGGTCTGCTCAGCCGACCGGTACAATAGTTTAGTCACCATCAACTGGATCGCGTCCAATACCGCGCCAATGTCCTCTTCGCCTTCATCTCGATCGGCAGCAGTAAGCGCCATCAATGTTCCCAATACCGACCGCATCGATGCGCCCTTGTATAAGGTCGTCGCACAGATCGACTCTGAAATATGCTCCCAGCCAGCACAATAATCATGAGGCAACATTAGTACAGCAAATTTAGACTGGTCAGACATCTGAATTCTATATGGTCTCGCACTATCGCATACCGTCGCCTGACCAGGCGAGAGACTGCAGCTACGGTCATCTTGCTCTACCATCAGACCACCACTAAGCTGCCACATGATCTTTATCGATCCGCTGTCGGTCATTTCGGCGAGGTGACGCGTCCGTTTCACCTCACCAGCCGAGGTGCGAATCATACTCAGACCAGAGCAACCCACCTGCTGAGAGTAGATTTCTGCATCAAACTGACCAGATGCTCTATTTCTAAATTCAAGCCAGGGAAAGTTATCTCGAACGAAGTCTTTCCATTCTTTGAACGACTCGACCTGACGGGTAGATGCCGGCAACCAGCCCAACGTTGAAAGCGCCGTTTCACCGGCCATTTGCCCCTGTATGACACTCATAACACACCATTTTAATAGTTATTTTGGATATTCTTCGGTCACTTTTACTTAGAATAGACATATCGGGGGAGCAAAGCTCCCGCGATATCGTAACAATATTTCAGCTCTCTCTTGCCTGCTTCAAGGCCGCAAGACCGATAACGGCCAGCGCCCAAAGCGCCAGTACACCAAATAAGTAGGCTGGCGCTAGCCCCAAGAAGCTGAACAAACCACCTTCGCCAAGAGAACTGTCGCCAAAGCTTAGCGCTCGGTTATCACTCAGGTTTCCAAAGAAATAGAACGCGACATTTCCCCAACCATCCAGAAGCACGATCCAACCCAGCAACTTCGCTTTCTTGGCGGTAAAATCCAGATGAGGCATCACCAACGCGACGGCTATAACCATCATGCCATTTAGTACTGGCCCGGAATGAGCCCGCTTCCATCCTTCGGGCGTCCCCGGCATATCGAAATGAATGATATAACCAGGAATGATTTCGAACCCTCCCAGTAAGCTCATCCAATAAAACACGCCAAACAACAATGCCGAGAAGATCATGAGAACTCCATGTCCCAGCATTTTTTTCTGAAATGAATCTGGCATTACTTGCCTCCCCACTATTTTTTAAATTTATGCTTGTGCTGCGAGGGCATTTCGCAAAATCATGTAACCAGCTGTACTCCCTTCAAACATGCCTCACACTTCTGGAAGCACACTTGCGCATAGCACTGACATTTTGTGCAATAATAAGACTACATAATACATATCAATTTTTCCTTGTAAATACTTTTTTTTGTATCACTTACCTTCGGCACCTCCCTATCCTTTTCTCGATTAAGCAGACCGTTACCGATCTACCCATACTCAACGTACTGATAAAAAAGCCGCAAGAAATGCTACTGGGGGAAGCACAACTCGCGGCAAGAAGCCCTTAATCGGTAACGACGGTAATAACCTTTTCTTCAGTGTAAGCCATTACTCCAGATAAGCCGCACTCACGACCACTGCCACTCTGCTTAACGCCGCCCCACGGCAGCCTCGCATCAATGGGAGCCCAACAGTTAACCCCTACTGCTCCAGCCTTAATTTTCTTAGCCATTCGATGAGCACGCTTTACATCAGAGGTCCAAACGGTAGCGCCTAAGCCGTATACCGTCCCATTGGCAATTTCTACAGCATCCTGTTCGTCATCAAAGGGAATGACGGTAGCCACTGGGCCGAAAATTTCTTGTTGCGCGATAGCCATGTCATTGGTGGCCGCAGCAAAAACTGTTGGACGAACAAACCAACCCTTCTCGTACGGACACTCACCACCCGCCAGCAGTGACGCCCCTGCCGCGACGCCCTCGCGGATATAGTAGTTAACTCTATCCAGCTGTGCTTTTTTGCACACAGGCCCCATTTGGACGCCTTCCTCCTGGGGGTTACCAACGACAATATTGCTGGCCACGTCAGCAAGCTTCTGCGCAAACTCATCGGCGATATCTCGCTGCACTAGTATTCTAGACCCTGCTGCACATATTTGCCCCTGATTAAAAAAGATCCCCATCGCGCATCCAGCCAGCGCCTCACCCTGATCTGCATCAGAAAATACAACTTGCGGGCTTTTTCCGCCAAGCTCTAAAGATACTCGCTTGAAGTCTTTTGCGGCTTCAGTCTGAATATGTTGACCCACAGCCGGACTACCTGTAAACGTGATCTTGTCTACACTAGGGTGACGCACGAGGGCATTGCCAATGACTGAGCCAGACCCCGTGACGACATTGACCACGCCATCGGGAATTCCGGCTTCCTTAGCAAGCTTAGCCAAATGTAACGCCGACATCGGGGTTTCTTCTGAAGGCTTGATCACCACAGTACACCCGGCAGCCAATAAAGGAGCGACTTTCCAGCATGTGATCATGAAAGGTGTATTCCAGGGCGTAATCGCGGCCACCACGCCCACTGGCTCATTTACCGTATAAGACAATGTAGCCCGACCAAGATAACCCGGAGTGGGAATTGTCCGCCCCTCGATCTTGTCAGCCCAACCTGCCGAGGTCCGGATGGTTTGGATAGCATTGGGCAGATCCAGGATTCGCGGCTCCATGGGAACCCGACCAATACAAACGGCATCCATATCTGCGATCAAGTCAGCATCGCGCTCCACGAGGTCTGCCAGCTTGTTTATCAGGCATCCGCGCTGATAGCCGCTAAGACTGGACCAAACCCCATTATCGAACTCAGATCTCGCCGCAGACACCGCGGCATCAACCTCGGCAACACCTCCAAATGAGTAGCTTGCCAACACGGTTTCATCGACGGGGTTTATCAACTCCCCCCGTGCACCATCTGAGGACTCGACCTCTATCCCATTGATAAAATGGAACATTTCTGTAGGCAACAGGCCAGCTTCTGACTGTAATTTCGTCACTATGTAATCTCCGCTTTTTATTCGCGATATCTCGTCTTTTCAGCATTTCACCCGAATTTGAGTGACACAACGTACCGACATGTGCAGAGACAGTGACATTTTGTGCAATTGCCTGCCCGACCTTACAGGCTAACAACCTCGCTAAACTGCATGCTTGGCATAATATTCGTGTAATTCTTTATATCCCGAATAATTGCCTTCTGTGCCACAGAAAACCTTTCGTTAAAATCATCGACACTGGTAACGTATAATTGGACCGCAGCGACAACTTCAGCCTGCTGTTCCGACTTCGCTCCGAACATGCCTTTATCAATCTCGCAACGCACACAGACATCCCCAAGAACCTCTTTCACCATCGGAATATGCGTTGACAAGTAGTAGTCATGATCAAAGCAACCATCGTCAGATCTGAAGTAGCTGATACTTACCTTTATCATTTTATCTCTCTGTCTTATTAAGGAATTGTGTGTTTTCCAGGATAATCGCAATACCATGTCCACTGTTTGAAGACGCAGCGCACAAAGCGTATCGAAGATTTTTTGATTGCATACTGTTTATCGCAGTGACGACCAGCCTAGCGGATGAGGCTCCCGTTGCCTCACCAATGGCTAGGTCGCCCCCGCTACCATTTAGCTTCGCCAGTCCCAATGGAACGCCCAGGTCCTTCATTACGCTTATCGCCTCCACCGCACAAACCTCTCCAACCTCGATCACATCAAGGTCCTTGGGCCTGAGACCGGTTTCGGCAAATACTTTTCTGATAGCCGGGATACAATAAGGCGAATCAGCCGCCAGTGGGCTTTCTACTACGGCGTGGGCCAGAACCCTCGCTCGCGCTCGCAATCCCAATTCTTCCACACCGGACATAGACGCCACCAGCAGGCAACACGAGCCATCAACCGTCGGCGCGAACCCCTCATGCAATGACGGATGGATATCAACCAAACTGTCGACAAACTTGCGGCCATGCTCACGCAGTCGCAAGCCATCAAGCTCATCTTCACTAAAATAGCCTCCACCCAGCTTCTGATCATTGCTAATCAGCATACACTCACGATCAAAGAATCCCCGTTGACGCGCAGCCATCGTCCGTCCGTAAGCGGCTACGATATACGAGTTAATATTTTCATTTGATATGGCGTAGTTTTTCGCCAACATTGATCTGCGCGCAGCCTTCTCCGACAGCCTCGTGAACTTGAATTCCCCTTCTGAGCCGCTGTAATCGGCATTAGTGGCAGGCCCGCTCGCCTTAGAACTGGAGCTCACACCGATAACCACTGAAAGATTTGACGCGCCAGTACCTATGTCGCCGGCTGCCCGTTCGATGGCAGCCATACCCGTACAGTGCAACCAACCTAACGGCGTTACGCTTACATTGCGCTCGATTGAGGTCTTGTCAACGCAAACGTCGACAAACTTCTTTGCGCCCTCTAACGTGCATAAATTTTTATTATTGGAGCCCACATACAGACGATCCACTCGACGCCAGTCAAGCTTTGGATTCCTTTTGACCATATCCGCCAACGGCAATGATGCAAGCTGAGCAGTCGAGTATCGCTCAAGGTAGCTATTTCGGATGGCAAAAGGTGTACGCACGGCTCCACATATGAATGCAGAGCTCATATCATTATTACTACCGATAGTCCTTGACGCGTTTTGCCTTCCCTTCTGAGCGCGCTAAGCCTTCACCCTCGACCAGCTTCACCTTGATAGATATCCCCACATAGGTCTTAACCAGATGCTTGAGCCGACTGACGATCTCTTCTCTAGCTTGCGCTCCCAGCTCCTGATACTCCGGATTAAGCTCAACCGAGACCGTTACAACATCTAGATTTCCGTCTTTAGAAACTTCGATGAAGTAAATCGGCGCCAACTCCGAGACCTTTAGCAGCAACTCTTCTATCTGGGTGGGAAACACATTGACGCCACGTATGATAAGCATGTCATCCGAGCGACCAGTAATCTTGCCGATGCGTCTCATGCCCCGAGAAGTAGGCGGCAGCAACTTGGTCAAATCGCGAGTTCGATAGCGTATAACGGGAAAGGCCTCCTTCGTCAGGGAGGTGAACACCAACTCCCCTTCTTCCCCATCTGGCAAGACCTCTCCCGTCACAGGGTCAATGATTTCAGGAAGAAAATGATCTTCCCAGATCACCGGCCCGTCCTTACTTTCGACGCATTCGCTTGCAACGCCCGGCCCCATGACTTCAGAAAGACCATATATATCTACAGCGTCGATACCCGCTCGCTCTTCAATTTCTTCCCGCATCGCATTTGTCCATGGCTCTGCGCCAAAGATGCCGATCTCCAAGCTCGTTGACCTAGGATCGATACCCTGCCGCTCAAACTCTTCTATCAGGTTCAGCATATAAGAAGGGGTAACCATGATGATGCGGGGCTTAAAGTCCTGAATAAGCTGCACCTGCTTTTCAGTCTGCCCACCAGACATTGGAACCACTGTGCACCCGAGACGCTCTGCGCCATAGTGAGCGCCCATCCCGCCAGTAAACAGACCGTAACCATAGGCATTATGGAGAATATCTCCCGGACGCCCACCCGCAGCTCTGATACTTCTGGCAACCAAATTCGCCCAGTTATCAATATCCGCATGGGTATAACCGACAACTGTGGGCTTACCCGTCGTCCCGCTAGACGCATGGATTCTGGCCACCTTTTCTCGCGGAACAGCGAACAGGCCAAATGGATAATTGTCTCGTAGATCCTGCTTCCCCAAAAATGGGAATTTATTCAGATCTGACAAAGAGTTAAGATCATTAGGAGTGACGCCGGCTTCGTCAAACTTCTTCTTGTAGAACGGTACGTTCTTATAGGCATTTTCTAATGTATTTTTAAGTCGTTCTAGCTGAAGAGCCGAAATTTCTTCTCTACTAGCCATCTCGATCGGTTCCAACTCGGGCTTGGAACTATTGGATAGGGTAGGCATTTTTATTCCTCCGTTTTCGAGGAACTTTGCCCGATTCCCGATGCATAAGCGTCACATAATGTGCAGCGCTGGAGGCATTGTGTGCAAAAGCATGACACAAAAAATGAATGACATCCTGTCATTCATCCTTCAGCACGAATAGATCTGCGTAGCCAATAAATCTAGAACTTCCCATTGTCATTTTGCCACTGCTCTTTGGGCGGAACCTCTTCCACCACATCCCAATGCTCTACAATTTTTCCCTTAGAAATCCTAAACATGTCATAAAATGCCACGGGAGCTCCGTTAAACCCTCCCTCCGTAACCACAAGAACAAAATCACCTTTACCAAGGACAAAAGTAAGCGCTCAACAAACCCCGCTCTTGCGCTCAGTCGTTTTCTAAT
>CEWF01055937.1_pt1 | contig 27570 bp, 28 predicted proteins | sample 531331 | NCBI WGS metagenome assembly CEWF01 (sample SAMEA2622676, study PRJEB7988) | marine metagenome | biome: marine biome (ENVO:00000447); feature: mesopelagic zone (ENVO:00000213); material: "saline water (ENVO:00002010), including plankton (ENVO:xxxxxxxx)" | depth 600 m | reverse complement strand
AAATTCCTGCCTGCCGACAGCCTGAAAGCGCGCGGTGAAATGTACTCCTGGCTCATGTTCGTTGCGACAGGCATAGGTCCATACTCCGGTCAGGCGGTGCATTTCAAACATTACGCCCCTGAACCGAAAGATTACGCGGTCACTCGCTTCGCGTTTGAAGCCTGGCGTCACTGGTCAATTGTCAACGACCGCTTGGCGAACCTGCCGTACATGCTCGGAAATGAGTACACGTTGGTGGACATGGCCGTCTGGGGATGGGCGCGCGCGGTACCGTTTATTCTGGGCAATGATGCTTGGGAAAAATTGCCTAACGTCAAACGCCTTCTCGATGAAATCAATGCGCGACCGGCGGCACAGCGTGCTGAAGCGCTGAAGGCCCAGCACGGTTACAAAACTGAAATGGATGCTGAAGCTCGTAAAGTAATGTTCCCTCAGATAACTCAGTAGGGGCGATCATGATCGATTTGCATTACTGGACCACTCCTAATGGGCACAAAATCACGATGTTCCTTGAGGAGTCGGGCCTACCTTATCGCCTCGTGCCGGTGAACATTGGAAAGGGGGACCAGTTCACTCCATCATTTCTGAAGATTGCTCCCAACAACCGTATTCCAGCTATCGTCGATCATGAACCAACCTTTGGCGTTCAGCCGATATCAGTTTTCGAGTCGGGCGCCATTTTGTTGTACTTGGCAGACAAATTGAGCCGGTTTATTCCTGCCGATTTGCGAGGCCGCAATGAGGCCCTGCAATGGCTGTTCTGGCAGATGGGAGGGCTGGGGCCGATGGCGGGGCAGAACCATCACTTCGTCCAATACGCACCTAGGCCCATACCCTACGCACAGGCGCGTTACATCAACGAAACCGCTCGGCTCTATGGTGTGTTGAACAAACACTTGGCAGACGGTCGGGAGTACATTGCTGGCGATTACAGCATTGCCGACATTGCGAGCTACCCATGGATCGTGCCGCATCGCCGGCAACAACAAGACCTTGCCGACTTTCCCCATTTGGCTCGTTGGTTTAAACGGGTAGGTGACCGACCTGCGACGAAGCGTGCTTATGCGCTGGGCGAATTGATCAATACTGCGCCGGTGGTCGACGAAGAAACGCGCAAACTGCTGTTCAATCAAGACGCGAGGACGGTTCGATAATCAGCGCAGGAACAGGTCCTCTTGAGGGCCTGTTCCTGCGCCCCCGAGACACATGAATTTCATTGCCCATGCCGGGCTGAAAAGCACCCACTCCTAAGGCAAGGCGAGCTTCTACGTTTGGATGTCTCCTTCGGGTGTTAGCGAATTTATGTCTCGAACATAAACTCGATAATTTCAATACACGTGATGGCGTAGGAAATGGATTTACCACTAACAAGAAGACTAAACCACGTCACGGAGGCTCTTCCAGGTTGAGCATCACAACCGCCAATCGTCGGTCGTAGCCGGCGATTTGTCAGGGCTCTCATGAGCAACGGATGCGAAGAAGTACAAGGACACAAGAAACGAAAAAATCTGGAGAACGGGGTCGATTATGAGAATCACTGTTGTAGGTGCTGGAGCTGTTGGAGGTTTTCTTGCGAGTAAATTGTTCGCGGCCGGCCATGACGTCAGCGTCATAGCTCGTGGCGCAACACTACTTGCGATTCGCGAGCAGGGACTGCGACTGCACACGGGCAACGATCTTGTGATCGCACCGCTTAAGGCTACATCGGAACCAAAAGAGCTTGGTGTTCAGGATGTGGTAATTTTTGCCGTAAAGGCCCCAGCGCTGCCTGCTGCAGTTGAAGCTGCAAAGGCGTTGTTGGGTCAACAAACCATTGTCATACCGGCGGTCAATGGACTTCCTTGGTGGTATTTTCTGAAGTCAAATACTGCGTTGTCAGGTACGCGCTTGAAAGCGGTCGACCCTGATGGCCTGATCGAAAGGAATGTCCTTACCGACGCCGTCATCGGCTGTGTTGTGTTTCCCTCTTGTATGGTTGAGTTCCCAGGTGTGGTCAGGCATATGTCTGGGAGCAAAATCGTTTTCGGAGAGCCTGGTGGTGGTACCAGTAGCCGTGTTTCAGAAATGGCGGACGTTTTTCTCGAGGCTGGTTTTGATGCTCATGCCCACGAGAACATCCATGAAGAAATATGGCTTAAGCTGCTAGGGAATGCGTGCTTCAACCCTGTCAGCCTGCTGGTAGGTTGCTCCACCGATGAGATGATTGATGACCCAAACCTCAATATTTTGTTCGTGGAGATGATGGGCGAACTCCTTGAGTTAGGGAGCCGATTGGGCATCTCACCCAAGATTAATCCTCAGCAACGGATCGCGATCACACGTAAACTCGGCAAGGTGAAAACGTCGATGCTGCAAGACGTTGAGGGGCACAAACCCGTCGAAATCGAGGCTATTTTGGGAGCAATGATGTCGGTGGCTGATCTGGTAGGGGTGCCAATGGCTCGAACGCGTACAGTATATGGCTTGGCTCGTATGAGGGCACGAACGCTTGGCCTACTGCCAGAATAATTGCCCGTCCTCACAGTGCGACCCTGCGATGTAGCCCCGGTTGCAGCAATTTTTCACCTTGGCCTTCCATGGGAATTGAAGCAGTCCGTTTTCCTCAACTGTCTCAAGCGTCCGGCCTCATTCGGCGTACGACCGAAGACTGGCTGATTTTCAAATGCTTCGCCGCCGCCCTTGTACTGCCAAAGCGCTCCACGGCTTCAAGTACCAGCTCGCGCTCGAAACGTGCGGTCCTGGCTTTAAGATCGGGGCCAGCTTCATGATCTTCGCTGCGAGTGACGCACAGCTGCGGCGGAAGATAATCGGTGCGGATAAGGGTATCGGGCGAAGTGACGACCAGTCTTTCGATCATGTTACGCAATTCTCTGACATTCCCAGGCCAGTTATAGTCGAGCAGTACTGCCAGCGCCTGCTCGGAAAAGCGTTTGGCGAGGTTGTATTGTCCGTTCAGTTCGTCCAGAAAATGCTGTACCAGAGGCAATATATCCTCGCGTCGTTCGCGCAGAGGCGGTACGTGAATCGGGACTACGTTAAGCCGATAGAAAAGGTCACTTCTGAATTGGCGCGAATCCACCATTGCCTGCAGGTCCCGGTTGGTAGCCGCAACTACCCGAACGCTGACCGCTATAGACCGGGTGCTGCCTAGGCGAACCAGCGTCCTGTCCTGCAGCACCTGCAAAAGTTTTACCTGCAGATCGAGCGGCAGCTCGCCTATTTCATCCAGGAAAAGGGTGCCATGGTTGGCCACCTCAATCATTCCGATCTTGCCTTGGCGCTGAGCGCCGGTAAAAGCGCCGGCGTCGTAGCCAAACAGCTCGGACTCCAGCAGCTCACGTGGTATGGCACCGCAATTGATCTTGACGAAAGGCCCCTCGCTGCGTGAGCTCTCTTTATGAATGAGGCGCGCCATGACCTCTTTGCCGACGCCGGACTCCCCGGTGATCAGCACCGTAGTGTCCACGTGGGAGACTTTCATCGCTAGTGTGCTGATCTGTTGCATGCTTGGGCTGCGTAGGATGATGCCCGCTATAGAGGGACCGTTCATTCGGAGCTGGCTGACCTCCAGAGCATAGCGGCGCAATTTTTCTTGGGCGCGCGCCAGGTCTTCCTGTAGCTGGATAAGCTCGGTCGCATCACGTGAATTGATAATGACCTTACGGACGTTCCCCTGCTCATCGAGCAGCGGGATGCCCGTCACCATGATTGTCTTGCCGATCCGTGTTTCCTGGACTGCTGTGACCCTCTTGCGTGTCGCAATCACACGCGGCGCGATGACTGGCCGGACAAGGCCAGCTCGTTCAAGTTCGAATACATTCTTGCCGATCAGATCGGCCGCCACTATTCCATAGTTTCGCTCGCATCCCTCATTGACCAAAAGCGTCTTGCCCGCTCCATCCGTAATGAAAATACCATCAAACGAGTGTCGGTAAATTTCACGAAAGTCTAGGTACAGCTGTTCTAGCTGTTCCACTTGGGGCGAAAACCTCGCCACTGCCGATGATGGCCAAAACACCAGCGCTCTATCGTCCTGCACCTGATGGCTCGCCACTTGATAGTGCTCACCATCTATTTCAAGTACCGCGTCGTGAAACGTTCCTATTTTCGCCCAGGTCTCCAACTCCGGCTCCTTCCACTGATCAATGGTTAGTCGAAGTCGAGTATGGCGAGAGGACAAGTACTCGTTTATCCAAACGGTTCCCGCTTGGGATACGCCCATGATTCCGATCGGAAGCTGGCTGACGAGAGCGGCGACAAACTCGTTTGTAGAGAACATATGCATCTCTCATTTGTGTACGTGCGACAGCGCTGAATCAGTGATTCATTTGTGCATCACATTAAGTTTCTCTGAAGTGAGCCCGTATGACAACAGCAAATATCAGTGGAGAAGATCGTCGAGTCGAAACTGACTCAGTTTAGTCATTTTTGAATCGAACTATTCTGGTTTCAGCTCGTAAAACCCCGCTTGGTTAATAAGTAAAGACGAAAAACCCAGGGGAAACAGAAGGTTGCAGATACTGGCACGCGTCCTGCTAAAGCCGTGAACATACCAGCGCCCTGGGCTGGTTAGAAAACAATAAATGCCTAAGAACGGTGAGGAGAATGGACATGACAGCGAAATTTGTAATCTTCGAACAAGAGGCAGTCACCTCAGAAGGGGGCGCGCATAAATCTGGCTCGCCATGCAGGTCGGTGCACTTCCAGGAACTCATGCGAACGAAAAAGCGAACCATTGGGCCACTATTGATCGCCACTCTTGGGTTCTTTTCCGTGATGACTCTTCTGGCGGGCTACGCCAAGGACTTCATGACCATCAAGTTGTTCGGCTCAATGAATGTTGGGTTCAGTCTTATTCTCCTCGCATACGTTATCTGCTGGGCAGGAGCGCTTCTTTACGTTCGTGCCGCCAGTGGACCGTTCGATGCGAAAACCAAACTGGTTATCGAACACAACGAGCGGAGGAACTAACCATGAAGGTCCTTACGTTGGTTATTTTTTGCATCATCCTGGCGCTGACCTTGGTAGTAACTTACTGGGCGGCCAAGCGAACCAATACGGCAAGCGAGTTCTATGCCGCAGGCGGCAATCTCTCTGCGAAGGAAAACGGTTTTGCACTCGCTGGTGACTGGCTGAGCGCCGCGGCATTTCTCGGCTTCACCGGGCTCACGGCCTTGTATGGAATGGATGGCTCGCTCTATGCGGTATCGGCGCTCGCAGCCTTCTTGCTGATCCTGATGTTGATTGCCGAACCTATTCGCAACACCGGACGATTCACCCTGGGCGATGTAATCGCCTACCGGATGCGCCGGCCAGAGGCCCGGCTGGCTGCAGTGATCGGTACGACTGTCGTAAACCTTGCTTATATGATCCCGCAGATGGCCGGTGCCGGCGTACTAATGAAGCTATTGCTCGGCGTTCCGTACTCCACTGCTGTGGTATTTGTCGGCATTGGCATGGTGGTCTATGTGCGCTTCGGCGGCATGATTGCCACCACCTGGGTGCAGATCATCAAGGCCGTGCTGCTGCTCACCACCGCGGCGGTGATGGTCGTTTGGCTGCTGTCGAAAGTCGGTTTCAATCCGTTGAATTTATTCTCTGGTGTCGAGGCCAAATATGGCGCGCAGATGCTTTTGCCCGGCAACTATCTCAAGCATCCGCTGGATACCTTTTCGCTCGCTCTAAGTCTGATTGTCGGTACTGCGGGCCTGCCGCACATCATGACGCGCTTCTTCACCGTGCCCGATGCGAAAACCGCTCGCAAGTCGGTCATCTGGCTCATGTTCCTGGCTGGTAGCTTCTTTATTGTAACGACCTTGATCGGTCTGGCATCGGCGATCTTTGTTGGCCAAGATCAGATCCGCGCGGCGGATAAAGGCGGCAATCTCGCGCTGCCGTTACTGGCCCAGTACTTGGGCGGTGGTGCAGGAACGCTCGGTGGCGAGATATTCTTGGCGGTGGTCTGTGCGATTGCATTTGCCACGATATTGGCTGTAGTGGCGGGACTTACGCTAGCAACGTCTGGAACCATTGCCCACGATCTGTACGTCAATGTGATCAAGAAGGGGGATGTAAGCGAAGTAGGCCAAGTGCGTGTTGCTAAGCTCTCCACGCTTGTTGTGGGAGTCCTAGCGATTGGCTTTGGCTTGCTCGCAGAAGGTCTGAATGTTGCCGTCCTGGTAATCCTGGCGATCGCCATCGCGGCATCGGCCAATTTCCCGATCATCCTGCTGTCGCTGTTCTGGCGTCGCTTCAACACTGCCGGAGTGATCGGTGGCGTGGTGGTGGGCGGTATCTCGGCCTTAGGCCTCGCCTATATCGGTCCAGCCTTCATGGGCAAGGACGCTATATTTCCCATCGTCAATCCAACAATTCTTAGCATGCCGCTGGGCTTTCTCGGCGCGTTCCTTGGCACCTGGCTGGGTGGAAGGGATCTGGCGAACGAACAACGTTACGACGAGGTGCTTTTCAAGGCCCATACCGGTGTGGAGGCTAAAAAGTGAACCCGTCTGATAACTGCACCCATCTTCTACTGCCTCGGCCAATTTGCGAGGCAACCATTCTCCCGGTTGCAGAACACCGTGCGGATCAGGAACTAAGCGAAGTCTACCGGGACTTGAAAGCAACTTTCGGTGTGCCCTGGGTCGGGGTTATTACGCAGGCGGTTGCGCACTACCGGCCTTTCTTTGTCGAAGCATGGCGACGCTTCGCGCCGTCAGCGAAAACGCATTTTTTCGAGCGTGCCAGTGATGACATTCGGATCCGATCCTGGGAGCTCATTGCACAGTCTTTTGTCATCGAGGGGCAGACAGGCCGGCTACAAGAGATGGGCTACTCGGTGCGTGAGATTGATCAGATCAGGGCAGTGCTAGATATCTTCGATTACGGCAACCCGAAATACCTGATTTTCGCTACTGCGATCAAGGAAGGCTTGCTGAGCGGCCGCACGTACGGAGGCGTGGCAGGCGATGCGCGCTGTAGTTTTCCGCGCGCCCCGATCTGCCAGATCGAACCGATTCCGGCAATGATTGAGGAGCACCACGCGGGCGAGACTCTCTCGCAAGTCTATGCCGATATCAAGCAGACCCTGCAGTTGCCTTTCATTAACAGTGACTACAAGGCCATGGCGCGCTGGCCGAGCTACCTCGATCTCGCGTGGGATGCGCTAAAGCCCTGCATCGACACGCCGGCCTACCTAGCGGATAGGTCCGAAATTAATGCACAGGCGCTAGCTACGCTCGATGCCTTGCCGATCGCTTACCGGATGAGCCGAGCCGATGCACTGCTGGCAGGGCTCAGCGAGATACAGCTCGATGAACTGATCCAGGTTATCAGCCTCTTTCAGTGGTTACTGTCAGGGCTGGTTTTAAATATCACTCATTTCAAGCAACAGGCGCTCAAATAAGCGCCTTTATATAAAGGAAATAAAACCATGAAAAACATCCAAGGCGCCGTTTTCGATCTTTATGGCACGCTGTATGACGTTAATTCGGTAGCGCAAGTTTGCGAAGAAGTTTATTCGGGGCATGGCGATTCCATCTCCCGCCTTTGGCGGCAAAAGCAACTGGAATATACCTGGCTCAGGAGTTTGATGGGTCGTTACGTCAACTTCGAAAAAGCAACGGAAGATGCACTGCGCTTTACCTGCACGCATCTGGGCTTGTCGCTCGATGATGAAACCCACCAGCGCCTCAGTGATGCTTATTTGCACCTCACCCCTTATGCCGATACAGCTGACGCGCTTCGCCGTTTGAAAGCTGCGGGCCTACCGCTAGGCATCATTTCAAATGGTTCTCATTGCTCGATCGAGCAAGTCGTGACTAACTCTGAAATGAATTGGGCGTTCGATCAGCTGATCAGCGTCGAGGATGTGCAAGTGTTCAAACCTGATAGTCGCGTCTATAGCCTTGCCGAGAAGCGCATGGGTTTTCCAAAGGAAAACATCCTCTTCGTTTCGTCAAACGCGTGGGATGCGAGTGCAGCCAGTAACTTTGGTTTCCCGGTTTGCTGGATCAATCGGCAGAACGGCGCGTTTGATGAGCTGGATGCAAAGCCGACACACGTCGTGCGTAATCTCGCCGAAATGTCGAACTGGCTGGTTAATTCGCTCGATTAATCCATTGCATCTGGATTGGGAGAATCGTCCGCTCAGGGTGAAATCGCGCCGCGGTTTTCCCTGGCGGACATTAGAGCGGAAGATAAATAAGGTGTGCGACGATATCGGCGCCTGTGAAATAGGACCGTAGTCGCACAGTAATAAACTCAAGTATCCGTGGTTATTTTATGTACGGTTACCTTTCCCGACTTTCATTTGGGCGGGCCATCCTCTGGTGCTATCTGATCTGGTACAGCATGGCAATTGTGCTGTATTTCGATTCGTCGCCCGCCCTTTGGTTAACCTCATTTGGGATCGGCTTACTGATGGGCTTTGGCATGCTTGTCACCTTAACCGGGTTTCCATTCATGCCGATAAAGATTGGTCGCTGGCAGGTTTTTCGCTTCTTCTTCATGCCATTTTGTGCGTCCAGCTTTACCGGAACCGCAAAAGAACAAGGGTTTCTCATCATCGCGTTCCCAAAGGCCGGAGAAACCCTGGCGGCTGCACTGGCCTGCGGTTTTTTTTGCCTGTGCGTATTTGGAGCAAAGCAATGGAAGGATCGCACGAAGCAAGAAAAAATCAGAATCGATCGTTCCGAGCCGATCGATACTTAACTTGATCAGCCCATCGGGATAGCAAAACTCGCAGCTGGCGCTCAATCTATGGGGCGCAACGCTTCTAGCGCCGGGAGCCGCCAGTCGCGCCGAGACGGCGTTTCGCGGTCTAGGCAACATACAAAAATGTCTTAGCATTAAAGATCACGGTGCAGGATCGCCAGGGATGGTCTGAAGTGGCCCTGTATTTCCGGCTGACTTCAGCCTCTGTCGATTTTGAAAGTGGTGATTAAACCACGATCCAGTTATCCGCCCATTCCTGAGCTTTTTAGGGAAACTGAAAAAGCCCAATTTTTACGAAATGATAGGTCTGTAATCCGCATGGTTACTGGGCCGCTTTTTTCGAAGGAGGACTTTTTCAGACCATCCTTAGCGACCGCGAGCACTTCGCAGTGGCCATTTCCCACATACACACGCACCTCTCCTGCATTTGCCAGCAAATGTCGGCGCGCCATCTACAGGCTCGACAAGGCAAACAGCATGACCAACTGCAACGTATTCTTTGCCAACCCGCGAAAGCGCACGTTGGTTTAGCCAACCTGCTGCTTGATCACCCGGAACGGGTGCTCGCCTTTGGCGCGCAGTTGAGCCTTGGCCTTCTCGATCTTGCGCTTGGCTTTGTACAGTAGCTGCGTGAGTCGCCGTTGTGATGATTGGCCAATTTCAATCTTTACAACAAATACATTTTAGTAAATGGATGTCTATGATTTCGTGATGAAATCTAGCGGCAGCTCTTGGCCGATTGCAGCCGGTGACGACAGGCACCTGTCGGCCACAAGCGGACGTTAAGTCGGTGAGTTATCTGTCTTGGCAAATCGGTTTGGGCCTAAGCTCTCGCTACACAGGAAATGGCGGCAACAACCTGGCCAGCAATAAAAAGCCGCCTTGCGGCGGCTCTATCCCTAAAGCAGTCATGCCCAAACTGGACGGTCAAAGGGAGGATTTCACTAAACAGGCTCTACTTATCGCTCCAGGGTTACCGGGGCCTGCGGGGCAATGTTCACCTTGAGTTCAAAGATGTCCGGCCGGGCATAATGGCCGACGACATCAAAGTCCAAGTTGGCTTGGCTAAGCAGATCCATATTGAGGTCTGCATAGATTTCTGTCTCGCAGTCGAACACCGGCCCTGCCAGTACTTCTCCGAGCGGACTTACAACCATGCTGCCCCCTCGCATCACGTAATCGTCCTCGTTGAACTCCAGGCCGAATGCATCGCGGTGCTGTTGTGGGTATTCACCAAGACGGATTGCCTGGCAGGCTGACAACACATAAACACGCCCTTCAAGAGCAATGTGCACCATGGAGCTGGCCCAGGACGGACGGTCATCTGCTGTCGGGGCGCAGTAGATCTGAACACCCTGGGCATACATGGCCTGGCGTAGTGCTGGCATGTAGTTCTCCCAGCAAATCACGCTCCCCAGGACGCCAAAATCAGTTTCTACAGGCTCGATTGTCGAGCCATCACCGAAGCCCCAAATTAGTCGTTCCTGGCCGGTGGGCATCAGCTTGCGGTGGTAACCGGCAATACCCCGGCCTGGGGCGATGGTGACCGCGGTGCAGTAAAGGGTGCGACCGAAGCGCTCGATTACACCAATCACAGTGGTAACCCCTGTGTGCTCGACACTTTCAGCAAGCAATGCCAGTTCCGGCCCATCCAGCGTCACAGCCCCATCGACATAGCGTTGGTACAGCTCACGCCCGCTGATGCTGCGATTACCCACTACGCTACCGAAAGCTATCCCCTTGGGATATCCGCCAATGAACGCTTCAGGGAATACGGCCAGCCTTGCACCTTGATCTGCTACGCGCCGCAGAATTGTGGAAGCCTTTTCAACGCTGGCTGCAGGATCATAAGGAACAGAGGCGGCCTGGATGACTGCAATTTTGGTCATGAAAAACTCCTGAGGGCAGTAAGAACCTAGAAACGTGTGATGTCGTTGTCGCGGGTTTCCGGCAAGGTCTTCCACAGCACGATGAGGCATGCCAGCGAGACGGCTGCTAGATAGGCGGCAGGGATGTTCGCGTCGCCAGTCTGGCTAATCAGGGCGGCGGCAATGAAGGGGCCTGGGCCTGCGAGTGTCGCCAGGGCCAGGTTGTGACCGAGCGCTGCTCCCGTGGAGCGGATGGACGCTGGAAAGACTTCAACCAGCAGCACCACATCCATCACCGCAGTTACAGCCACAAGTAGTCCCAGAACGATCAATCCTGCGAGGATTGCCACTGGGTTGCCGGTGTTGAGCAGCAGGAAGATTGGATAGGCCAGTACAGAGAGTGCGGCAGCAGCACTGAGCAGCAGCTTGCGTCGCCCGATGCTGTCGCTGAGCCGGCCGATCAGTGGATTGGCAATGACATAGACAACCAGCGCGATGCTGCACAGCCATAGTGCATTGCTTCGTGGTAGCCCAACGGTAGTGACCAGGTGGTTATTGGCGTAGGTGATGAAGTAGTAGAGCGAGACGCCGAACAGCGCTGAGAAGGCGAAAGTAGTGATGAAGGCGCGACGGTGTACAGACTTGCTCGGTGCTTCGAACTGTTGTGAATCGCGTTGACGTACCAGCTCTTCATACACGGGGGTATCACCCAGCTTCCGGCGGATGAAGATGGCGATACCGGTCATCACGATGGAGGCAACGAATGGGATCCGCCAGCCCCAGGACGCCAGTTGCTGGTCATCGAGTGTTGAGGTGAGGCTCGCGGCGGTGAACGTACCAAGCAAGAAGGCCAAGCCAGCCGTTCCAGTGATAACGCTGGCTGCCGTCGCGCGGCGGTTGGACGGAGCACTCTCTACGATGTAGATACCTGCGCTAGACCATTCGCCCCCTACCATCATGCCTTGCACGAAACGCATGACGATCAGCAAGACAGGTGCAGCGATACCGATTGCCTCATAGGTGGGCAAAAGTCCGATGATCGTGGTGCACACACCCATACCGAAGACAGTTATGATAAGCACCGCGCGGCGACCGAGGCGGTCACCGATGGGCCCCAGAATCAATGCTCCAAATGGTCGCGATACGAAGCCTACGGCGAACACTGCCAGCGACGACAGCAGCGATACACCTGGGGCGCTAGAGGGGAAGAACAACATACCGATCACGGCAGCGAAGTAGCCGTAGATGGCGAAGTCGAACCACTCCATGAAGTTGCCGATACCCACCGCGATTGCACGCTTGCGAATGTCTGACTGCTCACCCTTGGTATGGATACTGCTTGGATTTACGTTTTTATTAATTGCGTCCACGGTGCTCCCCAGCTTTTCTTAGGTTTGTATGGGCAGCAGACTATGAATCCTCTCGGCCGCAGAGCAAACGATTAGAAAATATGAGCCGGATTAGTGTACGTAATATCTCGAGAATTGATCTGAACCTGCTGCTGACGTTCCACTGCCTGATGACCGAGCGCAGTGCCACCCGAGCCTCGGCCATGCTGCATGTGACCCAGGGGGCAGTTAGCTCGGCGTTGCGTCGTTTGCGTGAGCATTTCGGAGATGAGCTCTTTATCCGCACCGCTTCCGGAATGCAGCCAACCCGTAGGGCGATGGAGCTGGCGCCGAAGATCGCCGAGGCCCTTACGTCTATCTCAGGCGTGCTTGGGGCAGAGCCGGATTTCTCCGCACACGACTCGAGCTACATTTTCAACATCGGTCTGTCCGATGATATTGAGGCCTATCTCGCTCCGCGGATCGTTAACGCCGCAGCGGATCAGGGGCTGGGAGTGAGCTTTTCGTTCCATCAGAGCAACAGCTCACTGTGGAAACAGTCGCTACAAGATCCGGACATGGATCTAGTGATTTGCAGCGAGCCGAAAGACTTCAGCAGCGGGTATTCATCCAAGGTGCTGTTTTCCTCGTCATACTCCTGCTTGTACCTGCCTGGCGCAGACAACGCAGGCACACCTATCGGCCTGGAGGAGTACTTCGAGGCAAGCCATGTGCGAGTTTCCTATGACGGCCGCCGCGGCTTTATCGACGACATGTTCGAAGCGGCGGGCTATTCGAGGCGTGTTATAGCCTCATTCACCCACTTCAGTGGCGCGCTCACCACGTTGATCAGCAGCGGCGCGATAGCCACAATTCCCACGTTCGCCGCCGAGAGCTATTCGGCCATGACTCGGCTAAGTATTTGTCCGGCGCCGATTCCGGTTCCATCATTTCGATGCTTCATGGTTTGGGACATTGCCAAGAACAGTAAGCCTCAGCACGAATGGCTGCGGCTATTCATCGGGCAGCTGACACAGAAGCTTGCTTAGACTTGGTCGCAGGTAGCCAGGAGTTACGGGAAAAAGGGGGCGGATTTATTGGAATCATCGACCGCTTCTGGCCGTTTTCTGCCGCTCACGACCGGCAGAAGCCGCCCCCTGAGCGACACCTAGGGCCTGAAAGCGTTGCTGCAAAACAGCCATTCGATGACGCAAAAAACCTCCTGCCGCTGAACCATATCTCCAGAGTAGGGCTACCTGTTCAAAGCACTAGTCGAGCTGCGATCGCTTAGCGGGCCTCTGCGAAGCCAGGACGGCTCATACTGACGTTTTCCGCCCAGCGGAGGGATATGGGAAATGGGCACGAACGATAAACAGGTCATCAAGGAGCTACGCGCAATATCGGCGCACAGGAAGAGCTTCTAGGACTGACACTGTGGGTGATGTCTCAAGGGCCTGCAGGCTTTTTCGACCACGAGGTTACTTGTCGCTTGGAATTGGACCAAGTGCGTGCAGCGGCTGCTACTGCCCTCGGAGCTAGTCAGTCGATCAACACGGTCTTAGCGGGCTCGGCAAACGTAGGAATCCACATTCGGAACCTATACCCATCACGCGCGCAGTAGTGGAAGGCTTCATCAACGCCAAGTTCTTCGTGACGCAGCCGGTCGAGGTTACGTTGCATCGCGAGCCATCGTGATGCAACAGAAAACCTGGAGACCAGTTCAGTTTGGTTAAAACGGAGCAATTTTTCTAATAATCATCGCCTTGAGTGGCCCAAGGACTGGTGCGCAGCGCCACGGCAATCACCAGACACAATCACCCTTATCCGCACACTAGGAATGGACCCCGAAGAGACTTGACCGAGGCCGTCTCAGAACGGGCGTTGTAGGTGGACCGTGCCAGCTTTTTGTCGGCCCAGAAGGGCAGGAGCCCAAACACTCCCACCTCAGCTTCAAATGGCAACACGGCGTCATCGTACGGGTCGACATTGCGAGGCTTGCGCAGGAACGGCCCGGCATAACCTGGCCACAATTCGAGCTTCTCCTGAGCGTCGAACTCGACACCAAACTCTTCTTGGAGACGCTCTGGGGTAGGGGCTTCGTAACGACTGCACATAACACACCTCTCATTCGTCACTGTGCTGCTCGGTGTTGCGGCCCGCAACGCCTTGGCGAGTGGGATCTATGATTAGGACAATCTCTCGCGGCACCCCGCTTACTGAGTACATCCTTATACTGAACGCCTGCCTCCGACGATGGTGAATGCATGTCGATAGATCAGCCCCTCCCTTTCTGGCGCAGAGCAGGAACATTTCTATGGGACTCAGTGCGTGAGGACTGTGGGTATCCTGCAACGCTCATGAAGCTGATTAAGAGCCCAGTCAAACTTAATTCGCCCATCCAGGAAACAGCAAAAGGTATTGGCGCAGGAGCGGTTGTTAGGTGGCACGACTTCGGATCTCTTATTTATGAGCGCGGGATATATCGCGACAAGCTGAATGGATGGACCCACTGCCGCACCTATGGTCGGTATGGCTCGACTAGCATCGAATGCGCCCCACTATTGCGCGTTGGCAGCGAGATGCAGATCGAACGGTGGCGGTGCGATATCCAACAGGTAGATGGCTTCGCCGCGTCGAAATCCGAACTCAAGGAGTTCGCCACCATGGATGACATGGTGGTAAGGAACTCACCCGAGATGATCGACGAGATATCTCCGGCGAAGCTGGCGAAGAATCTGGCCTGGGATGAAATTCGGATCATCAGCCACGTCGATCACGATTATTTCGCCACTTGGGCTTGGGACGGACGCGTCTTTCTGATGAACTCCGGCGGTTCGCATCACTTCGCAGCTACCAAGTACATCGCGGCGCGGCTTGAACAGCCGGTTGAGCTGACCGGAACCTATAAGATCTACGGGTTATGTGAGCAGGCTATAACAGAACTCAGGCGTGAATACGGCATGTTCGTGTTGTCGCATGAGCCTGATGCTTGGTTGGGGTTCAACGAAGCTATGGCTCGCTTCAAGGCAACGTATTATTGGAAGACATTGCCCCGCCCGCACAACCACCAGCGTTGCGCAATTTTTTTACCGCTAAAGGAGAAGCGCTCTGCCATGGTTGCGAGGATTCTCAAGGAAAACAATTTCCAGGACCTAGGCGCTTACTTGGCTGGCCTAGCTGCCCAGTCACAAGCGGTCATCAACAAAGTCAATCCGCCATAATTAGGGTAGTCCAGACCTCAGCGCAACTATCCAATGATAGCTAGTGATCATCCTGACTCTCACAAAGTTTGAGATTGGGATTATCCAGCATCTCAGTTGTGAATACGTCGCCGGGTTTTTTGAGCATATAACCCTTCAGTGTTTTCGTTTTACGAGGTCCAAAGACTTCGCACGTCCAGATGTTATGTCCGTTGCTCTTCTTAACGTGAAGCTTCAGCTTTTCGAACGACTTTTGGACCTGCAGCCATGGCTGTCCTTCGCCAGCCCTCGCTGAGAAGAGGGTCGGATGCTCTTGGGCATACCTTCTGAATATTTCAGGAGTCACCAGAAAAGCCGTGCCGTTGACGGTGTGAACCTTGGCTTTTGCATCATTGATAATGATCTTGTGGGTTCCTACACCCACTTTTAGCCAGTGCATGAAAAGGTGACCTAGCGTGTCGCCGATCGGGCCAGCGATGGTAGCGGTCGCGGCAGTGTCTGACTGAGCTTCGACCTCGGACGCCGCCGGCATCGCCGGGGCGGGTACCGAATTGGTCGGCGCGTCACGCATATCCATCAGATCCAGAAGGTAGTCCGTATCATCTACCTCATCGGGTTGCGGTCCATGGTCACTTGCGGGTTCGTCCCCTTGAGGCTCTGCCGCAACGGCATCGCCGCCCCCGGCAGTAAGGCTGGGCTTTTCCTCCTGCGCTTCGGAAGCTGCGGCAGGGGCTGCTTCTTCGTTGAGGACTTGCACCGAGCCGCCAAAAGGCTCCGGGCGGTCTTCGCCAGCTGCCCATATGAGTGAAGGTGAAACTCTCAAGAACGTGAATGCGTTCTTCCATCCCGTAGGGCTCAGGATTTCGGCATCCCAAATAGCTTTGCCAGCAGGATTCGCAACAATCAGGCCGTTATCCTGAAAGACATTGAAGAGAGTGGAGTTGCGGTCCGGAACACCCTCAATCCCTTGGCTGAGGAGGTGAGCACGCAGCCGATCCGAAACGGTCTTGCTGACCAGCCAGATCGCATCGGCCGTGATCCAGCCATCGGAAGCGTCTGGCTGATTCAACTTGAGCTCGTTCTTCACCAGGTAGCGCAGCCCATCGAGGAGCTGACGCTGAAGAGTGTTACGCGGTGCTGCCACAGCTCTGTCTGGATTGCCGCCAAGCTCATGGGCGACCGACGCCTGGTCAGACCTTACAACGATGTCCCCAAGAACCCCAGCGTGCTCAAACTGGCCAGCCAGTACGTACAGCAAAGCACCCCAGAGCTCTGGATACTGCGACAACCAATTCATCACCTCGGAAGGAATCACCCGCGTATACAACAGTCCTGCAGCAGCCCCATGCAGGTTGTACTGCCGCCCTTTCACATACTGAAACCGGTAATCCTCCTTCATCGGCCCGTCCCATGCGCGCCAGATCTCTCCGCTGCGAAGTTGGACTTTGACGTCGACCGCTACCTTGCCGATGTCGTGCAGGAGCGCTGCGAACACAACCGCCGCGGACCAAGCCTCGGACTGGGCCGACTGAACTTCTGGGGTGCTTCCGACCGGCAAGACGAAGGACTGACGCAGTTTTAGGGCATACGCGATGATTTCCAGGCCATGGTCGATCATGCCTCCCAAGTAGGCATGGTGATGATTCTCGGAAGCCGGCAACTGCTGGACGATTTCCGCGTACCGCTTGATAGGGCCGAGGTAGAGTTTGTTGAATTGCTCCCGGTTCACCGACGTACGGTGCCAAATGTTTTCGAGCAACAGCTGCCGACGCGGCGTGGCCAGAAGCTCATCCGCAGACTTGTAAGGGACGAAGCCATCAGCGCTTTTATGTACATTTTCGGCCGGGGCCGAGCGAATGAAGGGGATCCACGCCAGCATTCGACTACGCATAGCTGCGCTCCCAGCAGATAACGCTGTCCAGACTGATACTGCATAGACGGCACTGCCGAAGGCACGCTGCCGCCCCTTTGCCCTTTGGCCCTTTCACGAGTTATCTATCCCCTGAGGCAATTTCCAGAGCGGGTCGTTGTAACCCTTTCAGGGTAGGGCTTTTACCTTTGAAGCCCCATTCCATTAACCCCTTACCCTTTACGCTATTCCAACCTTTTACCTTTTCGCATAGTCGATCAACGGAAAAGATGATCTGGCCGACCACCCTATTTCTGAGCGCTTGAAATGGTGCAGCAGCGACCACCGTCAACGCATAAAAACGGCCCATACGAAAAAGCCCGCGTCGTGCGGGCTTCTTTCCTTTGGGATGTTCAGTGCTACTTAGCCGATTCGGGCGCCATCCTTGTAGAGGCCGAACCCTTCATTGCCTTCAAACAGCTCTGCTTCCGAGGAACTTGGCTGTGACACCAGATCCGCGACCGTCTCACCGGCCCCGATCTTGGAGATCACTCCTATTGCACACAGCATGAGCAAGGTTGGGACAAACAGGAAGTAGAGCAGCGTTGCTGCAACTGCTGCTCTAATGACGACTCGAATCGTGAGGGCGATCGATCTTGGCAGGTGACCCAGGAGACGCCCCTCGGCAGTGCCAAAACCCTGATAGGCGCGGCCAACAAACCCACCGATTCGCATCGCCGCTGACTGCTGTTTACCGGCCATAACTCCACCCTCACGTCAAGCTTTTTTCGCTAATGGTTTCAGAGTAGCGCTCTTGGCACTCAGTGGCAATTAATTAACGATAAAATACGTTATCGTTATATTTGAAGAGCGCCGGCGCCGATGAATTTGCGTCGGGAAGTGTCGTGATCGCAAATGACCAGGGGAACCCATCAAGAGGACGTTCCCCATGTTCTACGACGACGACACTTGTCCGCTCTGCGGCCTTCCCTATCAAGCTGTTGAGTGGTACGCCGGTCTGAGCGGCATCGGCGATGAGTTGCCCAACCTGGTGGCCATCCAGGACGACGATGAGCTATGCCGCTGCGCGGCTGAGGATGACGATGACTGATCTGATCACGAAGCCAGCCGGGAACCTGCAGGTCCCCGGCGAGCGCCGGCTCACCGCTGCCGAGTTCCAGAGCCTGGCTGAGGTGCCGGCCGCGGCTGAGTGGTTTGCGAACCTGGACAACCCGCGTACGCGCCGTGCCTACCAGGGCGATATCGAGGACTTCAACAGTTTCATTGGTATCAGCAGCCCAGACCAGTTCCGAGCTGTAACCCGGGCGCATGTCCTCGCCTGGCGCCGCCAGCTCGAACAGCGCGGCCTCGCCGGGGCGACCATTCGGCGCAAGCTGGCGGCGCTGGCCAGCCTGTTCGATCATCTGCTCGATGCAAACGCTGTAGCGGGCGGCAACCCCGTGCATGGCGTGAAGCGGCCGAGGATCGAAACTAGCGAGGGCAAGACGCCGGCACTAGGCGATCACCAGGCGAAGGCCCTGCTGGAGGCACCGGCCGCGTCGACCACGAAGGGCCTACGTGATCGGGCGATTCTCGCGGTACTGCTGTACCACGGCCTGCGTCGGGAGGAAGCGGCGCGCCTGACGGTCCAAGACATCTTGGAGCGGCGGGGCATCAAGCACCTGCGCGTGCATGGTAAGGGCGGAAAGCTGCGCTATCTGCCGCTGCATCCGGTCGCCCTGCAGAGAATCCATTCCTACCTGGAGGCCACTGGGCATCACCAGGAACAGGCCGATGCCCCGTTGTTCGTGCCGCTGCGAGGCCGGAAAACAGGGGCGGGGGTTTCAGCTGAGGGTATTTATGCCCTGGTGGGCAATTACGCCCGGGCTGCCGGCATCGAGGTCGCCGGCCTGGGGGTGCATGGATTGCGGGCCACTGCTGCGACCAACGCCCTGGAACACGAGGCCGATATCGCTAAGGTTCAGCAGTGGCTGGGCCACGCCAACATCAGCACCACGCGCATCTATGATCGGCGAGCATCTAGACCTGAAGACTCGCCCACCTTCAAAGTGCGTTACTGATTCTGATATAGCGCCCCATCTCCTGGTCAGATCGAGCTGGAGACGGGGCGTCGTGGATCGGCCTGCTGCTGAACAAAGAAGTGAATACTCCAAGCCTCCAGTTGGTCGATGGGGACACTGGTTCTAACCAATTAATATGCTCATTCTGGCCGCAGCGAACGCAGCCGCCTGAGTGCAATCAGCCTTGATTTGTAACCAATTGGTTTAGGCTAGACAGCTGACTGGTTCCATCTCGGAGCATGAAAATCTTGTCGGGCTCGCTCATGAACCAGGCAAACGCCCCCCAGGCCAAACCGGTAACGGTCTTCTTGAAACCCGCCGACTGCCGATCCGCATACGCAGTAACAAAAGCCACTTGCGAGCGGCTGAATCCCCCCTTATCCGTTAGCTCGAACAATGCTTCTTGCCTGCGCGCGGTGATCGCTCCATCGGTGGCCACCACCTCGATAAAGACAATCAGGGGGTCCTTTGGCCCGAGGTCTACAAGGATCAAGTCGGGAAGGTTCTTCTGCGCTTCGATGTCGAGGCCAATGCTCGATGCCATGCGCAGGTCTTTGATGGCGACCTTGTTGCTCGACTCGCTGAGCCAGAGAACCGCTGGCTTCTCTAGGAACAGCTTGGAGAAAACCTCAACCACTGCCCGTGAAATCTGCGAGCTCGGACCATGAGCTAACGTGCGGGTTTCACCGTTCGGAAAGTGAACCAACACGCCTTCCTTGTCAGCGGCTCCCATACGCATCAACGAAATTCGGGCCAGGGCACCTTTGTTCAGGTGCTCCTCTTGCCACTTGAGGATGGCAGCCTCCAAGGGCCCGCCTTGGAGTGCAGGATCGAACAGAGCCGCTAGGTCAGTCTTGAGCGCGTATCGTGGAACACCAGCTGTGGTAGCAACTTCTTTGTCTTCCAAGACAGCGCCTACGGCTATCAAGCCTTCGCGGAGGGTCTCATCGCGAATCGGCTCGCGGGTGTTGTCTGCATACCAGCGTTCACCAGGGATCTTGAACTTTCGCTTTCGCAGGTTCGTCCTGTAGCTGACTCGTGCCTCGTCGCTGCCATCCGCTGCTTGCAGGTCGGTCATGCGATAGACATGCACCGGCCCTAGTCGGACCGTGGATTGCTCGACGGCGCCGATATACAGCATGGTGAACACTGTGCTGGCCGACAACTCGCGAATGCAGTACGTCCGATTTGGAGTTCCTTCCGGGAAGATCAGCGGGAGCCTTTCAGCGACCAGTTCCCTTGGTACGTAAGGTGGCAGCACTACATATCCCCTTCAAACAATCTACTGCATGCAGTCTCGATGGCTTCTCGGTTGGCACCGGCATTGACCAGCCGTGTCAGCTCCACGAGATCCTCGGGTGCTGGCAGCGGCAGCGATTCCAGTTCGTAGGCCGAGACCGCAACCGAGCCGCTGACGCAGCGGAACGCGCGATCCGCGGCCGCGCTGTTGATGAATGCCCCAAGCACCTCAGCGCTAACTTGTGGAGCTTCGGTGATCGGACGAATCATGTTGATGTGGTTCTCGACGACGACGCCGCCATGCTTCTCCAGAAACTCGACGGGGAGTGCGGCGGCAATCAGGCGGCGACTCTGTTCCTTGGCCGTGGTCCGTTGTAGCAGGACGCAGGGCTTGGTGGTCACAAGCCAGTTATCTCCGGCTTTCAGCTCGAAGTAGGGAGCGTGATTCTTCTTGTCCGCGCGGAACACGAAACGGCCATCGGCTGTGATTGCCTCGGCCCAGATCAAGGGCAGGCGCTTGCTGCTTGGACGTTGCGCGAGCTGGCTCTTGAAGCGGTTCCATACCAGCGGGCCAGTGCTCACTCCATAGCCCCAGTCGGCCAGACGGTGAGGCATGTGGGTAAGGCATTCGACTAAGACGCTTTGCTCAGTCGTACGCGGCAAGAGCCAGGGTTGCGATGGGTCAGCGGGGAGGGCGATCTCGCCCGTCTGCTGGACCTCAAGCCCGTCCTTGGTAGGAGTAATCTCGGCAACAACGACCGGGGCGCTATCCGCGCCTCGACGATAGGTCGTCAAAGCGGTTTCCTGCAGCACGTCATCAAAAACGCCCTTGCGTGCGGTGACAAAATCGATGGTCAGCGGCGGCGCTGAGCGCCCCAGTAAGGCCCGTAGATTCTTGAAGTAGACGCCGGCCAGAAAGGAGGTCGGCGTCACGTAGGCAATCAAGCCCCCCAGCTTGGTATGGCGCAGCGCCAGATCGGTGAACAGCCCATATAGGTTGGCATGACCATACAGCGAGCGTTTGTAGCGTTCGCGTGTCTCTACATCGAGCTTGGCCCGTCCATATGGAGGATTGCCAATCACCAAGTCGAAACGGTCCTTCGGGGGGCTGCGACGCAGCGAGTCGCAAACTGTCACCATGACGGGCAACTTGCGCCCGGCCAGGCGGCTGATCGGCAGTGCCACGGCATCCAGGGTGACCTGGCTGAGCCAGGCCCCGAATGGATCGATCTCGTAGCCCCGCAAGCGGTTGCCGATGCTCTGCAACAGCAGTTTCGGGCTGCAATCCTTCTGCTCGTCCATGATCCGTTGGGCGATGGGTGCTAGGAAGGCCCCCCCGCCACAGGCTGGATCAAGCACGCGGCACTTCACCCAGTCGACATTGGCGGCCGTTACTTGGTCAATCAGGCGGGCTGTCAGAACGGGCGGAGTGTAAAAAATGCCGTACTCCCCACGATGCTCGGCCGGGAGCATGCCGGTGTAGGTCAGGCCGATTTGATAGGCGGCTGTCTCGGCATCAAAGTTCGAAGCAGTTCGGCCAATTGTTTCCGCAATTGCGGCGGCGGCCTCTGGGAGCGGCTCGGTAGGGAACGGCTGGAGCGGCGAGCGCAGTTCCTGGGGAACGATATCAACGCTGGTCAGGCCACGCCACCAAGCTTCGATCAGGCGAACACCGAACGCACGCGCCAGGCCCAGCTGGTGATCGGCTGGGAAAGTAGTAGCCAAGGCGCGGGCCATGACTCTGGCGGAGGCCAGTACTTGGCTCGGGGATTCCGCAGCCGTTTGGTCTGCCTGCCGTGCCTGTTTTGCCTGTGCCGTGTGAGTCATATTCCCCCCTTTTTTCGCGGGCCGGGATTCTACAGGATTCGGCATCCACGCCGACCGCTATTGCGCAATACTGCGTGATAAAGTGATACCCAACAATCGTAGGAGCGGCAGTTATGCAACCGAATTACCCTCAATTCGAGCCGGGCCAGGTAGTACGCAGCGTTTTCGGCGAGCATTTGGTGGTCGCATCGCAACGTGGATGCCAAGTCTTTATGCAGGGCAGGCTCGACTGGTTCCATCCGACGAAGCTGATTCCAGTGAGCCCAACCAACTAGACGAACCGCAATCAACTACTCAGCTTGCATCTTCACGTGCGGCCTCGCGCTCGGCCTGTTGTTTCTCGGCCTTAGTCAGCTCGTTCTGAAAAGCCTCATCCAATAGGCTTATCCGCTTCTTCCACGGCTTCCGCTCAGGCTCAGGTTGCGCTGCGTAGACCGTAACCTCACCGCCGTACACCTCCTGATAGCGCCGCGCCTGGCGTTCAAGCTCGGCCCGTAATTCGTCCTTCGTCACCTATCCTCCCGCTCGCCCCAAAGGTACTTGTATAAATATACAGCACGTGCAGTCGTCTTAGCACAGCAGCATACGCGCCCCGGCCGAGACCGTTTTTTTGGGAAAAGCCAGGGTTAGCCTTTAGCGCCTTTCATGAGCATGCCGCCTCCTTTGCCCCCAGCATCCTTCACGCCACTTGTTCCCATCTGCAGCCCTTGCAGTGCACCACCAGCTGCGAACCCGGCCCAGCTCAGCGCGCCGATCCAGAACAGGGGAAGGAAAATGAAGACCGCGGCCATTACATAGTTCAACACCATATCCCCCGTCGCGTTGTTCAAACCCATTAGGGGGTTGAGAGTGGAATGTGGGGCGCCGCTGCCGTACATCGTGTCGATGATCGTCGAATCCAGCCATCTAGCCAGCTGCAGCCAGAACTCAACGAAGAAAATGCCGAAGTAGATCATCGATACGGTAGTAAGGGTCTTCAGGCTGTACGTCCCCATGACCAGGACAAACGGAATGCAGACGACCATGCCCAGCTTGATGAACGAGAGCACCATCGGTAGAGCCTGTCGGACCTTATCCATCGCCGGAAAGTAGGCCAACGCTCCTGCAGCTGCGCCGATGTCGCTGGCCACCCGCGCCGTTGCGTTAGGCAATGTGTGCCCGACCTGCCCACCGTAATCTGCATAGACCTGGCCTAATGTCATCGATTGCTGAGCCGGCGCGACCACGGCCCGAATAAGCGAGTCGCTAATCTCTTCCTGGCTTCGATCGGCGAGCCAATTGCTAAAGCGCTCGAGGAGTGTTGGCTCGACCTGGCCTAGCAAACGGCTACGGAGACCGATGTTCTCATCGGCCCACCATTCCCTGCAGGTTGGGTAACCACCGCCACTGCCAACGCGTGCTAGCCCTTCATCTCGGGACTCACTGTACGGCCAATCTGCCCTGGGCTTGGTTGAATTGAACGTACCGTAATAGTCCCCACTCTCCAGAAATGTCTTGGAGCCTGGCCACGAGACATCATAGAGCTGCTCCTCAGATAGCTCCGGGCGATCTTGAAACATCTTCGCACGCGATGGCGCATAGCAGTCCCGGGTGAAATCAGCGACCTCTTGCGCAAGAAGCGGATCGTTGACGCGCGTGGTGTCGACCTCCATACGCATCTGCCTCAAGTCGAAGCCACAGGGTATGGCTGCGATACTGGAGCTTGTCACCGCCCGCGATACAGCATGCATCATGAACCACCACACAGGGGTCTTAGCGCTCTGGCCGTTGAGGGTTGAGAATGACGCGCCGTAGGCAGTGTCCTCTGGCTGTTTCGTCGCCTCTCCGGCAGGTACGAATGCCTGGCATTGCATGCTTCGCTCGGTATTGAACTCGATTGTCGAGAAATCCACAGGCATGAGGGGCACCGCTGCAAAGAACAAAACTACTAAGGCAACCCAGACCCGCGTCTCAATGCGGTAGGCAGATAACATGCCCTTGTTGCCCTCGTCAGCACCTTCAGCGCGAGCTCGCAGCCACTCCTGCAAAACGATAACGAAGAAAGGAACAGCGAAGAGTCCCGTCTCCGCAAGCGTCGCCCATATGCCATTGCTGACGATCCAAGACACCAGCGTTAGAAAATATTCAAGGTAATCCGTGGTGTAGAGAGTCATAGGTTCGTTCCTAGATAACGCCAGCGTTGACCAGCTCGAACACGACGACCATTAGGCCAACCGCGATTTCAACGCGAAGCAGCCGCTTGCGGGCATCTGCGGAAGGATCACGCTCTAGCACCCTGCGTTTAAGCCATAGCCAACAGCAAACCATGGCCGCATAAACAAGGCATCGCCAGACAAAAAGGAGAGGGGCTGCATCGTCGAGCATGCGCTCCCACGCATCGACGCTCCCAAGCATGGAAACACCCCAAGACATGGCGGTAAGGCTGACGACAAACAGCGCTATGGTTGAGGCGACACCCAACCAGAGGCCTTTTGATCGAAGGATTTTGGTGATGGCCATCTAGGTCGCCTCTCTATCGATCGATCTGCTGCAGACGATTTGGTAAGGGATCACCTTGGAACACGCCGCGAGAGTTCTCACGCTTCTCCAGGTTGCGATCAATGATCGTTTTGGCTGCGTTCCCGCTAAGGGAGCGACGGAGTTCCAGCTCAGTTTTGAGGTTATCCAAGTCCTGCTGCAGGCTGCGGTTCTGCTTGTCGACAGCAGCAAGCGCGAGATCATTGGAGGCAACATTCGGCTCGCGTGTACCGGCGAACAGGATTCGAACCAACAACAGTGCTTTCTCAACGACGCTCGACAGCGCGATTTCAGAGGCTAGACGTCGAGTCAGCAGATCCTGGTCCTCCTCTTGCCGCAAAGCCTCAATCAGCCGCCGGGTGACGGGAACGGACGCTGTGCTCGCTTCTTTTAGGTTCTCCAGGGTTGTGCCGGTGTTTCCGGCGACCAGGTTTTCCAGCGCAGTCAGCTTTCGCTCGTACTCCTCTTGAATCAGCGGGGTAAGCCCCACCCCCGGAATGGTCGAAGTCTTGGTGCAGCCCTCGCAGGTCTGTTGCTCCTCTTCACCTAGTACCCGAACAGCAAAGGCTGCTGCAGCTTCAGGACTCTCCCAGGCATCACAAACTAGCCCGTCGTTACAATCCTCTTCACTGATCGAGGAGGTCTCCATGACAGCTCTTTCGTTGAGGAGGTTGTATCCGGCTTTGGCGATATCGCTGACTATCCGAATCGGCTCTTGGCCATCTCCTCCCGCGTTCTGGCCACCGACCCAAGGTACACCGTAACGGCCGCGGCTCTCCTCTGCCTCGGTCACGGAGGAAACCGCATCCTGATCCGAGGAAAGAATGGCTTCTCTCATCGCCTGCCCCTCCGCGATCTGCCCCCAACCCATTTGCTGACCGGCTGCGTCGGCCATCCGCTCGGCCATTGCCCGACACGTCATTTTGCTGCGATCGAAGTCAACCCGAGCCTGGAGGATGCCGTTGGTGAGGAGGTTGTACAGCGCGGGGTTTGCGCGCTGAATGATAAGAGCAGGTAGCGATGCGACTGCGCTGGTAGCGTTCTGAATGACGCTACTCATGATGTTCTGGAAACCCTGTGTGGCACCGTTCAATTGGTTCTGGAGGGTAGTGCTTAGACTCATATTCCCGCAGACCAAGCTGCTATTCCAGCCGACGCCAACGCCGAGACTGCGCATGTTTCCCGCCCGTCCCATCCCGACCGCGCTACCGCCACCGACGCTATACAGCACGTCATCTGCGATGACGTTGCCTGAAGCTTCGTACCCGTACTCTGCCGCGGAGGCATGGCTTGCCCCCATCGCCAGGATGGCGACCGCTAGCGAAGCAGCCAGCAGAGAGGAGCGCAGGGGAGGGGGGCAAGAACCTATCATCGAAAACCTCACTGTTCCAAAGTCCGTTGTCCGGGGCATCACTTTCGTCACTGCGCGAAATCGACACTGCCGAGGAAGGTTTGGCCCTTCCTTTCACAGCAGCTGTAAGGGCGCCATAGAGCCCATGCATAACCACCGTCTATTGCTTGATCGCGCGTCATGTCATGGGGAAACACCGCACAGGTATCTCGCAGCATTGGCACGAGCTCTTGCCATTTGTGGTTCGTGATATCGCCTTCTACGACCGGCTCAGGTGGCCAGTACCCATCCTTCTCATTCGCAGTGATTGGCAAGTACACATGTGGCTGCCAAGTACGGGTAACGATATCGCCGGCACGCTGAGCCATGACCGCAGATGCCTTGTGGTCGTCAACCTGGTGCAGAAAGCCTTCACGTGGATAGACGTTGCCCCAGGTGTTGCCTTCTAGAAGTCCCCCGACCTCTCGCATGCCTGGGATAAGGGCTTGGGGGTAGGCCATTTCCGGTATGCCGAATCGCCACGCAACCGTGTCGAGCACACTCAGGAAGTAAGGAACGTAAGGGGTAGTCGCGCTATCGCAGATGTACCCCGTCGACTGCGCGAACTCATTAAGAAGCGTGCCTGGATGGCCGATGACATCGACATTCTTGAAGATGCTCATCTCGTTTTCGCGTTTGTGGTTGGTAGTACTGTTGCCGCCGTCCTGTGCAGCCCCGGTCGGACTGCTATAGGAGGCAACTTCGGTCCACGGGTTTTGACCGGTTACCGAGTAGCTGGACACCACCGTCTCCGGGATAAAGTGCCGCACCTTGACCGACGTTTCGACGTCGCAGCCAAAGCTGGTACACCGCAACCAAAAGCAAATGCCCACGACCTGGAACTCGATGCAATCCTCGCTTAGTGCGGATTGAACAAGGGTGGAGGTCTCGATCGCCAAGGCCGGAGAGCTGACCGCCAGCGCACCAAGCATTAACGAACGACGCAATCGATGCAGTCGGATGAGCGCCATGGTTAGTGCTCCCCCTGCAAGTAAGCGTCGATTAGGCCTGTTGCCTCCGCTACATCAGCGAGTCCGTAGACCACATAGGTCCTGTCTACGATCACTGCGGGCACTTTCTGGACCTTCAGGCCTTTGGCGTCTGCGACATCCTGATAGGCGCGCCGGAGCTCTGCCGTTAGGCGGCGACCCTCTTCGCTGGAGAGCCTCTCCTTGGCAGCAGACGCCGCGCGCTGCGGATCGGCTGGTAATCCTTGCGACAGGGCGTAGGAGAGCTGTGCCGGCCTGTCCAGCTCAATGATTCTGGCATTGCCCGAATTTATGACAGGGTGCTGGCTGTCCGTAACGACAATCGTCTCGGCCATGGCCGCGCCGCACCACATGCAAAGTGTGGCCCCAAGGCTGACATATAGAGATCGAGCGGTTCGGCGTGTAACCATCGGACTGCACCTTGCGGTTCATGTGTGGGCAGTCAAACGCAATCCTGTCCGCCTTTCCGCAAACAATGCGAATCTCGTGTATCACTATTTTCCGACCGAATCCTTGAGCAAAAAAAAAGGTTCATCGCGGATAAGCGTGAAAGCGAAGGGAGACGGC